>Ga0265797_10007725_pt1 | contig 14556 bp, 8 predicted proteins | sample P2T30metagenome_FD_192433 | JGI IMG/M metagenome (GOLD analysis project Ga0265797, IMG submission 192433) | Plant litter microbial communities from East Loma Ridge, Irvine, California - P2 T30 | ecosystem: Environmental > Terrestrial > Plant litter > Unclassified | place: USA: California... | reverse complement strand
CGCTCCTATTGAGGGTGCCGCCGAGACTGACGCCCAGCCCAGCACCGCTGAGGGCTCTGGCAGCCTCGAGACCCCGACCGCTACCGCTTAAGCGACTGGTCGACTTATGCAACCGACAACGACCACCGATTGGAACTTTTCCTAGCGAGATCTTGTACTTTATGCCAGCATTGGCTACAGCCAGCAAGTTATGCGTGAACGATACGGTGCAGTGCGCCTGAACTGAAAGGAGGATTTTGTCACCAAACACCTCAGATATGCATTTAATTATGCATGTCGCAACAATTCAATTCTCATCAAATTGTATTAAATGTAGCTTTAGTGGATACTTTGGCGAACAGACCAGTTGACCGCCATGTCTTGCCTTTTTTGTTCGTCTTGAATGCTCTGAGATGTATACTGATAGCAGCGCAATAACGTGTATGATCATGACAGTAATTCAATGTGTAGAATGGATGTCACAGGAGCAATATTGCCTTCCTCTATATCGTGAATACATAACCAACACATTTAGCTTTCTTCCGGTAATCGGAGGATCATCGTCATTGCCATCAAATTCCAAGCTCGACCTCGGCTTCCCGGCGCCGAAGTTGCAGGTGCAGCAGCCGCATTTCCCTTAAGCCGCGCACCTTGCCTTGATTAACGGTCCTGTTCGCGCAAACCCGACTTCGCAAGACCTCATTCACATTCACTAGATCGAACATGTCTGGACTCAGGATCCTGGTGCCCGTCAAGCGGGTCATTGACTATGCTGTAAGTCCCTGCCCGCCGTCGTAGCAGTCATAGCCTACCCAGCGCCATTTTATACAGCCATCGCAATGCTAACGACCCGCTCAGGTCAAGCCTCGCGTCAACAAGGCCAGCACCGCCGTTGAGACCCAAGGTGTGAAGCACAGCATGAACCCATTCGACGAGCTCTCCATCGAGGAAGCCGTGCGCCTGCGCGAGCGCAAAAAGCCCGTCGAAGACATCCTCGCCTTCTCCGCCGGCCCGGCCAAATCACAGGACATTCTCCGAACTGCCATGGCAATGGGCGCCGACCGTGCCATCCACGTCTTGGAAGAGAAGCAGGAGCTTGAGCCTCTGGTTGTGGCCAAGGTCCTCCAGAAGGTCGTGGAGGAGGAGAACCGCAACCTCGTCATCCTGGGCAAGCAGAGTATCGATGACGATGCTGGACAAACTGGACAGATGCTGGCAGGTCTCTTGGGCTGGTCGCAGGCTACCCAGGCAAGCAAGGTTGAGGTTGAAGGAGAGGAGATCACTGTCACCCGCGAGGTCGACGGTGGTGTTGAGACGCTCAAGGCAAAGCTGCCCATGGTCATCACCACCGATTTGAGACTCAACGAGCCGCGTTACGCCAGCTTGCCAAACATCATGAAGGCAAAGAAGAAGCCTTTGGTCAAGAAGAAGATGGAGGAATACGGTATCGATCTGACACAGCGTCTGAAGACTGTCAAGGTTACCGAGCCTGCACCCAGACAGGGCGGTGGCAAGGTGGAGGATGTTGACGGTATGATCTCCAAGCTCAAGGAGCTTGGCGCGCTATGAATATAGACCTCTTGTAAGGGTACATGTATGTGAATATCTTTTTTCAGCTGATTGATTTTTGAAAATTGCGAATCGATGGTGAGTCTTTACTTGATGGATGCCTGCATGGTGGGGTCTCTCAGGCAACAAGCGAGCAGTATTCTGGTTCGTGCGACTGTTTGCATTTCCTTCACTGGTCACCGATCACTGGCAACTCACATGCTGTCACATGCCATAAAGGCCTTAGGCGCGGAAGGCCCGAGACGCTGAAAGTCAAAGCAGCACATGCTTACCAGCTGCTCCACCACTAATCCACCATCCTACCAATCTTCAAGAGCTGATTATACCAACAGATGAGTCTCCTCAGCCAATTGTAAAGAGCACACACAAGCAAACTTCTTCCGCAGTCACAGCCGAGTTGTCTTGGAAGCGCCTTTCTTGTCATTCTTGCAACTTCAAGACATTGTCTCCGACCTCCACTGCTCCGACTCAGTGGCGGCCCGACGGCTCTGCCATTTAGTCACTACTTACAGTGACGACACAATCACCACCCCTCTTTGACGGCGTTATCGCACTGTCATAAAACAGACCAGCAACACTACACATCACCACAGCCTGCAGCGCAACTCTGTCAAGCTTTGACAATGGTAGCTATCAAAGGCTTCACGGAAGCTCAGAACGCATGTCTTGCGCAAGTCGAGGTCGGCAACCTCATCCTTATCGATCAAAACGCTGAATCTTCCGACGACGAAGAGAGCGACTCAGACCCTGATGGCGAAAATGAGAGCGAAGATGACAGCAACGAAGACGGCGACGACGACGAGCAGCCGGACTCCGATGATGAAGACAGCGGCTCTGAAAGCGATCCCGAGTCTGGCGCTGATACCGAGCATGCAGAGCACATCGAGGACGTGAGTCGCGTAGACTCAGCATCTCCCGACATCATCGAATATCGCACACTCAAGGCTGCCAAGGGCAGCGACCGCAACGACACAGAAGAGCATCTGATCACTGTCTACCTGGTAGTCAAAGCCACAAAGAACGCGAAGGGAGCCGTCAAAGATCTTTCTCTTGTGCCTTTGAAGTACAGTAACAAGGCCGATGTTAGCGCTGGAACCTTCCAACTGTACGGCACACAGTGCGTGCCCAGCTTTTACACCGGCGGCACTGCTGACAAGACATCACAACTTGAAAAAGAATTCATCAGCATCCGCGACCTGCCCGGTGGCGAGTCTCTCAGGTTCACTGCCTCTCCACAGGGCGACCATGTGCGTAATGTGGTTCTCGAGGGCGAGTGTCCCGCTTGCGATGGAGAAGGGTGGCTCGATTGCATCACTCAGCTCGAGGGCATGGTCAAGGACTACACAATTCCCAGCTCGCTGCCAAATGAGCCCACTGTCTGTCCCAGCTGCATCGGCATCGAGTTGATGAAGGAACACCAGGACCTGCGTGCTGAACTGGAAGCCTTCTCCCGCATCTCGGACTTCGGCGCTATTATTGCGTTCCACGGCCGCCTCGCAGCCCGTCGCCGTGAGCTGGATTACGAGTTCTATCAATTCGATGAGCGGTAAGACATTCAATCACTTGATCTGTGAAGTACTCTTTGAGACTTTGCTAACTTTTGATCTACAGCAAATGGGGCTACCTCTTTGACGATATGATCTCTGATGATGACGAGGTTGGAGGCGACGACGGTCGATATGAGGTCTGGGACGAGGCCACCGATCCTTCAAACGGAGCCATTCTGCACCCTGCGTCTGACGCCACCATCAAGTCCCTCCCGATCAAGAAGTACGCAGAGGTCAAGACGGAGGATGGCGCGCAGTGTGTTGTTTGCCGCGAGGAGTTCAAGGACGGCCAGCGTATCATGCAGCTCCCATGCAAGCACTACTTCTGTGAGGATGGCTGCACCGTTCAATGGTTGAAGCAGCACGACAATTGCCCGGTGTGTCGGGCCAGGGTCCCGCCTTTCGTCGAGGATGACGGCAAGAAGGCTGTCCACGACGACGTCAACGAACCCGATACAGACGCGGGTGCCGAGCAGGAGCAGGACGATGCAGCTCCGGATCAAGTTGTGAGTACCGACCGCGACGACGACGTTCTCATGGTCGACGCATGGTGAACGCTGCTTGCTAAATCTACACATCAGCAACCGACCAACACACGCCATGTCATCGGCATTGGTGCGCAAGACGATACTGGCCAGGCTACCCGCTAAGCGTGAGATGGTCTGAAGCTTGGAGATGATGAGCGATGAGACTGACATGAGTCGCGAGTTGGGTATCGGCGTTTGGAGTATAATTGCGGTCCTTCGAGATGAGATAACTGCAGGACACATGAATCAGAGAGTCTCCGATGGATGGCGCTTCTTATGAAGGTAGCTAGCTCTCGGGTACCACAATTGAAATCAATCGAATCAATGATCATGAGTTGCCGTGTACTAGGCGATTTCAAATAGTGTGAGTACACTTGGCTGTTTGACAAGGACTTTCTGCCGAAATCTTGATTTACTGCAACGAAACAATGCGTGTATGCTCAGAATCATATACACTGCCACGAAAACCTATCCAGAAACTTCAAATCAACTACTTCATTGTCTGGATACTGAAAATCCTCTTTCGATATGTTAAACAAAGGATAACACGATTTTGAGAGACCCCAACTCCAACCCTAAAACAATTGAGACGCTTGATTTCGTAGACATGAGATAGTCGTTTTAATAACAAGTGTGGAATCCTTCATTCGCAACTGGACCTTAAAACAGAGCATATCTTCCATGTATAGACCTTATTCGTCGAGCATCTGTTAGTGCGAAGGCATCGACAAGTGGTATAGCCCCACTTTCGGTGTTCAAGGTTCGCTCCCGCTTCCCTCGTCACAATAGACGTGTAAGTTACGTCAGGGCCAGTAATCAAATCCCATACCACATTTATACCGCATTCGCGTTTCCCATTTTTGCACCTTACTTGCTGTTCCTCAAGACTCACACGCGTCGTCCGGTTCTCTTGTCACCTCACATATTCTACACCCTTCGCAATGCGCTCATTCTCCAAGCCGCAACTCGCATCTGCGACGCAGCGTTTCGCATTCGGTACTTTGCGCCAACCAGCACAGCGAACTTTCGCATCAAGCACACCAGGATTGCAAACAAGATGGCAGAACTCTTGGAGGAAAGCACAGCAAAATCAGCAAGGCTACCAACAGCAAACGCGTGGATACCGACAACCGCTCAACTACCAACGCTTCAAGGCGACGAGTAGCTTGTTTAGAAGATGGGCGCAGCACCCTCGCTTCTACTATCATATAGCTGGAATAGGTGGAACTGTAGGAGGTGTTTATGTCTACAATCTGGAGGAGGTACCTGTTTCGCATAGGCGGCGCTTCAACATCGTCGGGCCTGCGAAGGAAGCTGAGGCAGGAAAGATGATGTACCAGCAGACGATGCAGCAATTCGGGAATCAGATCTTACCGGATTCCCACCCAAAGTCACGAATGGTACAGCGTGTTCTGAACCGCTTGATTCCGCACTCAGGGCTGGAGGGTGAGGAGTGGGAAGTACATGTGATCAACGACCCGATGAAGAACGCTTTTGTCATTCCTGGTGGCAAGGTGTTTGTCTTCAGTGGCATCTTGGATATTTGCCAGGATGACGACGGTCTCGCGGCGGTTCTTGGCCATGAAATCGCCCACAACGTCGCCCACCATGCCGCTGAGCGCATGTCCAAATCTAACATCCTGCTCGGCGTGGTGATGGCTGGCTTCCTGCTCATCGGCGTTGACCCTGGCATTGGCAACCTCCTTACAGAATTCGCTTTCACCAGACCTGGATCACGCAGCCAAGAGTCGGAAGCAGACTACATCGGTCTGCTGATGATGTCGGAGAGCTGCTACAGACCCGGGGCTGCCATGGATCTGTGGGCACGTATGGAAGAAGAAGAGAAGAACGCGCCGCCTCAGTTCATGAGCACACATCCTAGCAACCACAACCGACTCGAGAAGATCCGTCAGTGGCTTCCTGAGGCGGAGGCGAAGCGTGATAGCAGCGAGTGCTCCACGACGATGGGCTTTGGTATGTGTACAGATATGGTTAAGGTTACAGCGAGACTTGTTGCTAACACTTTTCGCAGCGGATGAGTTCAAGCAGACGGTTCAGCGGGCACGTTGGTGAGCTGTGCTACCACTTGTGACGACACTTAAGCCTCGAGGGCATTATGATCCTCCAGGATATCCTGGCATCGAGAATCTCGAAGCCACAAATTGATGGAAGCAGACTTTTCTTCGAAAGATGCGCCCCATCCTGTAATATCACCACGTGGAGATCCCACTGCTTTGGGTCTTAAACTATGCCTCTCGGCCTGGCTTTGGCATTGAAACTTCCACTCCTACGCGTTGCGGCTGAACGTGACGAGTGTTTCCTTTGTTGTACAATTATCAAGCCTATTTAGAATTTGATGTCTTCGGGTTTCGTTAGGACCACCACATCAACGACCTTTTAAATACCGCTCGCTGGAGGTTGCTGAGAATCAGACCAGCTCGCATCTGCGTAGTGTATCAATGTTACTGGGACATCCTCGTCGAGGCAGCATTCGAGATGGCGCTAAAAAAAGTCGCCACGTCGATGATAAGTTGCACTTCCGAGCTGTCTTTTTGATTCGCCTATCTGTGTCGATACGTAGGTCGTCTTGTATCTCTTCGGTGATCTCATTGTGCGGTTCTTCTCACATTGCTGCGTCCAAGAGTCTGCATAGGAGATGTGATCAGAACTGCAGGCTTCAAACCCGCGGCCGGCATGCACTAAGATCCTGCAGTTGCAGGGATGACGCGACAAACGGGTGCAACGGGATGGATTAGAGTTGGTGGCTGATCCAGACGGCGTGGGTGCGTGGAGAGATCTCAAGGGTGAAGGGAAACACAAGGGACTGGACGAAAGTAACAGCACTTGAGGCTATTTTGAGCGCCAGGCTACCTTAGGCGATCGACTGCTGCTGTTTCAAGCGAGTCGTGACAGCTTCTTATCGTTAGTTCGTCTTCAACGTCGATTGTTCTTTATCTTTCTTGCCGGTGGCCCTGGCCTCGAGACGGTTATCGGCATCAATCTGATGCTTGAGAGTCTACAGGCGACATCGTCACCCGTGCAGCTAACCGATGCGACTCGACTCGACTCGACTCGACCCAAAGCAGCACGCCAGCGAAGCGCCATTCAGGTCCCCGGCCAATAATCCGACAATCTTTTAATCAATTAATCGCCCAAAGCGCTTGACGACTGCTCCACTGCACGCCTGCACGTGTGTGCGAGAGGATTCAGAGGAGCAGCACGCGCCTGTGTAGAGGCACCGCTGCAGACCGTCACAGTCACACACGTCTGCCACATACAGTAGACTGCAGTGTCGACCACCCTTGATCGCTTACATACGCATCAGCCTCGGGCGACACCGCGCGCTGCAACGATCACGCATTGGTGAAACCTCTCGAGAGCGATCTGTCAAACCATTCCCCACCAGCGCTCCGGGTCGCGTATGCACGGCCGCCATCTATTGCGCCGTCGCAATCAACGCACAATTATCTTGACACCGGCTCGCTGCCAGCTCGGCCGCCATGTTCGCCAAAGCAGCCCGCCGCCATCGCGACTCTACCTCTTCTAGACCTGCCACTGCTGACACCCCGGCCGCCCTGGTCAGTCCTCTCGGCGAGCGCTTCGATCTCCAACACAGTCAGCAACAGCACCTGCACTCGCCCATATCTCTGGTTTCGCGGCCCAGCGCCGACTCCGTACGACGAAGGACTAGCGATGGACAGCGACAGAGCATAGTGAGCTTGGAGCCACCTGTACTACCACCCATCCCACGGGTCGCCAGCCGGTACGAGAGCGAAGCCAGCTTGGCTCTGAAGAAAGAGCAGCGTGCAAAGGCCAGGGAGCAAGAGCAAGTCGGACACACTGCACTGCTGGAGGATCAAGAGAGCGCAGTGACACCGAAAACCAAGGAAGACTTCTCAGACACATCCTCAGCAGCACCGCCGGCGCCGCTACTGTCATCCTTGGAGATTCCTAGCTCGACCAGCTCAGACCAATACCCTGAGATCTCGTTCGACGAGCCGCGAATGGAGGCCACGATGTTTCCCCGTCCAGAACCTCAACCACATATATCGAATGATCCTTACACCGCTGGCTCACCAATGAGCCGGAGTTTTATCGACAGCAGAGATAGACCATACTCACATAATGTACAACGGCCACCAGCGATTGCAAGCAGCCATAGCTCCCCAAATGCACTCCCACCGCGATCAAACACAGTCCAGGGACTGTACCCTCCTGGTTCGTCGACTACGTCCGGCCCAGCTCATCCTTCCGTTGCCAATCTCGAGAACACACTTAAGACATCTAGTACAACGGGCACGAATTACAGCGGCTCGACTGCACGTCCGAGTCTACACTCCTCCAAGTCGGCTTCTGCTTCGCCACTGCAAACTATTGGAACTCCGTACTCGGAAACATCTACTTCTTTCCCTGCTCCTCAGCATGTAGCAACCAGGCCCAAGACTTTAGGATCATCTTCGACAATTGCTGGCGTAATGGTACCTACCCACCACACTAATGGTCTGCGCAAGGAACAGGGCAGATCTGAGAAGAGAAAGACAAGAAGTTTGCTAAATCCCATGGCTCTGTTGGTGAGACGAAGGAGCGGTCAAGATACAGCGGCTGTACCCAACGAGGCAGAAAGGAGGGCTCATGCTCAGGCTCAAGCGCGACAGAAAAGCCTTGCTACAGCGGGCGTCAGCACCATACCAGAGGACTTCGACCCAAGGATCCGAGGCAAGATTGTGCATGATTTCAATGCACCTAGGACGAGACGCACATTTTCGTCAGGTGACGTGAACTTCGACGGTGGCGCCGACGGACAATTGCAATCTGCTGATAGTATGCCTGCCATGCCCAGCTCTGTGGACCAGAATCAGGAGAGACCTTCATTGCACAGTGCGCATCGTAGCGATGAGAGCTCGAGGCACAGCCGGCATACGCCCATATTCATCGAACATCTCTCCGAGGAGCCAAATGGTGGCGGTTATCTGAACGCGGTTCAAGCTGAGCGACTCGAAAACAAGGATTTCTTGAAACGCGCTTCGCACCAGAGCAGTCCAAGCCAGGAAAGCTCTCTCCTTCCGCCTTTCGCCCGTCGGAGTCAGCAGCTTGACCCGATGCAAGCCAGCTTTTACCGTGACGACGATAGCAGTAAGCGTTCGAGCGAGCAGTCAAGCTTTGGCAAACGCGAGTCAACTGCTAGCTCTGGCGTGGACCTGAGCCCAATTGCTGCTAGGGGCAACCCAAGTCCAATATCGCCGGAAGCTGTGGAGAAAAGTCGCCGACCGATGTCTGACATATCAATGCTTGGAGGTAAATATGATGCGCCGTCGAACATTCAGTACTTCAACACGCAAGCCGGGACAGGCGATGCAAGGAGAAGCCCAGCTTCTCCCACTTCGCATCCTGGCATCGAAGCTTCCAACAATTCAACATCGCAGGCACCACAGTTCGGTCAGTTCCAGACCAACAGTACACCCGCGATGAGAGACGTGCACCCTGCTCTACGAAATCTTGTGAGCGGTCCAAATTCGCCGAAACCAGCTTACCCAGACCAAACTTCTGCATACTCCTCGCCTGCCCTCGGATCGTCAGTTCCGTCAACACCTGAGCCAGCCGTTGCTCAAGCAGCGATCTCATTCCAGTCTCCGTCTAGCCCACCGAAGCTTGTCGAAAAGCTCGCGTCTGCCGTCGGCCACTCCAAAAATGCTTCTTCTTCAACCCCAAAGCATGCAGCCTCCAATGCATCGAGATTCAGCTTCCAGCTAGATGGCAGCGCCGCCGAAGAGAGAGCACTAGAGGAGAAGCACCGACGAGTGGCGAGCATGCAGCCTTCACGCAAGAAGAGCACGGTTGAAGAGGATCCTGAAGATGAGGACGACTACTTTGACGAGGACGCCATGGATGATGAAGACGAAATGGAAGCAGAGACGAGGATGCATCACGGCATGGGAAACAACATGAATGCTCATTCTTTTGGCAATAATGGTCAGATGTACCATCACCCGCCCAACCAACAGGTGTCTCGATCGGATGCCAGCTCTGTTTACGACGAGGACACCACAGCTGTCCCAAGACCCCGTGAGCCCACATATGCAGAGCATCCTGCTTTCCGCGCCCACTCTGCCGTGTATAGCACCAAGCACAACTCAATGGCGCCGAGCTCTCACTACTCGACTGACATGTCTACGAGCAACAATGATGGCTGGACACCACATCACAATCGCTTCATGAGTGATGCTACGATCATGACATTGGCTGACTCCGAAAATGGAGGCAATGGGCCGGGTGCATCTGGAAGTAACTTCTATATGCAGCCGCAAGCAGCAGGCTATGATAATGGACCGAGTGCTCACACGGCAGACACGCACGGTCGCAACAGGGACGATACGATGACAATGCCAATTGTTCAGAACAAGGCTGCAAGCCCGCAACTTGTGTTGAACACTGGAGCGTCACAGGGAACACAGCTTTCTCCTCGCTTCGGCGACTTCAGATTTGTCGATAGTCCCGAAAGGAGTAGGCCACCAACTTCACAAGATTTCCGGACTACAGCAGCTACAAGAACGGGCAGCAGTTCGATGGCATCTCCGAGCGGTGCGCCACAAGCTCCCGTCACTTCGCCGATGATACTCCCATCATCAACGTCGTATGCTTATGGCACCAACGAAAAGCCAGAGAGTGTCGCTTACCATGGCTCCATTGGCAAAGGTATTCGCGCACGCAACGTCTCTATGAACCAGAACCTTCAATATGCAGCTCCGTCTGAATCTGGCACTGAGTCTGTGAACGATGAAATGTACTTTGATGATGGTGGTTTTTCCGAGGAGGTCCAGAATAGCTCGGGCTACGGCGAAAGTATCAATGAGGATCAATTCGATAATCCCGAATTTGCGGGCGGCTTCAAGGGCATGGAGCCACGTGGCTACCACGAGCGACATGCGAGCGCCATGACTATGACCAGCCGCGACGGACCTTATCCCACTTTTGCCATGCCAAACAATGCTGGCAAGGCTCAGCTGCGACAGTCGCAACTGTTGCTTGACGATTTGCCTTTGCAGGGGCCCGGTGGCACGCAATGGGCCCCAAAGCCTACCTCATCCGAGGATGCTAAGAGACTTGGACTTAGCGACATGGTGCCTCCGCTTCCAGCTCCGGCTGGCTCAAATGCCGCAGCATCACAGATGGAGGCATATCACCAGGCGCTTGCGGATGCTGCACTTCGGGCTGCCAAGGATGGTAGATTTGAGAGGCACGGGAGCGTTCCAAGCAATAGGAGCAGCGTGTACTCCGACAAAGATGACCAGGACAAGGCTGATCGTGACTCTGCATCTAATGATGACAAGAGTCGCTACTCTCGCGATACTGATGCCACCAATTCGAACGTGCCTACGTACAAGTCTCAGTTCTCGACTACTAACGCCGATGCTGATGCGAGTGGATCTCGGGCAGTCGCAGACAACCACCAGCCAAACAGCAGATATACCTTGCCTCGCATGTCCGGGTTCGATTTTGGCTTCAACTTTGACGATGCGCTTGCGTCTTCTAATGATGTTAGTGCACCTCCGACTCAGAACTCCATGTACAACGCAGCTCCGTCTGACGATATCAATGCAGCTCCATCCGACGACTTCATGACAAGCCATCTCGAAGACGGCTACGAAGACGAAGACGACGATTTCATCGCCGCAGCCAATGCTGAAGCTCTCGCCTACGACGATTCTGGGTTCTACGGCCAAGAATTCGGCTTCTATGCGCGCGCTCGGTCCGATTCAACTGGGTCAAACAAAGGCCAAACCATAGAAGCAATTAATGGTGGCTTCTTCGGCGAGGATGGCGACGATCCTCTTCGTAGGCAGAAGAGCTCTCGTGAGCCAGATTTAACGCCCATCACTGAACGTAGTGAGTTCAGTGCTCGGAACAGCTTCATCAACTTCGGACCTGCCAGTTCCGGATGGGGTCACGGCGGTGTCGCAAGCCCGGCTCTCGCACGCTTGCCACTCAGCCCATTGGTCAGTGGCGCTGATGGACCAAACAAAGCTCGCGCGAGTGGCGGTGGCTACTTCGGTGTCTTCCCAGCCGGAGGCCCACCGCATGTGCAAACTCACCAGCAGTTCGTCGGTGCTTCGCCAGCCAGCGCTACCAACAGCCCTGCACGACCCTGGTCATCCGACAGCCCAGCTTCAGCGACCTCCGCCAGTAGCCGTGGCGCGCCATTCATGTCTGCTTCCGCTTCTGGCTCCGCTCTCGGCGTCGACACTGCTATCGATCCAGACGCCACGCCTCGTAAACCGCAAGGGCAGGCACACATGTCTTCGTCGTTGAACGACACACCTGGCACGGCGAAGAAAACCCCTCTGCCTGCTGTGAACACGCACGTCATCAACAACGGGAACCTGCCAACTCATTCACGCAACCACAGCGGCGCTGACTCTGTGGCGTATGTTCGCGAGACCGTTTCGCCCGGCGAGGAGAGCTCGGGACCTCCGAGGTGGGTGTTGGAGAGGAGGAGGACGAGTGAAATGGGTGTTGATCAAATTGTTGGGAGGGAAGTTGTTAAGGGTGGGTGGATTTGATGTGTCATTGACGAGCATACCACGGTTGTAATGGGGGGATTGTCACGATTTGTGAAAACAGCGTTTGTTGTAATGAAAAGCATGGTTGGCGGCATGTAATAAGCATTGTTGTGATTTGATGGGAATTTTTGAACTTTAGCGGCGGCGCTTTTGAGGAGTTTTGTGGGCATTTGTCTGCTGCGGGAATACTTTTTTACTCTCTTTTTGCAAAGACGGTGGAGTCAACAACAAGGTACGGTAGGAGGCAATGAAAGCAGGGGCAGTCTCGGTTTGTAATTAATTCGTACAGCAAAAGCTCAAGCAAGTATACCCACACACTGCGAATCTCTCCCTTTGTAGCGAACCATCTTGAGCAGTTCAGTACTTTATCGGTCCCAGCGAAGTTCTCGCTCCGAGCGCCATGCTGACTTCTGGTGAAGTATTTCCACAAATGGCCCCTATACGCCAGCTGCGTCTCAACTCCCGAGGTCTGCCTGCGTATACCGCCATCAGGCGAAAGACTTTCTAGTTCACCACCCTGGGCATTACAGCTAAGAGTTTGTCCAATTTTGCAGTCAGGCGCTCTCGCCCTTCCTTCTCTACCCACGAGCACGACTCTATTTTGTCGGGGTCATAGTCGCTGCCCGTAACGTCGTCGATGGTCTGCTGAAGCCAGCGCAAGCGAACTTTTGATAAGCGTGGCGTTGAGGCCAAAATGTCAAAGACCTTCAACCAGACGGTCTCGTTGCCCAAGACACATAGGCAGCGCATGGTCGCCTTGAGAAGTGTTGGCTTGCAGCATGACAACAAAGTAATGAGGTCAGCTCCTTGGACGGTCATGTTTTTGAGAGCCAGAACTTCGAGCCGAGAAACGTCGCTGACTGACAGAAGCTTGGATGCTGGCGTACCCAGCGACGGTTCGGCAAAATCATAGAAGTGGAATTTCAAGGTACGCAGCTCGGTTGCCGATTCCAAACATCCGCGAATCAAGCGTCGGGAGTCCTGGTTCTCATAGATTTCCTTCAGGGAAAATATCTGGATAGAGCTTATGCATGAACTCAGGCTGTAGCCTCGCCTTTCCAGAGCCACGCTGACTTCGACGATGTCGTGTGAAGGCGTTTTGAATGCAGAGAGTCTCATACCGCTAGTCACAATAGCGACGAGTAGGTTGGCTTTCACTGACGTCCTTTCGCCATCACCTCGAAACACATCTTCTTCGAAAAGATCAGCCTCCACGCGGATGTTAGGTGCATGGCTCCTCATTCGTATCAAGCAGTGCTCAACCACATCCTTGCTCGGCCATGCAGCTGTATGTTTTCGCGCGCCCACTGCCTCTACCAGAGCATCCACGAGATCGCACTGAGCCATCAGGAAGTCAGGATAACTTTCTTCTCCTTCTTCAGGCTTTGCTGGAGCAAGCTGCAGGTGATCCCACGTGGTCGGAGCAAGAACATCTGTTGTGAAGACCACTCGGCGGATCCTGTCACCCATCCTCGAGGAAACAACATCCCTCAACAGTGTCCAGCGGGGCTTGTCGTAGATGCAGCAGTATCTCTCCTCGAAGGAAACTTTTGCGAAGTGGTCGAAAGTGGCGGCTTCGATGGCTTTGCATGTCAAGCGGAAGGCCGTCAATGCCTCGTCGCTGACATTGTCGGTGATGCGCTGGAGCAGCTCGACGGGCAGGGCAAGTAAGCGTGACGGCTCGCCGTCACTGACGTTGGAGTTGTTCGCTGCCATCTCTGCGGTGGCTGAGAAGTGCGCGATGTGTTGGCGATGGTAATACTGTTGCGGTGGTGCGGCTGGGACGTGGTGTAGTGTGTGGCAACAATATCGAGGTCTGAGATCTCAGATAGTGAGTGCGTATTGTCGCAAAGGTGATGGAGTTGTGGTGTGGTCAAGTCAGGTGGGTCAGAAAACGAATGTGGAAGTGGGTTGTCTAGCGCGAGGTTGAGTGAAATTGGAAGCGCAGATCCCATGTGAAAGTGAAAGGCACGAGCGACAAAATGGCGAAAGTGAATGTGAAAGCGACCTCGGCGCTCTCGCTGGTCAAGTGAATGCAGACTTTAATATCACACCTCCTCCAAGCTTTTGGCTATGCACTGCCAACCGATTCGGCTCCATTCAGCTGTAACGTAGTACTCAGTGCCTCAGAGACCATAGCAAAATCTGAGCGGTAAGGGTTCTACATTATATGCTTGTCAAGTTACACTACCTGCTCACTCAGTGCCACGCTTACAGATGCGACACCCATCTGCTCTGTTGAATGCAATGAAATAGGTCCTGTTGTCAACCTCCCTCAGCCAAGGTGCAGCTTTCAACTCGTCCAAGCCCGCCACAGTCTGCTCCCGACCTTCGTATTCGACCTTCCTGCCCTCAAAGGTTGTTTTGCCATGTACT
>Ga0265797_10007724_pt1 | contig 14558 bp, 14 predicted proteins | sample P2T30metagenome_FD_192433 | JGI IMG/M metagenome (GOLD analysis project Ga0265797, IMG submission 192433) | Plant litter microbial communities from East Loma Ridge, Irvine, California - P2 T30 | ecosystem: Environmental > Terrestrial > Plant litter > Unclassified | place: USA: California... | reverse complement strand
CTTATCAGTATTGTCAGCGATGATCCCTATATGTGCTATCTGAACTCGCCACCACCATTTGTTTCTACCCGGAATCCCTTTCTATCCGGAATCCCTTTATATCCGGAATCCCTTCTTTCAGGGTCTCGGGTGCCTCCCGAAGAGAGACGCAGCAAGCTGATGTGCTGACCGCGAGTACAGTGGCGACTTCGTATCTTTGAGGGCCCCCGTCTACCATCACCCAAGCTCACTGCCACCAGCGCATTCGCCACAGCGACAGGAACCGCAATCCAGGACTCTACACTCATCGTGTTCACCCCTACTGCAACGCGATCCTTTGTTCCTGGAGTCTGCTCCTCTTTCCTACGCATCGCGCACGAATACGGACACACAGCTTGTATTTCATTCATCAACAACTCTGTCGAGAGCATGTCAGTGACCACGACAATCTACCTGGCAGCATGCAGAAACACAAAGAAGAATTGTCGGAAGTAAAGGTCATGATGAACAAGAGGTAAGAATTCAAGGTTGATTAGGAGACTACTCTAGGTATCTACAACAAAAGGTCTCTCGCCACTCTACTACACCACTTTACCACGTAGAAACTCTCCCTTCAAGTCATCTTCGCAACGAGGCTCATGAAACCAAACTTATCAGCCTACGACGAAGCTTGCTGCCCCTCGGTCTCGTACTCGCGCGCATCCTGGAACAAGTCGATGATGCAGCTAGCACTCCAACTCTGCGTGGGGCACGAGTCGCCACAGAAGGCGCCATCCTTCTGGGTGAGCTCCGTGAGACCAGCCCACGGCGACTCTTGGATAGCCTTCATGCAGCCGGCGAGGCGGCGCGTGACTTGTTGGTAGCTCTCGACACGTTCGTCGGGCGTCTTGCGGCGCTTGAGATCGAACTTGAGCAGAGCTCGCAGGAAGAAGCCTGTGGGCCAGAGCCACTCGGGTCCTTGGTGGTAGTTGCGGCCCTTGGATGTGGCGAAATCAGTCGAGTCTTCGCTGTTGATGTAGTAGCCACGGTAGTTGAGGTCAGAGGGGTCGAGTGTCTTCATGCCCTGTGGACCGAGCAATACCCTGTCGGCCATCTGGAGGGCATACAAGGCATGCTCAGGATCGCAGAGGTCCGGTGCAACCGTCATCATAATAGGGAAGTTTGGCCTCAGCTGGTAGTCCTCGTACTCCTTGCCTGAGCGGTACAAGTCCTTGTAGATACCACGACGGTTGACGATGCTCGAGTTGACGTCGTACTTGCTGTCTTCTTCTGCCGAACGAGGAACGTAGAAGCAGCGTTCGAAGTTGGCCTTGATCAGGTCGGCCCACTCCTTGTAGGTAACGGTCTTCTTGCCGTCGTCCAGGGTAACGCCCTGGTACTTGAACTGGCCTGCGTCGTACATGTCGGCGCACCAGCGTACTGTGCTGTACAACATGCCGATGATCTCAACCGGAGCGCCGTCTCGTGGTGTACCGGGAACACCCTTGCTGCCGGCCTTTTCACTCTCACCCATCTTGTCCATCCATGTGCCGCAATTCCATTGATTACCACCGAAGATCATACCAGTCTCCCAGTCTGTCCAGATCTTGATGTTGAAGCCTTCGGACTTCATTTGGCTGTCAATGTTCGGGCCCGCGTCATACTCCCGGAACTCTATGCCGGAGGCGTGTCGCTGGAGAGCCTCCTGTATGACATCTTCGATAGTGGAGGACTGAGAGTACGCTTTTGCATCGGTGTGAGCGAACCATGTGTCATCGTACGGCAAGAAGCGACGCTTGACCTCCTCTTGAAGAAGCTCCATGCCCTTGGGCACAATCTTGCAGTAATCTTGGCAGTTTTGGAGGAAGAACCAGACTGAGTCGCGGGAGTTGTAACGTGGGTTCTTGCCACCACCGAGGAGATTGGGGACCATGCCATGCTTCAAGACGCTGGCAAACGCAAAGATGTGCTCCTTAGCGTCGGCATATCTACCAGTTCCCATGTAAAGACCACGGGCGGAGATGGTAATATCACGTCCCCAGCATCGCGCCCAGTCGTAGGCAAAGTGAGGGAGACCAGCGGCCATGCTGGGTACGCTCTTCTCGGGCCACAACGAGGCGCTGTTCATGTAACCGGTGACTTGGCAGCTGACAAGAGCAAGACTCTTGAGGAACTGGTTACCCTCGCGGACGTTCTCACCCATGAGCTCAATGGCTCGCTCGACTGCAGCGTTGTATGCAGTCTGGATAACGAGGGCAAAGTATCGCGGAAGCATGTAGCTGGGGACCTTGCGAATGGCATCGAACTTCGCTTCCAACCACTCGGCGGGGCCCTTAATGTTGACGTACTCCGGCTTCTTGGAGATATTTTGAAGGCGACCAAGGCAGTAGTCGAGCGCCCATTGACCCTCACGCAGATGGTTGCAGAGTGGGTGGCCAAGGTTGTTCTCGTTCACAATGTCGCGGAGGACACTCCACCAGCCTTGCAGACCAGCGTAGACCAAGTTGCCATGACCTGGGACGTTGTATGTTCCGTCCTTGTGGTCCGTAGCGTCCCTCTCTTCCTCTTCACATCTGTATAGGATGTAGTTGAGGTCGATGAGGTTGACACCACTGAAAGCCGAACGCGCTCCGCTAGTGACGAACTTGTCGAGGCCTTCAGCATGCTCTGCGCTGGGTACCCAGGTCTCGAAGAGAGCGATACTGCCCGGTGGGAACTTATCAGGGATGCTGATGGTGGTATCATCGCCAGTAGCCTCGATGTTGACGCCTTGAAGTTCGTTTGTCTTGCTGGGCAAGCCGCGCAGTGTCGTCTCGTCACCGATGATACGCGCTCTTGTCTCGGGACTGTTGTCGACTTCGAGATTCCAGGCGCCGACGAGCTTTGCTTGAGTGCCTGGTAGCTTGGTCTTGCCAAAGCCTCCATTGCCGTTGCCGTAGCCAGGGAATGCGGTGTGGGCAATTAGGAAGTAACCTTTCCTGGTGTGAGGGTTGACCCGATGGACGGTAATATATTCGTTGTCGTGGTGAATATAAGTCTCATTGTACTCCTCCTTGCCCATTTTGACGTGGATCTCGTTGATAATCTTGCGGATGCCACCAATACCACCTTCTCCAGCTTGTGCTTTGATTTCGCCTCCAGTGGAATTGGCAGAGGAATACAGTCTCTTCTCGTGCACCAACTCGATCAGTTCAGGGTAGCACTCGTCGTAACCGAAGACGCTACCAGTCGCGCAGTCGCACATGGCGACGAGCGCGGCACTGGGGAGCGTGTCGCGTGCATCCCGCTTCTGAGCTGGCGTCTCGTTGTCGTGCGTGCAGTCCATGAACAACGCGTGGACAGGACTGCGCTTGATCTTCTTGATGATAGGCTTTGTCTGGTCAGCTCCATCAGTCGCCTGCGCAGCATTGAGCACTTCGTCGGTCTCGAAGCTGCCGATGGGAACACCGCCGTGACGGTGAACAAGTCTGCTGAGCTCTTGAGTACTCCATGACTGCATAGCTTCTCGAATCAAGGCGCAGATTCCGAGCTTCATGCAAAACTTGTAGTCCATCTCTTCAGACCCAGTGAAGAGCTCGGCGCAGACCATAACGTTTGAGTTGACGCTACGTGCTTGGTCAAGCATGTATTCGGCGAGATGCAAAGGGGTGGAATGGCAGTTGTCGATGCGGAAGCCTTGGAAATATTTGGCCATGAGGCGGGTGTACTTGGCCATGTGATCCCAAAGGAAAGGGTTGTCCTCTGGGCCATCTCCGTATCGGAGCTTGACGCAGTCGCCCCAAACAATGACCTCTCTTCGCAGGTATGCTCTTGACTTGGGCCCAGCGTTGTCTCGCATCGCATCTGCGGCCCATACCCATCCATTGTTTACCAGCGCAAGAGCTTCGGGGTTGTGCTTCTTCGTGGTCTCGTTGAGTGGTAGGCGCGTGAAGTAAGTCTCGATGAGTGGGTTCGCGTCGTTGACTTCGCCAAGCTTGGGACCATGGGCGTCCATTCGGACGTACTTGGTCCGGTTGAAGAGTTGCTCCATGATTTCTGCTTGGTCTTGATCGTACTCGCGGTAAAATGGAAGGTTGACCTCGTTGAGCATAGCCGTCATAGTACCTTGAGCAGCCCGGTCGTCGGGAGTATTGCTAGTACGGGTGTCGTAGCGACCGAACAAGGCGCACAGTAGGCTAGCAGCGATGTTCGGGTCCATTGTCCGACGGTAGCGCTCGCCCATGCGGTCACCGCCGCGCAGAGCATGCTCGACCAACCAATCTGCCTTCTGCTTCAGTGGCCAGTTCCTGACAGCATCGAGCCCGCGAAGACCAGCTTCACTAAAGCTGCCATCAACAAACTTGGCTTGGCCAGAGGTCCAAGCCTCCATGATGGCCTTGGTATCCCTTTCGACGTCAATGACGTAGAATTGCCAGAGCTTGACCTTGCTAAGGACGTGGTCCTTGACACCTTGCATGACCTTGAGAAGGTCATCTTCACTGTTGAAGGTGGTGGGTAGACCATGCTTGGAGAGGTCCTTGCTGAACTGCAACAACGCTGTATCGAGTTCGAGAGCAGGTCGCAGATGTGGAGCGGTGTCGACGTTGTAGCCGGATTCTGGATGCTCTTCGAGCCATGGGCTGTTGTTGGCCGTGTGGTTCCAGACGACATCGGTCATGGCAAGCAGATTGAACTCGTTCTGCATTTTTCGGATCATGTTCGCAATGTCCTTCTCGCCTTCTTTGAAGATGGCCTTGTCGAACTCCAGTTGATTGTAAATACTGTAGGGCGAGTTTGAAGAGCCGCGCATCATCAGTGGTGTAAAGTGCACCATGTTGAAGCCACGCTGGCTCATGCCCTGCAGGTGGTTGTCCCAGTCTGTCGGGTAGTTGCCCATGAATTTGGACAGGCAAGAGATGATGCAGACGGCCTCGACCGGCAAGTGCTCGCCCTGCAGCTTGAGATTTGGACATATGTCGATGTAGTAGGTGTCCGTCCGCGTGGGTTCAGGCGACGCAACGTCTGTGAAGGACCACTGCGGCAGCGGTGTGTAGGTCGTGTAGAAGGAAAAGGCATTGGCCTCGTGGACGGGGATCTCAATCTCACACATGCCAGTAAAGTTGGGCTGCAGTCTGCGGTGTGTGTCAGTGACATGTGACCAGGCAAGGCATGGCAGGCTGCTTACTTGTACTCGCGGTACTGGCTGCGCTTGAACTTCTCGCCCTCAGCGGGGATGTTCACCCAGAGACTGCCCTCGCGACATATCGAGCTGGTACCCTGGATCTGGAAGCAAATCGAGTATGCTGGGTTGGTGGGGGGAGGCAGGTAGATGTAAGTGCCAGCGACGTCTGGGACGCCGTAGTCGGTCAATGGCAGCAGGTAGACGACCTTGCGGTCCGAAGACTTGGGGTGTGTTGGCAGTGCTACAGACATGATGGTGTCGAGAGACTGCAGGGTTGCGGAAGAGTTATGCGGTAGTAAACAATAATAGTAGGTGGATAGCGGTACTCTAGGATATCTATCTTTGACGTAGCAATGGCGGCGATGCAGTCAGAGAGAGTGGTAGTAATGCAGTGGAGGAGCAGCGCGGTCGACGGAGGTAATAAACAGGCCAAAAGCCGTTTGCGCAGTCGCTTCTGAGGGTCAATTGCCCTCTGTGTGGAGAGAAGGAAGCAGCGCCTGGAGACGTGTGAGATCGGCGGTGGGCGGTCGCGAAGCATACGAGCCGCAAGCGCAACCCGCGGGAAACGTCATTGCCCCAAGCTCCAACCCCAGCTGGCGCCCCATGTGGCCCCGTCCTCGACGAGTTCTACTCCAATAGCGCGGGGGCTAGGCATGCGTCCCAACTCGATCCAGTTGGTACGAGGGAAATTGTTGAACACGTTGAAACTGCCATGGAAACGCTTTCTGCCATGCGACGATATCCACATATGATACAAATGAACCCGCTCAAAATGCTACTTCTTCCTGTCCCGCTCTCCCAACGCCCGTATGCAACATAATGCAGAATGCAGGGTTAAATAAGCAGCTAATCAATGCGCGGCCAAAACTCCAGCGCTGGCTACTAAACAATTATCGGGCAATACTGCTGCCACGAGCTCAGAGTGGTCAAACGACGGGTATCGCGACCTCGTGGCAGCCCACACGGGACGAAGCGAACATGCGAAAACCAAGCAGTCAAATCCAACCTTCTTCTATCGTCACCTCATCCAGAGGCGCTCAACACATGGTCCGCTGTCTTCTCAGCTTCCGCGTCAAAATTTAATGTTGAAGGGGGAGCCCGGTGGATCGCGCAGGTCCAATCGAAATTGCGTCGATTCAGACGGCCCGCGACTATGTTGTGCTTGAGTCGGCGTGGCATTCTCATCTAGGTCGATCGAGGACGCTTCGGTGCTGACCGACGGGGGCGCACGCGGTGTGCTTCTCGCATGCTGAACCCCCTCTCGACTGTCTGAAGACGACGTGACTCGCTCAGGCGACGTCTCGCGCTCGCTATAGCCGCCGCCCCGCATACGTAAAACGGGGTTGCTTGAGGGTTCCGACAGGACCAGTGAAGGATTCGGTGGTGTAGCGCGTCCATTCCTCTCAGATGAAAGCCCTCGTGAAGATGATTTGACATGGTCAGTAGACTGACTCCGCATCGTCGCCGGCTTCTTCGGAGGCGGCACCTGGGGCGAGTTCGTGCCTTTGCTTCTCCCAGCGCTTTGAGGTGGGCCGTTTCTGGATGGAGTCTGTTGTTGCTGCTGTAGGTGGTGCTGTTGCTGTGTTTGTTGCTGCTGTTGCTGTTCTTGTTGTTGTTGCTGTTGCTGGGACTCAACTTCTTGTACATGGTTCAGGAAGTTGATTTCGTCTGTCAAAAAGTCCTTCTCCGTCCAACAGCCCTGCCAGCAGTTTCGCCAGTCCAAAATGAGGAATTGAAAGCAAAAGGCGTCGATCTTGATTGCCGGCTGGAAACAGATGCACAGGTTGTTGTAGTTCATTTTGTTGAATTCGGAACATGAGTGCAACAGGCTGATGTGGCAGGTAATCGCGAACAATAGGTAGTAGTTGAATGGTGGGAGCTTCGAGAGCTCATCCTTAAGCATTTGCGGCGTCGTCTTAGCGCCCTGGCATTCTTGCTGGATTGCCGTCTGGACCGCTTTTGGAAAGATTTCATCTGGCAGCTGTCGGAGCCAGTTCTTGAAGAGTGAACCGATGACGTTGGGGTCGTTCAGGTTGGGATCGCTGATCAAATCGATGTCTCGGTCTGTGGCTTGGTGAGCAATTATCATGGCAATGATTGAGATAGTCCTACCTTCATCGAATTTGCGTTCGTAATATCGGACCTGCTGGGCTGACCCAGGAACGCGGTACAAGCCTTCCTCTTCACAGCCCCGCATGTTCAGATAGCTAAAGTGGTTGTTAGCCTCACAAGTGGAGAACGAATCGAAGCGTGACCTACTCTATGCACCGCCAAGGCAGAGCTGGCATCCAGAACTCAGTCTTGTCGCGTGACTGTTCTAGACGGGTCGATATCCGTGTCAGCCTCGTCTGTTCGATCAGGGGCTTGTGAATGATTTTGCACACGTAAGGTTCATTCGATATCGGCGTCTGGCTCTCGTGGTTGCTTGAGCTTCGTCCAAGTTTGCCGAATACACCCTTGCGGGCAGAGTCCATCTTCTCCCCCATGTTGCGAGCTCCTGAACCGAGTTTCGAGATGAAGCCGTGTCCCTTGGTTTCGTTGTACGAACTTGATGCTAGCGATATCTGCTCCGACTTGTCCCTTCGTGGCCCGTTGTCGACGTCCCGTGGTATCTGCTTGGAGCCGTCCTGACGATCTGCCGAGTGTGTTCGTGGCTTGCCTATGCCTCGCCATGATTGACCTTTGTCCATGGGCGCCGGCTTCAATGGCGGGCCATCGCCATTCGTCGTCCACGAACCCGCAATGTCCGGTGACAGTTGCCCTGGTGGGGCTTTGTTTAGTTTGGCACGGGTACCTGAGCTCTCGCCGTCTTTGATGGATTTCGACCTGTTCAGAATGCCCTTCTTCGGTTTGATAGTGTTGCGCTTTGAGGAGTCGGCGTGGGGATCGGAGGAGTCGTTGGAGTTGCCTGAGCCTGTCCGTAATACCTCGGAGCGGTTGTCTGTGGCAGTTAGCGACACGCTGTTTGTCTGGGCTACTGTAGCCATACCATCCGAGTTGGGGGTGCGCACGGGGCGGCCGAGGTCTGGTGTCGAAGCCCCGCTGCGCCCGTTGGAGTATAGACTGGGCGAGTGTTGTTGTTCAGGAAGCTGCCGTATCGAGTTCCCCTGGCTGTTAAGGCGTGACGACGATTTGTTGGCGCTGAAGTTGGAGAAGATGCTCTTGGAGTCCTTGCGAGGCTTCGGTGAGGCTGGTGACTGTGGCATGCTATGAAACGAGGCATTGGGAGCGGCATAGTCGAGGTCCTCAGGCATATCTGGCGACCTCGGACTTTTGGGACTCATAGGGCCGTTGGCGTCGTCCTTGTTCTTTGGCTTGCCCCGCATAGCCAGCGACAGTGTCGAGGACTTGGGCATCTTTCGTATTGTTTTCCGTGGAGGGTCGCAGGGCTACTGACTCCTTAGCACGGCTCCCTTAAAAAGCAATGGCTGCTGCCAAGCGTGCAGGTCGAGGGCCGCAATACCTCGATGGGTGTTGGTGGGACGAGGGCGCCGATGTGCAGGCAGTCGAGCGAGGGTGTGAATAGACGGTGCGGCGCGTGTAGAGAAGGGAGCGGTGGCAGGCTCAGTGGTTGCGGCACATGGGCGGTTGCGCGGTCAACGAGTCTGTATTTCATGACTGTCAGCAGCGGACTCATAGCTGGCGCAGAGGGGTGAAAGCCAGCGGGAGGTATTAGACGGCGCGCGGGGTGGTACGAACCGTGAGAGCCTGGTCGGCGCTGGCTGCGGGCGTGCCTCGAAGCGTCGGCAGCAGGTGTCGAGTCTATATCACCGCCGGCAGGACGTTGCTCCCATGCAGCAAGCCGGGAGGACAGGCGATGCCGAGCGCGTGCTACGGCAGTCGTTGGCGGGCACAGAGGTCGTCGAGTATGGCGGTCGCGGGCAGGTGAGGCGGTCATGCAACGTCTGGGATGTGGTCAGCAAGCGCTGCGGAACGTGAAAGGGGCCGGCGGCGCTATGGCGAGTGTTGACGGTGGTACAACATGGCGAGGGCACGAGTGGCAGCGGCGAGCGAGGTGTCGCAGCGCCGTGGTTGGGCATTACTCACCCACTTTCACACACAAGACTCGAGGGGTCTACGGGGCGCCGCGACGAGGGAGAGGCGCTGGGGTGAAGGGAGCGAGTGGAGCGTGGAGCGCAGGCTGGGCGGCCGTTGCTTGGAGTGCGGTGAGCGGCGCCTTGGTCAGCAAAAGGACACACTTCACGTGTCTCTGTGGTGAGTGCGATGGAGGGGCCCAAGGCACAGACAGGCTCTGCTGCAATCAAGAGCAAAGGGCACCAAGGGCTGCGAGAGGATGGCGGCAACGACTTCAGCACGGTGCACGGCCCCAGGTACAGTACGAGGGCGCGACGCTGCCACCACCCCCCAATTCGGTCCACCAGCGCTATCGCAAACGGCTGTCCACGGCGGGCGTAGTGCGATCTACCTAAGTAACATGCATGTGTGCTCACCGCCAGGCGACGGACTATCGACGGCAGACTATCGACGCTGCACAAGAGCACCCTCTGCATCGTCATTGTTGCGAGTGCGAGGCTGTCGCGGCTGCCAGACCGAAATGCTTCATGTGCCAAGTCTCGTTTCAGAAATTATGAGACCCTGTCGGCGCCATCCATGCTGCCTCGACTAGACCCTCCCGCGCCGCCAGCTCCCACCAACTCCTCCCACATCTGACACCCGTCTAACATGTCTCTCGTTTCCGGGCCCGGGCGCGCTGCTGGGATGGCCAGCCTGCCCAGCGAGATGCACCTCTTCGTCGACAGGCACGTCGCCTACATCCAGAGCCTCGACACTGTGCGTAGCCCGTCCCCAGTCCATGTGGCCGCGCAAGCTCCCGGCCATCCAATCCCGCGCTGACCCGCTGCAGCGCAAAGATGAGCTCGAGTACTGGCTCACCGAACATCTGCGCCTCAACGGCCTCTACTGGGGACTGACGGCCCTGCATCTCCTGGGCCGCCCAGACGCCCTTCCACGCGCTCCCATCCTCGACTTTGTCATCTCGTGTCTGCATGATAATGGCGGCCTCGGTGCTGCACCGGGCCATGATGCCCACATGCTCTATACCGTTAGTGGCGTGCAGATACTCGCGACGCTTGACGCTTTCGATGAGCTTGAAGAACGCATCCCCGGCGCCCGCCTGAAAATCGCAAAATGTAAGTCATCTGCAGCTTCGCCGTGATAGTCTACTTATTATGGTAGTCATCGCCGATTTGCAAGATCGCGAGACGGGCACCTTTGCAGGCGATGAGTGGGGCGAGCAGGATACCCGCTTTCTCTACGGCGCCCTAAATGCCCTGTCTCTCATGGGCCTGCTTGAACTCGTAGATGTCGACAAGGCCGCTCAATACGTCAACTCGTGCGCCAACTTTGACGGTGGATACGGTACCAGCCCTGGGGCCGAGTCGCACTCTGGTCAGGTGTTCACGTGTGTTGGCGCACTGACCATCGCGGGGAGACTCGACCTTGTCAACCAAGAAAAGTTGGGCGCCTGGCTAAGCGAACGACAGCTCAAGAACGGAGGCCTCAACGGCCGGCCAGAGAAGAAGGAAGACGTCTGCTACAGCTGGTGGGTCATGAGCAGCATGGCCATGCTAGACAAGCTGCACTGGATAGACGGTCAGAAATTGACGAGCTTCATCCTGCAGTGCCAGGTGGGTAGTGTCTTCTCTTCAGCATCATCGCCATCTAACCATGAATGATAGGACCCAGATCTGGGTGGTCTCGCAGACCGACCTGGCGACATGGTCGACGTCTTCCACACCGTCTTTGGAATCGCTGGTCTCAGTCTGCTGAAGTATCCCGGTCTGGAAGAGGTAGACCCCGTGTAGTATGTGACCACTGCTCTCGCATCTCAACGCGTATACTGACCAACGCGCAGCTGCATGCCTCGCTCAGTCACCCGTAGATGCTTAGGTAAGTAAGCGAGAATGCCATCAACAAATGCTAGTTGTGTCGTCTCGCGCCTGTAGATTTCATGACCATTCACTTGCATTCGTATCTGTGTATTATTCGTTCAAGCCTGTCTTCCCGCTATCTAATACCTCGCGTCTCTCTCATAGGCGTCGAGACACAAAGCGGGAGGAAAGTGAGGGTGGCTTCCTCTTTTGTCAGTGCCGAGCCCCCACGTGCTCTGCCTGCTAGAACACCACCAACAGACTTCCTCCTGCTGCAATTCTCTCACTGCGACACGGTACCTTCCTCTCTTCTCCTTAAAAGTGCTGGCGCCTCTCCTGCTTTCCATTTATTCGCTCAGGAAATGGGCTAGGAGCTACCGCGGTGACCGGCAGCCATCTCTGTACTAGGTCTCTCATGAGCACCTCTCCCACCGTCACTTCGCCTTCTCCACCTTCAGTCCGCTCCTTTCGCAACGCTCTTTGCTTTCAATACTGCGCTGCTCTTGTGCTTGTTTCACTTACGCTCCTTACAAACACCGCATCCACACTGCAGCTTTCACCTTGATATAGTGCAGCCTTGCCAGGCTTTCGGCATGGCCAACATTCCGCTTCACTGCAACATTTGCCCCAAGAAGCCAAACTTCAGCGATGTCTCGCATCTACTCACCCACATCGCCAGCAAAGGCCACTTATCCAACTACTACAAGGTCAAGGTCCGCTCCACCAACGAGGATGCATCCCGCCGGCTCATTGAGACGTACGACCAGTGGTATGCCGAATGGGCTGTCGAAGAGCTCATGTCGGACCGGATGAATCAGAAGGACAAACGCCGTACCCGCGCGAGACCTGCTGGTACGGCCACCTCCTGCATCCGATTGTACTTGAGACTGATACTGACTACACCTGAAGCAGCCCGGCCGGCGCCTCCGCTCAAGATCGAGGCCCCCGCGCCACGTCCTGTACGTCGCGCCGCCGCAAGCGCTCTCCTCGATCCACGCCTGTCGGAGCAGCAGCACACGATGATCAAGCTAGAGCAGTCGCCTTCTCCGACGCCGCAACCTCTCGGCCCGGTCCTCCGCAATCGCAATACCCTCGCACCTCATATGCAGTACTGGCCTACAGAGTCTCGCGCCAGCTCTCGCAGCTATACCAACCCAGACTATGATACTTCCAGTGAATACTCCGATCCGAACGAGCAGCGTCGGAGGTCATACCGGTACAACGCTGCGGCTTCGTGTGCCATTGAAGATGAACCTGCTGAGGTTGCAGATCCGATGGCTGTCAGCGAGTCGACCAAACTCAAAGGTGTCTACTGGCCTGGCATGGACATCTTCGACTCTGCTACCCCAGAGATGCGGCGCAAGAGGAACCAAAAGAAGGACAGCTCTGTCGTCGAACAGCTGGAGCTCAACTCCCAAGTAGTCGAAGCAACTGAGCTCATCTTCACACCGTTGGGATCTTTCAAACGCCAGCGCAGGATCTCGTGCTCGGAGTCTGACGAAGAGGACGAGGTCGAGATCAAGACTGAGAGCCCCCAGCCCGTACGTCGGCGACCTGCACTCGCCAGTCTTGATGCAAACACCACTCGCCGCTCTACTAGACAGTCCAAGCGGCCCGTATTTCCTGTCCTCAGCCGCAACCAATACGATGATGATCGGGGCCGTCCTGGCTACGACCATAGCCGCAACAACCGTGCTCCGAAGCGGAAGCAGTTTGATGTTTACCAAGACGATGATGACGTTCCATTCTCGCAGCCCAATGGCATGAACTATCTCACATCTGGCTTCACTCACCAAGCATCTCCATCTCCTGCACCTGCATTCAACTCTTACAAACCCTTCAACGACCCGTTCCAGTATGATAACAAGGAGAACGTTCTACCTTCGTTCCATCAAACGGCTTATGGTAACTTTCATGGCCATCAGAACAACGCCTACCAGTATCCCACCTACTCCTACGGCATTGGGCCTGATCAACAGGCCTTCCAGTACACCAGCCATCTCTACAACACCGCAAGCGCCTACCAGCAACAGGACCAAGATGACGATGACCAACGTACCATCACAGCTCCACCTTCACCGTCTACAAGCTAAGCGCTTGGAAATTGTGCTCTCATTCCGTTCCCAACGCGACACCTACGCTCGGCTTCACCGTACTGTAGCAGATACCCGACTGTTCACGCTCGTTCCATCTACCGACTTATGCATGCGACTTACTTTCCCGCGTTTCTTTCTGATTCATATCTTTTACACGGTGATATATGATATTCGCTGCAACGAGTAGCGACATGCGACATGATTTAATACGATATCTTCAAAGAGGCGCGCTATGGGGATCGCTGGACAGATACTCAGGCATGTTCTTTTCATTTCTATGCCGTACTCTACTGTGCACTTTGCCTGCGAGCATGTGATTGCTGGTAAGAAGCTGGTGGGCATGTACAGTATCGCTGTTTTCTCCCTTACATGTTTAATATAGAGAGTTTGTTGTCTTCCGGTCGTGTAACTCATAATCTCTCGATCTGATTCATGACTCCACCGCCACTCCAATACCCACCTGCAATGTTCCTGTCTACCCATGTCACGCTTCCATAGCTTCCGCGCATCATAACATCATCTAGTCGTATACCAATCTTCGTACCGTTCCTTTCTTACTCCCACTTCCCACTACCGCCCATGACCTTATTCCGTCGTACCTTCTCCAGATGCTCCACACTCTCATAACCATTAATCCTCGCATACAGCACCCTCAACAACCCACCTACCACCCACATAATCACGCCACTCACAACAAACAACCCAATCCGCTGATTCGTCGTGAGCATCGCAAAAATGGGGTAAGGGTAGAAACCATTCTGCAAAAAGCAGATTTCCTAGAAGATGGTGTGTATGGTTAGCTGAGTGTACTTGAGCAGTTTTGAGAATGGGATAATCTTACGATCCAGATCCAATATGTAAATGCAGTGATGGTGGAGAGAGCGAGTGTGATCATAGGCGCAGACTCATTCATTGGCGTGGTAGGCCATGGCGGAGAAAGCAGGATGTAATCTAAGGCCAGGACTACAGCAGGGACGAGATGGAATCCTATGTCGTAGATTGCTGGTGGTAGCGGGATATCACTATCATTCTCCCGTTAGCAAAAACAGACGTCACGGGAACAACACCAATCCCTGGAAAGTAGGAGTAACAAAGAGACAACATACGGTTGCACCAAAAGCTTCCCATCAATAGCCTTCAACGTCCAGTACAGAATGCTGATGGTGGCTTCAATCGGCGCTGCCACCAGCGCGAGGTAGTTCTTTAGCCGGAACAGGTGGTCTGAGAGGGCGACGGCAGGCGGGTTTGAGGGGAGCGTGGAAGAGGCGGAGAGAGCGGTGGAGGTCAGGTCGGCGATGAGGCCGAAGAGGAAGGTTAGGGTTGAAAGGGAGAGGCCGATTATGGTTAGGAATTGGAGGTGCCAGCCGAAGGAGGAGTTCTGCATGTGTTAGACTAACAGCGGCACGCAATGACAACATCTCCAAAGACGTTGTAAAATATGCAATGGATATA
>Ga0265797_10007723_pt1 | contig 14558 bp, 14 predicted proteins | sample P2T30metagenome_FD_192433 | JGI IMG/M metagenome (GOLD analysis project Ga0265797, IMG submission 192433) | Plant litter microbial communities from East Loma Ridge, Irvine, California - P2 T30 | ecosystem: Environmental > Terrestrial > Plant litter > Unclassified | place: USA: California... | reverse complement strand
ATTGGAAACATGGCGTGGATTGACGGTGGTTGTCGTGGCAAGGGATACGTGAATCGGACTCGGTAGGTTTGAATTGCAGAGCTACGAGAAAGTCGGAATTGAGGTCGAGCCCGGCCGCGCTGAGCACACAGCCCATTGTTTTGTTATGTCCCGTACCATCAAAGGCATCAGCGTGCAGTCGTCTCGAAAACTCCTAGAAAACGGCCACACAAGTCAGCCTGAGTTCTCTCCAACCATGTTTGCAATCCACCTCCTCCGCTTCAACATCCATGTCCCTCGGGGCAAGAAGAGCAGAGCAGAGCGAGGGCGCATCCACGCACGCACAACAGCATCCCACGTACCTCTCATCCCAATACATTCCCGCCATTCCCCCCAGGAAAAAAGAAGTTTGCCATGCTCAACACAATCGCAAATCTAGTTTCCGCTCGCGTTCCAGACACCCTTGAGGTAGCCGTCCCTCTGGGTGAGGCGGTTCATGCAGTCGTCGCTCTCGCCCATCGCGCGCACGAAGCCGCAGAGCGCGTAGACCTGGTTCTCGCCGGTGTAGCGGCCGTTCTCGTCGACCTTGGCGATGCTGATCTGGACGGAGCCGTGGTCCTTGGCCTTGATGATGCGGTTGGTCGCGCTGCACTTGCGGGGGACGTACCTGCGCAGAAAGGAAAAATAACGGGTTAGTAAAGGGTTGTATTCTCTCTTTTTTCCTCCATATCTCGACTCGGGTTGGGCTTGGGCCGATGCTGGTGCTTGGGCGTAGGAAAGAGGGCTTTTCGTGGGAGTCGCTGTGGGATTTTTCGGGGGGTCGCTTACAGGTCGACAAGCTCGCCGCGGTCGTTCTCCATTTTGACGGTTTTTGGTGGGTGGTGAGAAGGGTTTGGGTGGTGTTGGTGGTCGCGAGGGTGCTGATTTGTCTAGTCCGTGCCTTCCAGTTCTTCGAAGTCGCGGTCGTCGACTGGTAAATTCGAACGGGCAGTGGGCTTTGCAAGCGGGACCTTTCCGCACCGCAGCTTGCCGCCAAGCCTCAGCTTGATCACGTGCAATATTGCGTCTTTGCAGGTGAGCCGTAAAACAACAAGAATATTGGGAAAGTGAATTGTTCAAGTGTGAAGGTAGGATGCGAAAACTGACTGATCAATCTCATGTGATTAAGTGCCTACGAAATGTGCGGAAAATTGCGAAATATGGACAAGAAAATTCGGTGACGCTCAAGTCTGGAGCATGAGAATGCCTCGCCTCGCAAATGAAAGAACCCGACCCCCAAGAAAGAACTCCGATGTATGAATCAAGATATCATTACCTCCACATTCATCTCACCTCGCTCACAACATCAAGGCTGCAATGAAGAAACCGAGGAGAGCCACGGCACTGCCAGCGACAACGTGGTTTGCTTGGCTGGTACCGCTTGAGCTTCCAGAGCTGCCACCAGAGCTTCCACCCATGCCCTGGTCGAAGCTCGTCGGGCCACTGCCTTCTCCGGCGGGAGAGTCGAAGGCGCTTCCACTGGTGTCGCCGTTGCTGTTTGTGCCGCTGCCGCTGCTACCGCCGTTGCCGCCGGGAGAGTCGCCTCCACTGTTGCCGGCGTTGCCACCTCCTGACATACCAGGCACTGATTCCGGAACGCTAGTGGCAGTGCTAGAGGTCTTCTTTGAGCTGGTGGTAGATGAGCTCTTGTCGTCGCTGGCGGGAGAAGGCGCGCCCTTCATTGGGTCATCACCAGTAGCTTGCAGGGAGCCGATGACGGTGTTGTTGGTACCAATGGACACAGTGTCTTCGGTACCGGCAGTGGAAGTGTAGTAGTAAGCCTTGTTGTTGCCAGAGTCATCTCCGTGAGGAGGTTTGTAGCAATCGACCGAGATGTCCTTGACTTCGGCGTAGTAGTAGCCGTTGCTCATGTAAGAGCTGTCCCAGTCCACGAGGCCACCAGCCCACTCGATCGTACCCTTTCCGTTGCTTGGAAGACCACCGGGCCAGAGCGAGAGCTGCACACGCGAAGGAGTTTGGGGGTACTTGTATTGCTTGGTGGTCTCGTTGTAGGTGTCATCGCGTTTCAGGGTACGCACGACCTTGTCGTCGATGGACCAGTTGATATAATCGGGCTGCCAGTCAATCTCGTAGGTGTGCCAGTTTTGGCGAGTGTCGGAGACATCATTAATGTCTTCACCATTGCCGTCTGTAATCCTGTTAGTCCATGATCTTTCCTCGTCCCAGGATGTGGTAAGACTTACAATCTGTAATACCCTGGAAGTAGTAGTTGGTCTGCACAGTGTTCATCTCTGTGCCGACGAACTCGAAATCAATCTCGTCCTTCATATCACTCATCAAGATGAACGCTGTGACAACACCCGCACCCTGACTGGTCTTCATGGTCGCCTTGATCTTGCCATACCAGACGTAGTGTGCGCTCATGAGCAGTGTGCCAACAGTGCTGGGTGCCATGGTCAAAAGCACGCCGTCTTGATATTGCCTAGGCTCACCCGATGTGACCCAGTTTGTCTCGCTGCCATTTCCCAGATATCTTGTGTTCGTCCTGACACCAGGCGCATCTAGCGAGTTCATGCTGAAGTCATTGCTCTTGCATGCGGGCGCCGCAAGACAGGACTTGAGGTCGAAGGAGTGCCTGGGGTCGCAGCCACCGAGACAGTATGCGCCGACACCACACTGTCCGTACTGAGAGCAACAAGGCGCATAGTCTGGGCACTGAGATCCATCTCCGCACTTGGGAATGTCGGCGGCAACGAGGGAGGAGAAAGCGGCGACCAGGGCGGCCGCGTAGCTGATTGTGTACTTCATGGTGGAGGCAAGACCAGGGAGAGAGTGGGTCCGAGATCAGAGAGCTGCCTCGAGAGGCTGTGGTATGCGCGTCGAAAGCGAGAGTGTGGCGATGTGATTCGCGGCGTGTGGTATGGAGAGTGTGTTGACGCGGCCTGGGCTTGGACGGGGGTGCTCGACAGACAAGTACGCTGGGTGCGTATGTGATATAGCGACAGTAAATAAAGGCGGGCGTGTGCGTAAGGAAAAGTGAAGAGACTAATGCTCCGAAGAGAGTGATTGGGACAGCGGTATGGCGGGCAGTGCTGCTGGTGCTGCTTGCTTGCTCTTCAGGATTTCCTCGTCGCCTCACCTTCAGGGGAGCAAGATTCACGGGTACAGCGGGAGAGGGTCGTGAGCTGCCAAATATACCCCAGCGCCATCCCTCCATTGGCTAAGTGTCGCGTCGTTGCGGTCTAGCGCCTCTCTTGCTTCGTGTTTTGAGTTACGGCATCCCGACTTTCCGGTGCATGTCTGACAATTGTGGTGTCTGGCGTGGTAGTATTACAGGTATGACCGAGTCGTGCAGCATAGGAATCTTCACAGTTGCGGGCGGAGTCTATCCTCAACACCGCAGCTATTGAGGCATCACACTCTGTATATGTATACGCAGTACCTGCAGGCTGCAACTGCATTAGCATGAACATCGTGACAACCCTAATGCTGTAAAGGTCGCCACCTCGCTTCTTGGCTTGTTTGACCACGCCGAGGCGCGGCAACCGCTGGTGGCGAATTGATCATCAATGAATGACTCGATAGAAGGCCTTGAAATATGGTGTATGTGCTAACTAGCAATTGCCACGATGTAACAATGGGAATGGTCACTAAATTCCTCGACCAACGTCTCGTAGGGCTACTTGTGGCTGTAAGAAACCCATGCCACCACGACACAAGAAAGCGGCAATGGCGTTTGACAGCTCGAGGGTCGCACGACAAATCATCATTGTTCTCGTGTACTACCTGTAAATATCATGAGCACACGTGATTCTGTGGACGTCTATATCTAGGCTAAGTAAATAAGGTACTCGACGGTACAATATGGCAAGTTGTACTTGCTCTCTACATCTTGTGCAATAAAGGCTTAAGCACATATCCCACCGGCACTCCAGCGGCAATCGCGTTCAAAAGAGCCCAATGTGTCGGCGTTGGAGGCATCATACTATTCAGAAGAGCAGAGAATTAGCCTCATCCATCTTCTCGGACGTCCTTCATTGCACAACACTTACACAGCAGCAACGGCAAAAAGCCCACCAGTAAACAGAATCGAGCGACTCTCAGTTCCCCTGCGATAGAACAGCGCGAGAGTAGCCAAGGCTAACACAACGTACACCGGAATCTGGTAAGTGAGGTCGGGATAGGCGGTCGCGGGGTGCTCCGGCCAGCCCTGGATCTCTTTGAAAAACGCACTGAGAGTGAAAGAGGCCAGTTGGGTCACGGACAGCTCAGCTCCAAGCACGAGGGGAGCGTCGGAGTGCTTGAGCGTGCTCCAGCCTTTTTGGAGTTGCATGGCGGAGAGCATGGTCATTGCTGCTATGCTGGCGATGGAAACGGAGAAGCGGGCGAGGGTACTGGTATGGTGTTGTTAGGGTTGTGCTTTAGGAGATATAAATTGAGTGTGGGCTGGTCAGACATACACGGCGACCGCAAGGACTTGACATGTTGTCTTCGCGGCGTCAGTGGAGATTATCCTGTATGCTTTGAGGGCTATGCATGTCGTGAGGCCTGCGAGGAGGGTGGGTGAATGGAGCATGGCGTCGAGGGTGACTGTGGTGTAGGTGGGTGAAAGTGACGAGGTGAATGCTCAAGTTAGGCGAACTGCTGCTTTCCAAATTGAGATCAATGTTGTCTTCTTCTCTAACTTCAAGTTGTCCCATGTTCTGCTCTTAGACACAGAATTCGCCAATGCAGCTCGTGGAGCTACCAAGAAAGCATTGCCTTGGCACAGCATGAGGACTCCGATGCCTACATCTGCGGAAGCAGTACATTCAATGTCCTAACGTATAAGTGTCGAAGCTCAAAGAACATTCATTGCTTTCCTCTAGAAAAATATGAAGCACATGGCTAGAAGGTTGTTGGGCGGCATGCGCCAGCCATTATATGCGCAGTGCTATACCACGCCGATGCAGACCATCCTCAAGCCGCCGGGCGCTGGCGATCGGGAGGCATTTAACTATCGCTCGCTACCGCCCAACGTGTCTTCTTCGGCTTTCCATACCATCTACAGGATTCCCCAGGTCTAGCCGTACGCCGCGCCGCATCTACGTGCATGGAGGCGCTGTGGTGTGCAGCATGAATGGGAAGAGGTATGGCCTGACCCTTGCCGTGCCGCCGTGAACTCTCTGCTGCAGCGGGAGAAGTGTACTATCAACATTGGCACGTGAGGTGCATACGGGGCTGAGCTCTTCATGTGCCTGTGGAGTCAGCAGTCAACATTATTGAAGATTGCCAACATGGCCAACTCGAGATGGCGTTGTGTGGACCTGGCGAGCCTGGTCATCGCATTCTCCAAGCGCGATCCACCGGTGGAGATGGGATTCCAGCGAGTCTGCACGACGATCGAGATCATCATCATACATCGTGCTGCTCGGGGCCACGTCGCGAATGGAAGACGATGGACTCGGCTCCGTACGGAGGCTGGCGATGTGGCTCTCTCTGTAGGCTTGCAGCCCGCGCTCGCCGCCGCCGCTAGGAGACAGCTCTCTGCTCTCGCAGTAGGGCCAGTCTTGTGCTGCAAGCCTGCAAATTGAAGTCGAGGCCACCGAATAACCGCCGCTGTCCTCGTTGCCCCCGCGCGCATAATGACGTTGCTGTCAAGTAGTTCCCCCGGGTGTTGGCGGTCGTGCACGCGCGACTTCATGTCACGTTGTTTTGGATGGAGGAGGGGTAGGCTGCGAGGTACCATGGTGGCATGAGTGGCCATTCACCCATTGGCGATGATGCCCATGCCGATCTTGGTGGGATGGTTACTTCTTTTTTCTCGCCCGCCCGCTTACTGAGGTCTGACACAGCAGCGATGGGATATGGGTGTTGAGATGGCCCCTTCCAGTCCACTCGTCCAGTGCAGAGACACGCGAGACAGCATCATCACATAACTTCTCAGTCATCCGGCTGCATCCACGCAGGCGCGCTGCGATCGCGATCAGGTAAGCTTGGGCGAGAGCGTGGGCGTGGGCGGGCATACTTGGTGGGGCTCAATGATGCTGGTGATGGCACGTCTCGTCCTGCCCGCCAGCTCTTAGGTTGGGACCGAGGAGCATCCTCGCATCTTTGGGCACAGCTCCCTGTCGATGCCATCGCCGCTCGATCGCAGCCTGCATTCATATAAACCTTTTCTTGCCCCCGCCCACCACTGTTCCTTTCCTCTCTTCACATCACCACTCTTCTCCATCCGCCACCACGTCTACACACGCAACTTCCCGCCTCACCTCCATCACCAACCACATCAAAATGCCCGGCCAGCAAGCAACCAAGCATGAGTCCCTCTTGGACCAGCTCTCCCTGAAGGGCAAGGTCGTCGTCGTCACCGGCGCTTCCGGCCCCAAGGGCATGGGTATTGAGGCCGCTCGTGGCTGCGCCGAGATGGGCGCCGCCGTTGCCATCACCTACGCCTCCCGCGCCCAGGGTGCTGAGGAGAACGTCAAGGAGCTCGAGAAGACCTACGGCATCAAGGCCAAGGCCTACAAGTGCCAGGTCGACAGCTACGAGTCCTGCGAGAAGCTCGTCAAGGACGTCGTTGCCGACTTCGGCCAGATCGATGCCTTCATCGCCAACGCCGGTGCCACCGCCGACTCTGGCATCCTCGACGGCTCCGTCGAGGCCTGGAACCACGTTGTTCAGGTCGACCTGAACGGTACCTTCCACTGCGCCAAGGCCGTCGGCCACCACTTCAAGGAGCGCGGAAGCGGCTCCCTCGTCATCACCGCCTCCATGTCCGGCCACATCGCCAACTTCCCCCAGGAGCAGACCTCCTACAACGTCGCCAAGGCCGGCTGCATCCACATGGCTCGCTCCCTCGCCAACGAGTGGCGCGACTTCGCCCGTGTCAACTCCATCTCCCCCGGCTACATTGACACCGGTCTCTCCGACTTCGTCCCCAAGGAGACCCAGCAGCTCTGGCACTCCATGATCCCCATGGGCCGTGACGGTCTCGCCAAGGAGCTCAAGGGCGCCTACGTCTACTTCGCCTCCGACGCCTCCACCTACACCACCGGTGCCGATCTCCTCATTGACGGTGGTTACACCACCAGATAAGCGGCTCGCCCTCAAAGCAAGTCGTCTTACCTGATGAGGCGGAAGGAACAAAAAAAAAAAAGAAGAAAAAAAAAAAAGAAACCCAGCTGTGATGATACCCCGGCTGAAAACCCTCTCCAACAAAAAGGACTTTGGATGATATGTATTCGATTACGAAACCCAGCGATTTGCGCATAGCGGTCGTATTACCTACATAATCCCTTTGAATGAAGCCAAGTGTTACGATTCTTACATATTTTTATTTCGCATGTGTCCGTACCCAATTGTTCATTCCATCGTGCCGTCGTTTGTGTATGCCTTAGCATTCTCATTCTCATTTCATTCGCAGCAACATTCAAAAAACCGCCTCGATGACAGACTCAATAGGCGCACTAGTAAACGATGCTCTGATACTACGTCCCACCGCGTATTCAATACACAGACGCCGCATCGCTTGCCTGGACGACTCTCAAAACTTCCTCTTCTTCTTCACCGGCGCCTTCGCCTTCTCTTCCAACTGCCTCTTCAGCGCATCACGCTTAGCATTAGCCCTCTCTACCGGGTCCTCCGGCTCGACAGGCTCTGCTTTGACGTCCTGTTTGTGCTTCTCTACGGGCTTTGCTACCTGAGGCTCAGGCGTTGCTGAGGCGGTTGGAGCCAGGGAGGATTTCGTCTCGCGTTTGGCTCCGCCGATCGTGCCGAGTTTCTTGCCTTGCTTCGGTGGTGATGTGTCTACGTCTTCTGACTCTGGAGCTGGAGACGTTGGCTGGGGTTTGGCGGCTTTGCGCCCTCCGATTGTGCCGAGTTTGGACTTTGCTTTGGGCTTTTCTGGTGATGGTGTCGGAGATGTGTGGGCTTCGATTGGTGGTGTGGATGTTGGGGTGGGAGATTTGGTGCGTGCTCGTCCACCGAGTGTGCCTAGGCGTTTGCGGGGCGAGGGTGCTGACGATGTAGGTGGTTGGGGAGTCTGGCTTTTTTCACGCGAGGGTAGCTGTGATGTGGATGGCGTTGGCTTCTGGGAGGCTTGGGATGGGCCGTCGAGGTCGTCATCGTCTTCTTCGGTATCTTCTTCGTGGGTGAAGGGGCCGCGTGTGGTGATGGCGGGTGCTGTAGATTTTGTGGCAGGCGGCGTTGGCGATGTTCTTGCGTTGGCTGGAGCAGGTGCGCCAGTTTTGTTGTTTTGGGCCTCGCGTGGTGTGGGCTTTGATCTTGGAGGTGGGCCGTCGAGATCGTCTTCATCCTCTGTGGAATCTTGGTCGTGCATTGGAACGTCAACATTTCCGTTCGATGTGGGCAACGTTGAATGAGCGCGGAGATACGGTGGTGTCGCCTGTCTCTGGAAATCATCGTTCTCATCGCCGATATCAGATTTGCTACGCCCGCTGAAGCTCTGCTCGTGATTTAGGTCTTGATCTCGAGTTATGTCTTGTCCTTCTTTGGTTAGTGGTATGTGCTGCCCATTCGCAAATTTTCGCCACCAGTCCATGTGGATTTCCTTTTCAGCATTGACTGGAGGCAGCGAGGCAAGTATAGCATCTGCAGACTCATCCGGCACAGGCAGACCGTCGTTGTCAGCAGCCACGTTCGCCGACCAGCTGGCCTCGTCAAATTCTCCAAGCCCTCTCACATGCCGAGCAAACTGCTCCCGTTTAGCCTTGTTGCCTGTACTTTTCACACCGGGGAAGACTTCAGTCAAATCATGTCCAGATGTTTCTAGACGGTCTGTGATCTTGCCGATCACTTTGTCCTTGGCTTGTAGCTCGGCGATCAGCATCTGCATGTGACGCTCGAGTAGGCATGCTTTCTGTAGCAGCGGAGAGACAAGATCGACTTCCACGCTACGATCTGACATCTGCTTGAGGTTGATCTCCCATTCTAACGTCGGCAGTGGCGACGGCAATGGCGCCTCAAGATGCAGCTTTAGGTTGCCATTCTCCATGGTGGAAAGAGCAAGAGTTGTGTTGCCATGCTGTTGCAGTGCGCTCTGAAGTTTTTCGTTGAAGATGCCATGTTGCTCAGCGTCTTCACCAGGGTCGATACTGCAATTGCGAGCTCGTGCACGAGTGATTATCTCAGCTTTTTGGAGTTCCTCAGCCCAGACGCGAGAGAGATCAGTCAAGCGGATGCTATAGCCATTTTTGGTGAATGAGGCTTTGACGAGAAGAGGGGGGAGCTGAGCGTCACTCTGTTGCAAATGCTTCCACTGCTCCATCGCTTCTGATGTAGAGCTTGTGATCTGGCAAGAATGTTGACCTCTACGTTTAAAGATGCAGGTGTTGTGAATTGGGCAGGCAACAGAGTTCACGGAGCGGGATGACGGCTGTGGAGGCGGCCCGGCGTACCCGCAAGCTGGGGCAATCTTGCCGTGAACCGACAATTGTTTGCTGCCGGCGCATTCGATGGCTTCAATCTAGACTACTCAGGTGTTGACGCGGTTGCTATTACCACACTTTCACAACGACTACCACCCTCACGATCCTGCGAATCGCGACCCGAAGTTCCACAGCACCACACCACTGCTGGCGCTGACTCGCGCACAACAGCCATGCCGCCCCGCCCAACCATTCCAGCCAAGCGCCCTGTCGCCGAAGCTCAAGAGGCAGCCTGGGTCGCAGATGAGGATCGTTTCGTGCTACAGCAGGCCAAGAAGAAGGCCGCCATACGCGCAAAGAGCGGTCGCGCCCAGCCAATCGACTGGCTGGCGGTGACACTCGCCCTCGTGGACCCGGAAGGAAATCCGTTGGACGACGAATTGGAGGATGGAGACGTCGATTCACTGGATCCAGAAAGCGTCTTTGAGGGTCTAGACCAGGCGCAGCTCACTGAGCTGGAGAAGGGTATCGATACCTACATCACGTTGGAAGGCAGCAGGAGCAACCGTGACTATTGGAATGTAAGCTGGAAACCCGCGTATACGCAAGCTTATTTCCGACGACTAATGCTGACAGATTCCCAGATGATGAAAACGATTTGCCAGGATCGCCAGAAACATTTCCAGTCCGCCCAATCGTCTGCTCGCGGCGTGACTTCCGTCGCCAGTAACATCGATAAGCTGCTTGCGCCCAAGACTCTGGCCGAATTACAGAAGCTGGAAGGCCAGATTCGGTCAAAGCTGTCATCAAACGAGCCGATCGACACAGACTACTGGGAGCATTTGCTCCAGAGTTTACTCATCTACAAGGCACGAGCAAATCTTCGGAACGTGACGCAATCAATCTTGGCATCCCGTCTGGGTGGTTTGCGCAAACAGCAAGCGGCTGAAGCCGATGCTTGGATATCACGACTGCAGGCTAGACTCCGTGCCGGCTTGCAAGCTAGTGAGCAATCTTCAACGGCTGCCGAAGTTGAGGTAGCGAACCATTCCTCCGATGACAGACATCCTCTGGATCCGGAGCCGCTATTGCGTCTTCGTGCGGAAGACAAAGCACTTGATTCCATGACTCAGAACGACTTTTCGCAAAATCTCGTGGCCGACAGGCGGAAGGTGCTGAAGCTGGGGTATGTGCCCGGCCAGAAACGAGGCAATGAGTCTGGAAGTCTAGAGCCTTCGTCGAAGCGTCAGCGCACGGGTGAGCCACAGAACACCAAGACTTCTGCCATCTTTGATCGTGAAGTTGCTCGTGGGCTCAGTGACAATGAGGAACTCTTGACAACGGAAATTCCTGTGGAAACGAAGAACAAACACACCTGGCCTGCGGATGCTCGCCCACGCAAACCACAATATTTCAATCGCGCCATATTGGGCTACGAATGGAACAAGTACAACCAGACTCATTACGACCACGACAACCCTCCGCCCAAAGTTGTGCAGGGATACAAGTTCAATGTTCTCTATCCAGATCTTCTGGACAAGACTCGTGCGCCCACGTACAAGATCGAGCGCGAGGGCGGGAGGAGGCGAGGCGAGGTCACCGCAAAAGCTGGTGAAGACGATACTTGCATCATTCGCTTCGTTGCGGGTGCGCCTTACGAAGACATTGCATTCAAGATTGTCGATCGTGAATGGGACTACAGTGCAAAAAGAGAGAGGGGGTTCAGAAGCAGCTTCGACAAGGGCATTCTTCAACTTCATTTCCAGTTCAAGAAGGTATGTACAGAGATGCTCGCAAGCAAGGTCGAAGCAACACTGACAAGAGTCATAGATCTACTACCGCAAGTAATCGGACTAATGTCCGACATTTGCTCGCAGCGCACGATCGATGTGCGTAATGTTGATTGCCTGCATGTCGTGTTACGCCATGCCGCGATCTCTTGGATGGGCCACAAGACAGTATGTATCATGAACAGCAAAATAATTCGAAAGGATACTCATGTAAAACCCAAGCCCATTCCCATCAAGTTGTCAGCTGTGACAGTCTCCAATCATTGTACCGGAGTACAGCAGACAGCATGCGATCGAGCTCGATATGGTCAGCGCAACAAATTAAGTATATGCATGTCACCGCTGCAGTGGTATTGACAGGCGACACTGCAGCTGCCATCTTAGCACGAAGCTTGAGTTCATCTACCACCGTGCCGTCCAGAACATGGATGCCTTGACACGCTGCACGCACAACCAGGCTGTCAAAGCACATGGTGATACCTCAATCCAGTGGACAATGGCGCGGCCGTTACGCCGCTTTGTGTTGTGGCCACAAGACGCTCGATCTCTCCTGAAACCACTGCGGTGAGACACAAAGACCTATGATTGACATTGCATCCTGAATCGTGCGCTCTCGCATGGTGCACGAGGGCGGGTAACTGCAGACAGCCGAATGCCGCTTGCACGGCTGGCTGCTGGTGTGGCGCACCCGCTTTCTACAGTGCAAAGAGAGTAGTCAACCTGAAGGAGGCGGAGCTCTTCGGGCTCGACCCAATGGCCTCGTCACCAAACCCATCGTTTTCGGTTACTCTCTTATTTTGCTCATGGATTACACAGCAAACGTCACGATTCCCGGCTACCATCGCCCGAGCGGACCGTAAAGCCCATGAACGCACTGGCTAACAAGCAGACCGAACAGCCCGTTCTCCCGGGGAGAAATAGCACCTAGGTCCGCAGCGCTTCTAGAGGGATTGCGGTGTGCAGCAATCCGCCGCTGCCATCCTTCCGCCCGCCGCGGCCCTGTATTCCCCAGGCGCAGAACCCGCTTGCCGCATAACTGTTGCCATCGTGAAGTAGTCGGGTGGCCGTTCCACTGCGGTCTCCCGCCTCTGCGTGCGCCGATGAAACTAAATTCCCCGTGAGCATGTGTCCGTGGGCTTCCTCCCTTCGTCACGTGCAGCAAGAGTCATGTTCTGGCGGCCCGCGGCTCTCATACCCGCCATGTTGATGCTGAGAATCTACGCACCAAGGTTGCTCGGCCCGCATCTCTGTGGCACGTTTGGGTGTGCCCTGATCCCGACCATGTAGTACGACAGCCATGGCTATGCTGGCGTCGATTATGTCCAGTGCTTTCAAAGCAGAGTACATGTACGTTTGTTGCCCAAAGTTGCTATCCTTGCCAAGCTGTTTCCTTTCACGGAACTTCAGAATACGACCAATCACCAGTATACGGCAATCACTTTCTTGTGCTACCATTCTGTCAACGCAGTCACTGCACGCCCTCCATGTGCTAGTGCCCATGACTGGGTAACGATGCCAGCGTGTGCACCTATCCGTTAATGGCCGCTTTCCTGCACAGCCTGACAATGCCATCTGCAGGTTGCGTATGCGCGGGCTGTCCACATGAAGGCACCTCATGCTTAACGCACAAGCGACTTAGCGTGATCATCGTGCGGCCTCAACCCTACGTTCACTGCCGTTGTCTTGGAGTGCCTTCCACATTGTTTTTCTTTGCTTCCATGACCTGCCAGATTCCCGCTCTCAATCCCATTGGATCATCTTCTTCCCGGACGACGCTGGAGCATATCCCGGGTGCCGGAACGACCTCCCTAGGCTTTGCTAACGTTGTGCTCGATCTGGACGTCGTAAGGTTAGCTGCCAGCGAGCCGTCTCCGCCCTGCGCGACGTAGCAGAGCTCCAACCTCTGCTTGCCGGTCTTGATAACGCCAGCCTCATCCCCATCGATCAACCCAGTCGCTCAGAGTACTTCCAACACATTCTCGATCGTACCTGTTGTGACAGTACACACTGAGGAGCTCGAACCTTCCTGAATCCAAGACCTCCACCTCACACACAGTCGACATGGACATCGTCTTGGAGACTGATCAACAGACATGTCTTTCGGCCGACCAGAAGGCCATATCACCTCCAAAGCTGATGTCCTGCGACGAAGTAGGCGAAGACATACTTCAGGACACCTACTTCGACCACAAAGAGCCGCTTGACAGTAATGCACTTGACGCACTGCTCAACACAAAGTTCAACACAGGCTTTGACGATGTGGAAGACGACCTATCGACATCTGTACCCGCAGGACAGTGGCGGCCGGCACATTCCGAGACTTTGTCGCAACAACAATCGCCTTCGAGAACGAGGCTGGAGCTGTCCAGTCACTACGCGAAGCGCGACACTCTTCAACCGACGCAACCCGGCTCCCAGTTCACTCCGTACAGCCCAGAAGCTCAAGTCACTTCGAACTTCGGCGGTCTTCCGTATCATGGTCACGCTCCAGCCAATCCCTATGAACAGCACAACTTGCTGCACCAACCTCACGCTGCGTCTCTCGGCCAAATGCCAACCCACATCGATCACAATCGCTACTACTCCAACTCGGGTCCTGTCGCCATGCCCACGATGAACGATGTTTATCCTGATGTACCCACATCCGCGCCAGTGCAGCATTTCGGATACTACTCGCCTAGCAACGCTTCTCGGCAAGGCACGGCTGACCTTATGGACTACGAGAACACTATCCATGAAGAGGATGAGGGCGGCGAAGGCATGAACGGTGAGATCGCCGACCCTTGCTATGCACAGCTTCTCTACCGCTGCCTCCGAGATGCACCGGATCACACCATGGCCTTGAAGGATGTCTACAAGTGGGTTCGCCAGTACAGCCAGAAGGCGCGAGACTCGGCCGGCACAGGCTGGCAGAACAGCGTCCGCCACAACCTCAGCATGAACGCAGTAAGTGTCAAGGAACCTTCCAGTGGCATTTGCCTTTACCGGAGCTAACTCATTCATGCAGGCTTTCGAGCGCGTCGCTGCTAATGCTGTTCACGGCCCAAAGAAAGGCTCGCTCTGGCGCCTCACCAGACAAGCCCTCCAGGACGGTGTTATCTCCACCACCCGTTACCGCAAAGACCCCAAGCGCAAGCCAGAGCGCCGCTCTTCTCCCGCTCTCAAACGCCAAATCTCTGGTGCAAAGGGTGGACAGGCAACTCGCGCAGCTTCAGCGCACAAGAGGGCTATGCAAGCTCGTGCACTTGGTACGACAAACATCAGCGGTTTCGAGCGACACCGCCGTGCTCTCCGCCAACAAGAACCAGTGTTCCTCACACCCACGTCAATGCCAAACTCCAACCGCGCCACCGCTTCCCCCACATCAGGCTGGATGCCGCACGGCTTGCCAAGTCACTTGCCGCAAAGCACTTCGCTGCCA
>Ga0265797_10007721_pt1 | contig 14559 bp, 9 predicted proteins | sample P2T30metagenome_FD_192433 | JGI IMG/M metagenome (GOLD analysis project Ga0265797, IMG submission 192433) | Plant litter microbial communities from East Loma Ridge, Irvine, California - P2 T30 | ecosystem: Environmental > Terrestrial > Plant litter > Unclassified | place: USA: California... | reverse complement strand
TTGAGCGGCTGCGGCAGGTCGATCCGCATCATCGTCTTGTTGATCGTGTGGGCCAGCGCGCGGCCGTCGCTGCCGGTCACGCTGCTGATGTTGATACCGCCAGCGAACTTGCCCGCCTCGAGCGTGAAGCGCAGCGCGTCGAACTTCACGCCGTCGTTGCCGCGCGCCTGCCACGCGCTGCGCGAGGGCAGTGTCGTGATCTTGCGGTTGTCCGAGTCGCTGCGGAACATGTTCTGGTCGAGCTGCACCCACAGGTACGACAGCGTGTCGGGCGAGTTGTTATGGTAGGTGACCGTGCCGGCGCCGTTAATGGCGCGCCTGGTCTCATCGAGCGTGACGCGCAGCTTGTAGTCGGCGCGCTGCTGCCAGTAGGCGTGGCCCGGGGCGCCGGCTGCATTGCGCGTGACGCCGGGCGTCGGCAGCAGTTCATCGAGCTGGCGGAACTTGTCGTCGAAGGCGGGGCCGGCGGCGTTGGCGGTGACGGCCACGGCAACGGTGAAGACGGCGAAGGCCGCGTGCAGGTGCTTGATGTGCATGATCGTGGTACTTGATAAATGGATTTCTTCGTTGGCCTCAAAACGTCGTTCCCGCGCCGGCGGGAACCCAAGTTGTTCGCGTTTCGTTAACGCTGGCAAACTTGGGTTCCCGCCTGCGCGGGAAGTCGTAGCCGCCGGTGGCGGGTGCGACGTATCCGGGGCTAACTTAAATGAGCATCAGCGTTATTGTGCAGGCGTCGGCGCGGCCTGCTCGTCCTTCGTCTTGAGCTTCGAATTGAAGTCGCGCATCAGGTTGTTGGGATCGCGTTCGGTCTTGAACAGTTCAAGACGCGAAGGCGTGGCCTTGCGTGGCCAGCTGTTGTTGCTGACGTCCACGTCGGCCGTTTCCCAATACGGGTCCTGGGTCAGCGCGACGATCGGTTCATCGGTGACGAACAGCTTCGTGATCTTCGTCGGCGAATACCGCCACACTTCGGCCGGGATGCGCTCGATCGTCTTCTGGCCGTTCTTCAAGGTCAGCTCAACCACCAGCGGCGTCACCAGCCCGCCCACGTTCGAAAAGTCCACTAGCGTCAGGTGCTTGCCTTCCTTGAGCAGCGCCTTTTCCCAGTCTTCCAGTTCGGCCGTCGTTTCCGCGAACTTGTTGCGGTCCTTGTTGGTGACGGTGAACTCGTCGTTCTCGTTGTAGAAGTCCTTCAGCTCGGGATGCGCATCGACGCGGCGCGGCATGCCCTTGTTGCGCTGGTCGGTGATCGACAGCGGTTCTTCCGCACGGCGCGCGCGCGCCAGGGCTTTTTCCACTTCCGGGTCCTTGGACGACACCGTGTACTCGGTGATGCCGTCGACGCTCACGTCCACCGCATCGGTGGTGTAGAACCAGCCGCGCCAGAACCAGTCGAGGTCCGTGCCCGACGCATCTTCCATCGTGCGGAAGAAGTCGGCCGGCGTCGGGCGCTTGAATTTCCAGCGCTCGGCGTATTCCTTGAAGGCGAAGTCGAACAGTTCGCGGCCCAGCACCGTCTCGCGCAGCACGTTCAGCGCGGTGGCTGGCTTGGCGTAGGCGTTGTTCCCGAACTGCAGGACCGACTCCGAGTTGGTCATGATCGGCACCTGGTTGCGGCTCTTCATGTAGGTGGTGATGCCGCGCGGGTCGCCGCGGCCACCCGGCCAGTTGGCTTCCCACGCTTCCTGCGCCAGGAACTGCACGAACGAGTTCAGGCCTTCGTCCATCCAGGTCCACTGGCGCTCGTCCGAATTAACGATCATCGGGAAGTAGTTGTGGCCCACTTCGTGGATGATCACGCCGATCAGACCATACTTGGTGCGCTGCGAGTAGGTCAGTTCGCCGGTTTTCTTGTCCTTGCTGGGCCGCGGACCGTTAAACGAAATCATCGGGTATTCCATGCCGCCTACCGGGCCGTTGACTGAGATCGCGGTCGGGTAGGGATAGTCGAACGAGTACTTGTTGTACTGCTCGATGGTGTGGATGATCGCCTGGGTCGAGTACTTCTCCCACAGCGGATTGCCTTCCTTCGGGTAGTACGACATCGCCAGCACGTCCTGCTTGCCGCTCTTGATTGCCTGCGCGTCCCAGATGAACTTGCGGCTCGAGGCGAACGCGAAGTCGCGCACGTTCTTCGCCTTGAAGTGCCAGGTCTTGGTTCCGGTGCTGCGCACCTTTTCGGCCGCTTCGGCTTCTAGCTGGGTGACGATGATGACCGGCTTCTTCGCCGTCTTGGCCTGTTGCAGGCGCTCGCGCTGGGCGGCGGTCAAGACCTCGCCCGGGTTTTGCAGCTCGCCCGTGGAGGCGACGATGTGATCGCCCGGCACCGTGATGCGTACGTCGTAGTCGCCGAATTCCAGCGTGAATTCGCCCGAGCCCAGGAACTGCTTGTGCTGCCAGCCATACACGTCGTAGTAGGCAGCCATGCGCGGGAACCACTGGGCGATCTCGAACAGGTCGTTGTTGTCGTCGAATTTCTCGTAGCCGGCGCGCCCGCCGAGCACCTTCTGCTCGTTGATGTTGTAGCGCCAGTCGACGCTGAACGAGACCTTCGCGCCCGGCTTGAGCGGCTGCGGCAGGTCGATCCTCATCATCGTCTTGTTGATGGTGTACGGCAGCGGGCGGCCGCCCGAATCCTTGACCGCCAGGATGTCGAAGCCGCCGGGGAAGGTGCGCTGCTCGAGCAGCGTGCGCAGGCCGTCGTATTTCAGGCCGGTGGTCGCGGTGCCGTTGGCCCATGCTTCGCGCGACGGCAGGATGGCGCTCTGGCGCGCGTCCGAATCGGTCTTGTAGATGTTCTGGTCGAGCTGCAGCCAGAGGTATTTGAGCGTGTCCGGGGAGTTATTATGGTAGGTGATCGTGCCGGCGCCGCTCAGCGCGCGCTTTGCTTCGTCGAGCGTGGTGCGGATCGTGTAGTCGGCGCGTTGCTGCCAGTAGGCCTGGCCTGGCGCGCCGGAGGCGGTGCGGATCGTGCCCGGGGTCGGCAGCAGCTCATCGAGCTGGCGGAACTTGTCGTCGAACGGTGCTGCGGCAAACGATGATGCGGCAAGGCATAGTGCTGCTACGGCAAATGGCAAACGAAACATGATTCCCCTGGATTTGTTGTTGGAATATGACAGGAATTCTATCGTTGATATTCGTCAATTGCTTAATGTATTTGTAAAAAAACCGATACATGTGGCGCGCGCCACACCGATGACGCGCGCTTGCGTGCTATTGCCTGCTTAATATGTATCGGTCACGCGCGCGTAAGACCGTGCCGACGTGCCGAGCACGACCTGGCCGCTGTCGGCATCGTGGCGGCGTAGTTCGAGATCGCGCGACAGCACGAACAAGACCTTGTCCGATTCGGCGTAAAGCGGCTCCCATTGGCCCGCGCGCTGGTTGACCATCAACTGGCCATCGCGCTCGGCGATCTCGAAATCGGGCAGGCCCTCGAGCTTGTAGCGGCCCGCCAGGCTACGGCGCGTTTCGGGCGCCAGGGCAACGGCCTTGCGCAGCTTGGTCTGGGTGCCCGCCCATTGGTACTCGTAAGCGATGGCGCGCATCAGGGCCGCCGCGACTTCCATGCCATTGTCGCCATTGGTCAGGATAACCGCGCCATTGCCGTCGGCGATCGAGGCATGCATGACCGTCTTGAATCCCTGGTTGCTGCCGTTGTGGCCGAAGGCCTTGCCACCGTCTTCGATGGCCAGCCCCAGCGCATAGCTGTTCTTGACCGGTTGCAGCATCGTGCGCGTCATCGCTGGCGTGAGCACGCCGCCCGCCTGGCCGGCCGCACCCTGCTGGACTGCGATCGCGAATCTCGCCAGGTCCTGCGGCGTGGTCCACAGGCCGGCGGCGGCCTGCTCGGGATGGGTGAAGGCGCCGCCGGGGAATGCCTTGCCGTTGCGGTCGTGCGGCCGCGCGGCCTTTGGCGCCAGCTCTGGCAGCAGCGGCTGGGCGAAGGTGCTGTCGGTCATGGCTAGTGGCGAGAGCACCAGCTCGCGCATGATCGCGTCGAACGGCTGGCCCGCGCGGTCGGTCATCGCCTGCTGCAGCAACGTGTAGCCGCCGCCCGAATAGCGGAAAGCCGAACCCGGCGCCGCATCGACGCGGATCGCCCTGGTGTTGGCAGGCCCGGCGCCATCGAGCACCTGCTGCAGCGTCGGCACAGGCTTGCCGGCGGCGTAGCCGGGAAAGCCCGAGACGCTCATGCCACCGGTGTGCGAAAGCAGCTGGCGCACGCTTGGGATGCCGTCACCCTTGGGCAGCGTCCAGCCGGTGAGTGCCTTGTCGATGCCGGCATCCAAGTCAAACTTGTCCTGCTCGACCATGCGCAGCGCCGCCATGGCCGTCACGGGTTTGCTGATCGACGCCGCCTGGAACAGCGTTTGCGGCGTGATGGCCGGCCCGCCGGTCCAGGCCACGCCGTAGCCGCGCGCCCATGCCACCTTGCCGTCCTTGATCACGGCCACGCTCACACCCGGCACGTTCAACCGTTTCATCTCGTCGACCAGGGCCAATGGCGCAACCGGCACATCGGCCAGCGCGACGACCGGGCGCAGGCCTGATTCGATGCGGGCGATGGCGGCGCTGTCGCCGGCGCTGCCGTCAACACTGTTGCCGGCTTGGGCACCGGCAGCGGCGAGTGTCGCCAGGCAGGCGGCCAGGTGCAACCATGAAAAACGGTAGCGGGGCAAGGTGGAATGCATTGTCTTCTCCATACAAGGTTGCACAAATGGCAAACAGTATGGGCAGTCGCGCGCAGGCCGGCAAGCCCGCCGGGAAGGTTATGCCGCCGGCATGCTGAAGGTGAACGTGATGCGCCCGTCCTGCGACGTGACGCCGATGGCGCCGTCGTGGCCGCGCGCGATCTGGTCGACGATGTACAGGCCCAGGCCCAGCCCTTCGTCGCCGGCGCGCGAGGTGGCGCGCCAGTAGGGCTTGAACAGCTGGCCGATGATGGCGGGGGAGAGCTCGGGTCCGGCATTGCTGACGTCGAGCACGAAGCTGGCGCCGTCCAGACGGGCATTCACATGGATCGGCTGTCCACTGTCGCCATGCAGCAGCGCGTTCTTGAGCAAATTGGACAGCAGTTGGCCAAGGCGCTGCGGATCGCAGCGCAGCGCGATGTCGCGCGCGATGCCCGATTCGATCACGCGGTCCGGGTACACGCCGCGCAGCTCGTCGACCACCTGGTCGAGCATCAGGTGGATGTCGGCGCTGTGGCCCAGTTCAAGCGCCAGGCCCGAGCCCATGCGTCCGCGCGTGAAGTCGACGACATTGTCGACCAGGCCCGCCATGCGCATGGCGCTGCTGCGCATGCGCTCGACGATCTTGTCGGTGGCCGGATCGGTGCTGCGGCGCTTGAGCAGTTCGGCGCCGGTCAGGATGGCGCTTAATGGCGTGCGCAGGTCGTGGCCCAGCACCGCAATGAACTGCTCGCGCAATTCGGCCGTTTCGCGCTCGGACAGCAGTTCGGAACGCGTCTCTTTCAGCCAGCGTTCCGATTCGAGCTGGCGCGAGATCAGCTCGGCAAACAGGGTCAGAGCCGATACCGTGGCGCCATCGCTCAATTTCGCCGGCGCCGGATCCAGGCCGCACAGGGTGCCGAAATACAGGCCGTCGGGGCGAAAGATCGGGATCGAAAAATAGCTCTGGAAGCCGTACAGGCGCGGCGTGTGATGATCGCGATAGCGTTCGCTGTCGCGCACGTTGTCGATGATGACGGGTCGCCGCGTCTCGCGCACTTCTTCGCAGATGGTGGTGGTGACGTCGAGCGGGTCGCCCGGCTGCAGGCCGAAGCCCAACTTGTCATGCACGGCGCACGTGGTCCAGCTGGTGGCAGTCACGTGGGCGATGCACACGAAACCCAGGCCGGTCATGGTCGCCACCGTCTCCAGCACGCGCGGCACGGCGGCGATGGACTGGATTTCCCTGACGTGAAGAGCAACGGATGGCGGCATTATCGGGCCTCGAAGAACAAGACCCAAATGATAACACCGGCGTTTGTGTGGTGCCCGATCAGGCCAGCCAGCGCCCGTCGGCATACACCTGGTCGTCGCCCAGGATCACGGCATCGGTCACCGCGAACACGTCGATGTGAAAGCGCGCATCCTTGCGCTTGAAGCCCGGCTTCGTGTACACGCCGTGCTTGGCGCCGAGCGACAGGTGGATGCCGCACATGCGCTCGTAGGTGCCGATATCGTCCACCCGCAGTTCGCGCGTGAAGGCGCGGTTCAGGCCGAAGCCCAGTTCGCGCACCCAGACTTCGCCTTCTTCCAGGCGGATGTTGTCGAGCACCTGCTGGAAGGCCGGGGTGGCGTGTTCGGTGCCCACCACGCGGCCCGCCTCGATGATCAGCGTGACCGGCACGTCGGGATGGTTCGAGCGGTAACTGGTGTCGCCGAATACGTGGATCTGCACCCGGCCCTGCACGGCTTCGAGATCCTGCGACTCGGTGAACACTTCGCCGATCGGGAACTGGCCGCCGACGTTGTTCATCTCGCTGTAGTCGCCGATATTGAGCTTGGCCGGTTCGAACGGCGAGGCGAAGGTGAGCGTCTCGCCGCCGCCGACCACGCGGCCATGCGGCGCGCGGTCGATCAGCGCCTTCAGTGCGCGCCCGGTGCCGCGGAAGTACGCCGGGTCGTAGGCCAGCGCATTGATATAGTGTTCGCTCTGGATGCCGGGCATGCGCGACAGGTGCACGTGCTCGATCACTTTCAGGTCGAGCTTGAACAGCTCGACGCGGATGCGAAAGCCGTCGAGGCGGAAGTTGGTCGACTGGACCAGCACCACCAGGTCGTGCGCGGCCATCGAGCGGAAGGCCGCCAGCACGGCGTCGGCCGTGACGCTGTCGAAGTCGACGAATTCGGCGTCCGGGAGGTTGTGCCGGTAGCCCGCCAGCAGCGCGCGCGCAAGCGGCGTGCGCGTGTCGTATACCACCAGCGCCTTGTGCGCCGGGCCGTGTTCGAGGGCGATCGAGAGCACGTCCGCCAGGTGCGCGGTCGCGGTGTCGATGACGTTGGCGGGCAGGTCGTCGGCGGAAGGGAGTGAGGCGGCAGAGGTCATCGGCGCGAGGCAAGGGAGGGCGAAGCGGGCATTATACGTTCGGTTGAACCGGGCGGGATCACGTGGCGCTACCGGGCGAAAAGCGCGCCGCGCGGACGTGCACGGCGCTATGATGCCACCTTTGACAACGACAACAACAGCGCTTGGCAGGCCGTCTTTCGGCATTCAGGGCAGCAGCGAAATACGGGACGACATGGCACACGGAGATACCTGCATCAACACCGGCTGCGGCCGCGCTTTTCCCCACCCGGTCGATTTCTGTCCTTGGTGCGGCGCTGCGCAGGCGCCCGTCATCGCCAGGCCGGCGCCGCCGGTCATGGCGCCGCCGCCCGTGCCACCCCTGCCGCCCGCGCCGCCGGTCCCGGTCATGGCGGCGCCAGTTGTTCCACCGTTGCCGCCGGCCCCGAAGCCGGTGCCAGCACCGCCACCGCCACCGCCACCGCCCCCCACACCCATCCGCGCCAACGCCGCGCCGCGCCCGGCCACGCCGTCCCGCAAACCGATCCGCCTGCGCTGGTGGTTGTTCGGCCTGGGCGCCCTGTGGCTCGCCTGGATGCTGACCAAGCCGACCGAAGCCCGCATCGAGCGCCGCATGGCCTCGGGCATCGCCCTGGCGAAGGAGTGCAAGCCGAAGGAAGCGCAGGACGAGTTGATCGCGCTGCGCAAGACGCGCGCGACCCCCGCGCAGCTACGCCAGGTGCAAAGTGCCCTCAATACGGCGGCTGCCGCCTGCACGCGCGCCGCGCAGCGCCGCACCGCATGGGCCACCGCGAACAACGCCATCGAGCGCCTGCTGCACGCGGGCAGCACTGAACAGGCGCGCAGCCGCCTGGCCACGTTCACCCGGCGCTGGGGCGAAGACGACCGCACGCGCGAGGTCAAGGCGCGCATCGACGCCGGCAAGCGCGATCATCCGCTGGCCGATCCATCGCGGTGAGCCTGTAAGGACAGCCATGCCGCCACGCCGCGTGTATCATCGAGCGCGTTAAAAAAAAGGAGCGAAGCATGAAAGCCATCATGACGACCACGCTGCTGGCGTCGGTAATGCTGCTGGCGCTGGCCGGCTGCGGGCGCGACGACGATGACAAAGGCCCGGCCGAACGCATCGGCCAGGCGCTGGACAACGCCACCGCCGAGGTGACCAATTCGGTGAAGGATGAACTGGCGCGGGCCAACGACGCGGTCGAGGATGCGCGCGACAAGGTCGAGAACGCGACCGAGGAAGCCAGTCGCGGGCTGGAGCGCGCCACCGAAGAAGTGGGCAAGTCGGTCGAACGCGCGGGCCAGGAAATCCAGGAAAACGCCGGCGACGACAAAGACGACGACTAGAGGACGGCTAGGCGTTGGCGGCCCGGGGCATGCCGGCATCGCCATGCACGATCGTCATGTCGACCTGGCCCGAGCGCCAGGCGTGTTCCAGGTTCTGCTCGATCACATCGAGATTGACCCGCTCGCCGTCGGCGAAGCCGCGCACGCCGTAGGCGCGGTTTCGGCCGTGCGACTTGGCCATGTAGAGCGCCATGTCCACCAGGTTGACCACGCGTTCCCACGCCATCAGCTGCTTGCCGACGGCCAGCGGGAAAGGCGCAAAGCCGATCGACACGTTCACCGCAATCGGCTCGCCGCCATGGTCGATGACGGTGGCGTTGATGCCGCTCAGGATGCGCGCGGCCACTTCGTCCATCCGGTGGCGCGGCACCGATGGCAGGAAGGCCAGGAATTCTTCACCGCCCCAGCGCACGATCATGTCGGTCTCGCGCAGGATCTCGGCCAGGCTGGCCGAAATCGTGGTCAGCACCGTGTCGCCGGCCGCATGTCCGTGGGTGTCGTTGATCTGCTTGAAGTGGTCGACGTCGAGCAGGAACAGCGCGCCCACGCCGTCTTCGCCCGTCGCTGCCGCGGCTGAGGCGGGCAGGGCGCGCATGTACTCGAGGAAGTGGCGGCGGTTGTACAGGCCCGTGAGCGGATCGCGCACGCTCTGTTGCTTCAGTTCGTGGTTCTTGGCGTGCAGTTGCGCGTTGGCGTGGCGCACCTTGCGGTACAACAGGCCCACCACCGCTGCCGCCAGCGCGAACACCGCGAGCAGCAGCCACCACACACGCTGCTGCAGGCGGCGGTTGTCGATCTCGGCCGATTTGACCGTGTTCTCGCTGCGCAGCAGTTCGATCTGGCGCTGCTTGCGTTCGGCCTCGTATTTTTCCTGCAGCTCGAGCATGGTCTTCTGGCGGCGCTTTTCAAACAGCTCATTGGACAGCTTGCGCTCGCGATGGTAGGCCTGCAGGGCGCCGGCCTGGTCGCCCGCGCGCTCGAGCGCCACGCCGTATTCCACCAGCGCGGTTTGCAGTTCGGGGATGTCGCCCATTTCCTCGAAGCCGGCGATGCCGGTCTCGATATGGCGCTTGCCGTCGACCAGGCGTCCCGTGGCCAGCAAGGCCTGGCCCAGGTTCAGGTGGGCGAGCGCATCGAGCCGGCGGTCGTTCAGCGGCTGCGTCGCTTCGATCGCCTGCTGCGCGTAGGCGACAGCCTGGCGGTAGTCGCCCATCTTGAGATACCAGTCCGACAGGTTGACCAGGGTGCCGGCGATGCGCTTGGTGGCGCCGATCTTGCGCTCGAGCGCCAGGCCATCCTGCAGCGCGCGCAGCGCGCGCTCGTTCTGGCCGGTGTCGATCGCCAGGCCGTACTCGATGCGCTTGAGCAGCGCCGTGCGGCCGGGCGAGTTGGCATTGGCCGCGGCGGCATACGCCTCGTCGAGCACGTCGAAGCCTTTTTCGGGTTCGCGCATCTGGGCGTACAGGCGGGCCAGCGAGTACAGCGCCATCACGATGTGGATCGGATCGCCGTTCGAGCGCGCCAGGGCGGCTGCGTTCTGCAAGCCCTGGAGTGCGCGCGGCAGGTTGCCCGCCTCGGCATAGGCCTCTCCCGACGAAATCGCGGCGCGCACCCGCAGGTCGATGTCGTCGGTGGTGTTGGCCAGCCTCTCGGCCTCCCAGATCAGACGGTGGGACTCAGCCGGGCGATGCTGCGCAAACGCGGCATATCCTTGCATCAGGAGGCCCTTGGCCAGCGCGCCGGCGTGGTCGTGCTGGCGTCCGAGGGCAATGAGTTCGTTCGCCAGCGCGAATGACTGGGCGTGCTGGCCCAGGCCGTGGCGGGCGGTCGCGAGCTGGTTCAAGAATTCGACCCGCTGCGCGAGCGGGGCAACGCGCGCCTCTTCCTCGAGCAGTTCGAGCATCGGCAGGGCGCGTTCGGGAACGATGCGGTTGACTTCGCGGATCTCGGCCAGGCGTGCGTCCAGGTGCGCGGCATCACCGGCGAGTGCGCAGGCCGACGCAACGCAGAGCGCCAGGGCGGCTACGTGAAATCGGGTGCGCGACTGCGCGTGATGCAGGACAGCGAACATGCCGTGGTCTCGTCGCACCGGGGAGAGGCCGGCGAAAATTGGTTTGGAATATTATATTGCTGTTGCAAAGCAGAAATTCACTTTGTCGCGAAATGTCACAAAAATGACACAGCACCGCCGTCATGCGCGATCACCGGCAACGGCGCGTAGCACGTCGAGCGGTCGTCCTATACTGTCTGCGACATTATCCCGATGGAGGCAGCCATGTGGAACACACCGTGGGTCCGGTGGGGCGCGGCGCTGGGCTTTGCCCTGGGCGGCTTTTTCGACGGCATCCTGCTGCACCAGATCCTGCAATGGCATCACCTGTTCAGCCTCGTGCCCGGCATGGACGACCTGCGCCTGCAAGTGCTGTGGGATGGTTATTTTCACCTGCTGATGTACGTCGTCGCGCTCGTGGGCCTGGCCGGCCTGTGGCGCGCGCAGCGGCGCGGCGGCGTTGCCTGGGGGCGGCCGCTGGCGGGCGCCATCCTGGCCGGCTTCGGCCTGTGGCATGCGATCGATGCACTGCTGTCGCACTGGTTGCTGGGCATTCACCGCATCCGCATCGACAGCCCCGATCCGCTGCAGTGGGACCTGGCCTGGCTCGCCGTGTTCGGCCTCGCGCCGCTGGTGCTGGGCTGGCGCTGGCTGCGCCGGCGCGGTGGCGGCGCGGGCAGGCGTGGGTCCGTGGCCAGCCTGGTGCTGCTGGCCGCCGGCAGCGCGGCCCTGGGTGGCTGGGCGCTCGTGCCGCCGCCCGGCCAGAATGTCACCACGGTCGTGTTTCACCCTGGCGTCGGGCCGCGCGAGGTGTTCGCCGCGCTCGCTGCCGTCGACGGCCGCCTGGTCTGGAGCGACCGCGCCATGGGCGTGGTCGTGATGGCGGTGCCGGCGCAGCAGCGCTGGGCCTTGTACCGGCATGGCGCGCTGCTGGTCAGTGGCGCGGGCGCGCCGGGCGGCTGCATCAGCTGGAGCCGGCCTTGAGTCTGGCCGGTTTCTCGGCCAGTGTCGCCAGCAGGCGCGCCAGTTCGAGCGTGTCGACCGGCTTGACGAAGTGGTACGAAAAGCCGGCGTTCAGGCTCGAGCCGCGGTCGGATTCCTGCCCGTAGCCGGTAATTGCAATAAACGTGGCGCCGGCGCCGTTCTTGCTGCCGGCGCGCTGGCGCAGGCGCTGCGCCAGTTCATAGCCGTCCATGTCGGGCAGCCCGATATCGAGCAGGAATACATCGACCGCCTCGGTCCGCGCGCGCTCTAGCGCCGCGTGCGGACTGTGTTCGGTGATCACATCGTGCCCCGTAGCCTCGAGGAACATCGAGAGCATCTGCGCCGCATCGACGTTGTCGTCCACGACCATGATGCGCAGGCGCGGCCCGGTCGCCGCCGGTAACCGGCTGTCCGGGGCCGGCGGCGCTTCGACGTCGCACGCCACCGCCGGCAGCACCACCGTGAATTCGCTGCCCTGGCCCAGGCCCGGACTGCGTGCCGACACGGCGCCGCCATGCAGTTCGACCAGGCTGTGCACCAGCGCCAGGCCGATGCCAAGGCCGCCCTGCGAACGGTCCGACGAACGCTCGCCCTGCATGAACAGCTCGAACACGCTGGCGATCAGCGGCGGCGCCATGCCGATGCCGTTGTCGCGCACGGTAAAGCTTACCAACCCGGCGCGCACTTCCATTGACAGCGCGATCTCGCCGCCTTCCGGCGTGTACTTGGCTGCATTGCCCAGCAGGTTGGCCAGCACCTGCACCAGGCGCTTCTGGTCGCCCCGCACAAAGGCCGATTCGTGCGGCGTGTGTACGTCCAGGCTGTGGCGGCGCGCCGCGATCAGGGGCCTGGTCTGCTCGACCGCATCGGCGATGAGCTGTTTGCCGTCGAGGATGTCGTGTTCGAGCGTGATCAGGCCGCGCGTCACGCGCGAGACATCCATCAGGTCATTGATCAGGCTAGTCATGTGCTTGACTTGCCGGGTGATGATGCCGCTCGTCTGGCGCAGGCGCGCTTCGTCGAGCTGCGCCATGCGCAGCAGGTCGGCCGCCGCGCCGATCGGGGCCAGCGGATTGCGCAGCTCGTGCGCGAGCATGGCCAGAAATTCGTCCTTGCGCTTGTCGGCGTCGCGCAGCTGGCGCTGGGCCACCTTGCGCTCGGTGATATCGCGAAAGAAAAACGCCACGCCGTCACCCAGCGACGGGTAGATGCGCAGTTCCATCCAGGCCTGGCGTCCGTCCGGCCACGCGAACGGCGCGTCGCGGATCTCGGCGACGCGGGTGGCCAGCACGCGCCGGAACAGTGCATCGGTATCGTCGCCATCGAGTCCGGGCCAGACGGCGCCGACCGGCAGACCGACGATCTCGTCGCGCGTGCGCTGCGCCAGCCGCACGCCTTCGTCGTTCACCTGCTGCACCGTGAGGTTGCTGCCGATGATCGCGAACCCTTCCTTCATGCTCGACAGCACGTGCTGGCTCAGGTCGCGTTCGCGCGTCAGTTCGGCCTGGGCGCGGTACTGCAGCGTGACGTCGGTACCTTCGATCAGGATGCCGGTCACCGTCCCTTCGGCGTCGGTGACTGGCTGGAAGATGAAGTCGATGACCAGCTCTTCGAGTGCGACGCCCGCCGTGCGCTGGAGCTTGACCGGCATGCCGTGTGTAATGAACGGCACGCCCGTGGCATACACCTGGTCGAGCAGTTCAAAGAAGCCCTGGCCCTCGACCTCGGGCAGCGCCGTGCGGACCGGCAGGCCAAGGATGTCGCGCTTGCCGATGAGTGACAGATAGGCCGCGTTGGCCAGGTCGAACACGTGCTGCGGTCCTTGCGTAACGGCGAAGAAGCTCGGCGCCTGGTCGAACAGGTGGCGCAGGCGTTCGATCTCGGTGGCCAGGTTCTGGCGTACGAGCTGCTCGGCGCGCAGGCGGCTGAGCACGCCCTCGATCTGGTCCAGGCTTTCGCGGGCCGACAGCACGTCGCCATCGGTCCAGCGGTATGGCGCGTGCTTGCCGATGATTAGCACCGTGCCCGCGCTGCCATCCTCGACGGTCGGCACGATCAGCAGCGCTGCAAGGTCGGGCAGCTCGGGCAGCTCCGGCACCCAGGACTGGCGCGCGGGGTGCCCGCGCAGGTCGTCGATCCGCACCGGCTCGCCCGCCTCCAGCGCCGTACGCCAGTCCGCGTGGGGTTCTCCCAGCGAGATCGTGCCCAGGCGCACGAACGGCACAGCCAGGTAGTCGCCCAGCGCCAGGCTGGCCGCCTGCATCGCCGCTTCGGGCCCCGGCATCTGGCGCAGTTCCTGTGCCAGCTTCAGGCGAAACGCCTGACGCCGTTCGAGGTCCATGCGCGCCGTGGTTTCGACGGCGGCCGTGAACATGCCGAGCACGGCGCCGGTATCGTCGCGAATGGGGCTGTACGAGAAGGTGAAGTGGGCCAGGCCAAGCACGCCGTTGCGGTAGATGTACAGTGGCAGGTCCTCGCCCCTGACCGCTTCGCCGCGCTGCATCACCTGCTCGACCATCGGGCCGATCGTGTCCCAGATCTCCTGCCACGAGTCATACGCCGGCGCGCCGAAACCGGCGGCTTCCTTGTCGTCCCCGATGATCGGCTGGTAGGCGTCGTTGTAGAACTGCACCAGGTCTGGCCCCCACCAGACCGCGATCGGAAAATGCGAGTCGAGGCAGATGTTCAGGGCCAGGTTCAGGCTGTGCGGCCAGGTAGCGCGCGGCCCCAGCGTCGAGGCGCCCCAGTCATGTTCGCGCAGGCGGCGCGCCATCCGGCCGGGCTGATTGAACGAGGGGACTGCAGCTGGCGGTGAAGTCATGGTCGGGAGCGAAGGTCGTGGAGGCCCATGATAATCTGGCGCGGATAAAAACCATGCACGATCGGTAGCGCTTCCCCTAGAGAGCGATCTGTTGCAACAGATACAGGCGCTGGTACAGGCCGCCGTCGATGCGCATCAGGTGGTCGTGCGGCCCGGCCTCGGTGATCCGGCCGTGGTTGAGCACGATGATGCGGTCGGCGTCGCGGATCGTCGACAGGCGGTGCGCGATGGCGATGATCGTCACCTTGCCGCGCAATTCTTCCAGCGCCTCTTGCACCACCTGCTCGGTGGCGCTGTCGATGCGCGAGGTCGCTTCGTC
>Ga0265797_10007720_pt1 | contig 14559 bp, 14 predicted proteins | sample P2T30metagenome_FD_192433 | JGI IMG/M metagenome (GOLD analysis project Ga0265797, IMG submission 192433) | Plant litter microbial communities from East Loma Ridge, Irvine, California - P2 T30 | ecosystem: Environmental > Terrestrial > Plant litter > Unclassified | place: USA: California... | reverse complement strand
GCCGGTATTCGTGGTCGGCGAATCGGCCGGCGCCCAGCTGGCGGCGGCGACCCTGCTGCGCCTGCAGGCCTGGCCGGCGCTGGCCGCGCGCATCGCCGGCGCGGTGCTGTATTACGGGGTGTACGACTTCAGCGGCACTCCGAGCGTACGCCAGGCCGGTCCCGACACGCTGGTGCTGGACGGCCCCGGCATGATGGCGTCGCTGCAGGCGCTCACGCCCGGCCTGCTGGACGCCGAACGGCGCCGGCCGCCGCTGTCGCCCTTGTATGGCGACCTGTCCGGCATGCCGCCGGCCCTGCTGTTTGCCTGCGAACGCGACGCACTGCGCGACGATACGATTACAATGGCGGCGCGCTGGCGTACGGCCATCGGTGCCGATGGCATTGAACTGCACCTGCTGCCGGAAGCGCCGCACGGGATCATCCACTTCCCGGTGCGGATGGCGCAGCTGGTCAGCGGGCGCAGCCACGCCTGGATCCGCGCGCGCATAGCTGCCGCGCAGGACGCATCCCTTTCCTCTTAATAATAGAAGCATTTAGAAGCAATGAGCTACCTGACATACGAAGCCTACCTCGACGAGGTCACCACCCTGCTCACCGAGCTCTACGACCTCGACGACGAGGCCGCCATCAAGCTGGTCATGGACGCCCAGGACGCCGAGTATTTCTCGCCGCACGACGACCATGAGGAAATGCGGACGCTGGAGCGCGCCAAGGAAGATGCGACTGCCTTGCACAAGGCTAAGCAGAACCGCAATGAGACGCAGCACAAGCAGCAGCTGCGGGTGAAGGCCAAGAAGCGGCCGTAAATGCTGCGTTACGCGTAGGGTGGACGGCTTCGCCGTCCACGCGGTGATGGTTACCGCACGATTCGACGCGGTCGTGATCGGAGAAGCGAGTAATCCAGCGCAACATGAACGCGTGGACGGGAAACCCGTCCACCCTACCTGCTTTATCGCAACCGACAGCTTTACATGGCTGTCAAACCACCATCCACCGCCAGCTGGTGCCCGGTCACGAACGAAGCCTGATCCGAGCACAGCCAAAGCGCGGCATTCGCCACCTCGGCGGCATCGGCGATGCGCCCCATCGGATGCGCCGCCTTCAGCTTCTTGTCGCGGCCCGGCTCGCGCTCGAGCATCCGCGCCAGCATCGGCGTCTTGACCGCGCCCGGGCACAGGCTGTTGATGCGCACGCCCGACTTGGCGTATTCCACGGCCGCGGTCTTGGTCAGGCCGATCACCGCATGCTTGGACGCGGCATACACGGCGCGGTTGGGCGCCGCCACCAGGCCGCCGGCATCGGCGATATTCAGGATCACGCCGCCGCCTTCCTGCTTCACCATGCGGCGCAGCTGGCTGCGCATGCTTAGCCAGACACCCTTGACGTTGACGTTCATGATGCGGTCGAACTGGGCATCCTCGCCCTCGGCCAGCGGCAGGTATTCCTCTTCGATGGCGGCGCCATTCACGGCCACGTCGATGCGGCCGTAGTGCGACACGGCCTTGTCGATCAGGGCCTCGACTTCCAGCGCAAGCGTTACATTTGTTTTCACAAACAAAGCCTTGCCGCCGGCCTCGACGATCAGTGCCGCCGTCATGTGGCCGCCGTCCACCGCCGTATCGGCGATCACGACGCAGGCCCCTGCCCGGCCGAATGCCAGCGCCATGGCGCGGCCGATACCGCTGGCGGCGCCGGTCACCAGCACCACCTTGCCGGCGTAAGAAATCCCGCTCGCGGGTTGCTTGGTCATGCCCTTCATGATGCTTCCTTCACAATATCTTTACGCAATGTTTGCTTCCTACGTGCAATACTTCCCATAGGCAACATCATAGCGCTGGAATGGGCAATGACCAAGCTTCTCAGCAGTTTCCTCAGATTTTGAACGACCAAGTGTTGCAATCCGCTCAGTCGGGTCGCGGTTACACCGCCGCGATTTGTGGCCGCCTAGGGCTTGGCTTTGGCTTTCGATTGATCGCCTGCCATGACCACCGACAGTTTCGCGGGGTCGAGCGCCTTGCGGAACGCCGCGTTCAGCTGTGGCAGCGTGACCGCCATCAGGCGCCGCTCGAACTCGGCCGACCATTCGAAGGTGCGGCCGCGGTACAGGTAAGAGGTCCACCCGGCCGCCAGCGCACCGTCGTCGGCCCGGGTCTGGATGCGCTGTTGCATCAGGCCCGATTTGGCACCCGTGAGTTCCGCCGCCGTGAAGCCGTCCTTGAGCGCGCGCCCCAGTTCCTCGCGCACGGCGACGTCGACCTTGGCCAGGTTCTGCGGCGCCGCGATGGCATTGATGGCGAACATGCCGGCACGGTCCAGGTCGCCCGCGACGATCTGGGTGCTGCCGCCATAGGACAAACCTTCCTTCTGGCGGATGCGGTCCATCAGGCGTGACTTCAATCCGCCGCCACCGCCGAAGATGTAATCGGCCAGCATCAGCGCCGGATAATCGGGATCCTCGACGTTCAGGTCGAGATTCATACGCGCCGTGTAGAACCCGTTCTCCTTGTCGGGCGTGTTCAAGGTTTCATGTATGGGCGCGATCTCCGCATGCTTGCGCAACACCGGCGCCACATGCATCGGTGCCTTCCAGGCGCCGAACAATTGATCGATCAGAGGCGTGATTTCTTTGGCATCGAAATCGCCGACGATCGCCATCTCGGCCGGCACCGTGCCGTAGAAGTCGCGGTGGAAGGCTTTCAGGTCGTCCAGCTTGGCCGCCTTGATGTCGGCGATGTCTTCTTCGAGCGTGGTTTCGTGGCGGATATCACCCTTCGGATAGACATCGAAATGTTCATTCAGCGCGCGCGAGGCCACGTTGGTCGGCTCGCTGCGGCTGGCGTCGAGCGAGACCAGCGACTGCTGGCGCAACTGCTCGAACTCGGCCGCCGGGAAGTTCGGCTCGCGCAGCACGTGGGCCACCAGTTTCAGGGCCGCCGGCAGGTTCTCGCGGGTGGTCTGGAAGTGGGTCGGGCCGCCGGCAATCTTGAGCTTGTCGAAGGCATCGGCCAGCTGCACGCGGTCGTATTGGGTGGTGCCGCGGGTCAGCATGGCAGCGGTCAAACCGGGGATGGCGCCCTTGCCGAACAGGTTTTGCTCATCGCCGAAGTGCTGGCTGAGGTCGACCGTGACGGTCTGGCCGCGGTTCTTCTTCGGCAGCAGGGCCAGCTTGACGCCACCGGCGGTGGTCAAGGTGGTGCGCTTCATGATGTTGGCCTGGGTCGGCTCGAAATCCTCGGCCGTGAGTGTCGACGCCTGCGGCTTGAAATCCTTGAGCAGGCTCTCGACGCTCGGAGCCGGCGGCATCACCGCGCGCTGCGGATTGTCGTCCGGGATGAAGCTGCCAGTCACGCGGTTGTCGCGCCGGAAGTAACGCCCGGCCGCGGCCGCCACCTGCTCGGACGTGATGGTCGGCACGCGGTCGCGCCCGACGAAGAACAGGCGCCAGTCGCCCAGCGCGATCACTTCCGACAGCGCGACGCCGACCTGTTGCGGATCGTTCAGGCTGCGCTCGATCTCGTTCAGGTAGCCGCGCCGGGTACGCTCCATCTCTTCCGGCGTCGGCGGGTTCTTGCTGAAGTCCTCGACCGCCTGGGTCAGTGCCTGGCGCACCGGCTCCAGCGGTTCACCTTTCTTGACCACGGCGCCGAAATATTGCAGCCCCGGCGCAAAGCCGGTCTGCGGGAAGGCGAACACCTGGCTCGCCTTCCCGCTCTCGACCAGCAGCTTGTGCAGGCGGCCGCTGGGGGCATCGCCGAGGATGGTGCCGGCAAAGTTCAGCACGTCGCTGTCGTCGTGCAGGCCGGATGGGATCTTGTAGCCGAGCGCGACGATCTGGACATCGCCCTGGCGCCGCACTTCGAAGCTGCGCTCGCCGTCCTGGGTCGGTTCGACGGTCCAGAACTCGGGCAGCGTGCGCTTCGGTTTCGGGATCGCGCCGAACAGGCGGTTGATGGACAAGAGGGTCTGCGCCGGGTCGAACTTGCCGGCCACCAGCAGCACGGCATTGTCCGGCTGATAATAGGTGCGGTAAAAATTCTGCAGGTTGGCGATCTTGACGTTCTCGATGTCGCTCTTGTTGCCGATGGTCGAACGGCCATAGGAATGCCAGTCGTAGGCGATGTTCTGCATGCGCTTCATCAAGACGGCGCCCGGCGAATTCTCGCCGTTTTCGTACTCGTTGCGCACCACCGTCATCTCGGAATCGAGGTCCTTGCGCGCGATGTTCGAATGCGTCATGCGATCGGCTTCCATCTGCAGCGCCCACTGCAGATTATCGTTGGATGCCTGGAACACCTCGTAGTAATTGGTGCGGTCGAGCGAGGTGGTGCCGTTGAACTGCATGCCGCGGTCGGCGAACTGGGCGGTGATGTCCGGGTGCTTGGGGCTGCCCTTGAACATCAGGTGCTCGAGCAGGTGGGCCATGCCGGTTTCGCCGTAGTTCTCGTGGCGCGAGCCGACCAGGTAAGTCACGTTGACGGTGACGGTCGGGCGCGAGGAATCAGGGAACAGCAGCACTTTGAGGCCGTTCGGGAGGCGGTATTCGGTGATGCCTTCGACCGACGGGCCCTGCACCACGCCCTTGGGCAGATCGAGTGCCCAGGCCGGGCCGGTGGCGACGAAGGAAAGGCCGGCAAAGGCTAAAGACGCAGCGAGGCCGCGTGGGGAAAACATCGAGCGCATTTTATTCCGTCTGAAAGTTGTCCGGCGCCGCCACGGGACATGGCGGGCGTGCAAGATGGTAACAGACGGTGACTTAGGGCAGGCTTACCGTGCTCGGGGCTATTGACGTGCGCGGCGTTCGTGTTGCTGTTGGTAAGGACTGATGCGCGAGAGCTCTTCCATCTCTTCGGCCAGGAACACCAGCAAATCGTCGGCACTGACGATGCCGGCCAGGTTGCCGTTCTCGGTGACCACCGGCACCCGGCGGATACCGCGCAGGCGCATGTGCTCGATGGTCAGATAGGGATCGTCATGCTCGCCGGCGACCAGCAGATCGTCGCTCATGATGTCGCCGACTTCGAGCCCGACCGGATCGAGGCCGAGGGCGATGACGGAGACCACGATGTCACGGTCGGTGATGATGCCGACCGGGGTGCGCTCGCCGTCGGGATCGTCGACCACGACCACGTCGCCGACATGGTGCTTACGCATCAAGAGCGCGGCGCCCTGCACGCTTTCGTGGCGGCCGCAGCAGACCGTGTCGGTCGTGCACAATGTCCTGACTTCCATGGCGTGCCCCTCCTTGCGCAAGCTCTCAGGCTAACCCGCAGAGGGTATGCGGCTTTGATAATAATCAAAGCTGCTGGGGGACCAATCAGGACTTTTTCTCTTCGGGGGTCGGTACGTAGCAGGCTTCGACGAGCTGCAGATCGTTGTCCTTGGCAAAATTCACCACAAAGTGGTAAGCCAGCGGCTCGACGCTCTTGAGGGCATTGTTGACCACGACGGCTTTGACGCCGTTGACGACGGTCGGGTAGACATACGGCGAGAATTGCAGGTGGGCATTGCGTCCGCCACTGCCGGGCGGGCGGAAACACGACATCACGCCGCACAGGCGTTCGGCCCAATCGCTTGGACGGAACTGCCGGCCCTTGCTTGTCACGCCGAGAATGAAGAACTCGTCGGCGCGTTCTTTCCCGGTTTGCGGTAAATCGGCCATAGTGCAGCTTACTGAGACATGAAGCGTGGATAAGAACAACGCCGGTATTATATCTTATAGAAGACTTGCCGACGAGTCCCCTTGGGCTTGCCGGGCGCCAACACTGCCCCGGGCCCGGTATCAGGCCCGGCATCAAGCCCGGTTTCAGCCCAGCAGGACGGCGCCGGAAAGCAGCAGCAGGAGCAGCATCCATAATAACAGTGCGCGCCAGACCAGGCCTACCGTGCTCTGGAGCGAACGCACGTTCGGCTCTTCGCCGGGCAGCACGTCGGTTTCGCTGTCGGACAAATCGACGGTGGCCGCATCCGGCGTCACCACGCGTGCCGCGGTCTCGAGCGGCGTGCCGAGGCGCACGCCCATGGCGCCGCCGCCGGCGGCCAGGATGATGCCGCGCGATTCGTCCGCCCAGCGGTTGGCGAAATTGCGCCAGGCATAGATTGCGTCTTCGAAGTTACCGACCACGGCAAAGGCGATCGCCGTCAGGCGCACCGGCATCCAGTCGATCCAGTAAAAGGCGCGCGCGGCAAATTCGCCGAAAGCCTCGTTGCGCATGTGGTCGGGCTCGTTCCAGGCGCGCGCCAGGTATTCGGACACGCGGTACATGACGGCGCAGGCCGGGCCAAGCGGCATCAGGAACCAGAAGAACACGCCGAACACGTTGCGGTGGGTCGTGATCAGGGATTTTTCGACGGCCAGGCGCGCAATTTCCGTGCTGTCCATGCCGGCGGTGTCGATCCGGGTCCATTCCGCCAGCAGGGTGCGGGCGGTGGCGTCGTCGCCGGCATTCAGGGCGAACTGGATCGTGGTGAAATAATGACTGTAGTGGCGGAAGCCCAGCGTCAGGTAGACGATCAGTACATTCCAGGCAAAGGCGGCGAACACCCAGTTATAGTGCAGCAAGACCCAGTACACGGCCGCGGTCGGCACCATCAGGCCGCCGATCACCAGGAACCAGCCGAGCCGGCCGTGGCTCACCTGGCCGGCATTGAACCAGCCTTCGATGCGCATGGCGAAGCGCTTGATCTCGGCGTAGATCTGGTTATCCGCGCGCAGGGGCTTCAGCTGCTCGATGAGCAGCGCGCACAGGATGGAGAAAAATGTCATGCACGGGTCCTTGGTATTTGTTGCCAGACTTCATTTCCCGCTACGATAGCGCAGAGGACCGTCAGAAGCAATCGACGACGATCGGCAACGCCGATCATCGTCGCCCCTGCGAAGACAGGGGTCCAATTTTATTTAAACATCCCGTAGCTGTTGTTCGCGGCAGAGTGCGAACTTGGGCCCCTGCCTCCGCAGGGGCGACGGCATTACGACCGCCGGTTCTAGACGCGCAGTAAATGAAACAAATTCCGCAACATCCCCGCTGTCGCCCCCCAGATGAAGAAGCGCCCGTACGGCATCGAATAAAAGCTGCGCCGCCCGCCCCCGTCCGGCAGCTCGAAGGATATGCGCTGATGGTTCATGCCATCCATCAGGAAGGCCAGCGGCACTTCGAAAATCTCGGCGACTTCACCCGGATCGGCGCGCAGCGCGAACGGCGGCGTCACCAGCCCGACAACGGGCGTCACCAGGAACTTGGAGGCGGTGGCATGGTCCGGCAGCACGCCGATGATTTCGACATGACGGCGCTGCAGGCCGATTTCTTCTTCGCTCTCGCGCAGCGCGGTTTCGATCGGCGACGAGTCCTCGGCTTCGGCACTGCCGCCGGGAAAGCTGACCTGGCCGGCATGCGCCGACAAATGGGCGGTGCGCTGGGTCAGCAACACGGTCAAGCCTTCGGGACGCCGGACCAGGGGAATCAGTACGGAAGCACGCCGCAGTGTGCCGAGGCGGAAAAGCAGGTCTTCCGGCAGCTCGGGCTCCCAGGCCAGCGGACGGGCCAGACGTTGGCGCAGCCAGGCAGCGTCCAGGCGCTCGGCCGGCAAGGCGGCTTCGCCGGCGATCGCATCGACCGGCAGGCGCTGGGGATCGATTAGCTGTTTTGCCAAAATAGTCTTTCAAAAGAAAAAAGGCATCCATGGGATGCCTTTTTTTTGCCACAGGAGCTATTACTTTGCAGTAGCAGCGACCTTGCGTTGCGGCAGCTTTTCTTTGATACGTGCCGACTTGCCCGAACGCTCGCGCAGGTAGTACAGCTTTGCACGACGCACGTCACCACGACGCTTGACTTCGATCGAAGCGATCAGCGGCGAGTACAGCTGGAACGTACGCTCGACGCCTTCGCCCGACGAGATCTTGCGAACGATGAAGTTCGAGTTCAGGCCACGGTTACGACGCGAGATGACGACGCCTTCGTATGCCTGGGCGCGCTTGCGGTTGCCTTCGACGACGTTGACGCTGACGACAACGGTGTCGCCCGGTGCGAAATCAGGGATGTTGCGGCCGAGGCGCGCAATTTCTTCTTGCTCGAGTTGCTGGATCAGATCCATTTTTGACACTCCAAATGCCATCTTGCCGGCGCTTTGACTCAGAGAATATGAGCCCGGTAGAGGATGGGGTTGAACACACGGGCAGATGCCCGCAGTTTTCGCACAGGCTATTGGCCCGTGCAAATCTCGCACTTCACAATCTTATTTGGCAGCTTGGTCCGCTTGCGCAACCAGCCCTGCCAGGAACTTCTCGTCGGCCTTGCTCAGCTGACCGGCGCTGCGCGCCTTGTCCAGCAGATCGGGCCGTTTGTTCGCGGTCGCCTCCAGCATGCGCTGGCGGCGCCACTTCGTGATCTCGGCGTGGTTCCCGCCCATCAATACCGGCGGCACGGTCACACCTTCGTACACGTCCGGGCGCGTGTAATGCGGCGAATCGAGCAGGCCGTTGACGAAACTGTCTTCGACCGCCGAGGCATCGTCGCCCAGCACGCCGGGAATCAGCCGCACCACCGCATCCATCAGCGCCATCGCCGGGATTTCCCCGCCGGACAACACGAAATCGCCGAGAGAGATCTCTTCATCGACGACACGGTCCAGCAGGCGCTGGTCGACCGCTTCGTAGCGTCCGCACAACACCACCAGCCCGGGCTCGTTCTTCAGCGCCATCGCACGTTCATGCGTCAGCGGCTTGCCTTGCGGCGACATGAAAACCACGCGCGGCGGCGGCAAGCCGAGGTCGAGCTGGCGCTGCTTCGCTGCCTGAATGGTCGCTTCGAGCGGGCGCGCCATCATCACCATGCCGGGACCGCCGCCATAGGGGCGATCGTCGACGGTGCGGTGGCGGTCCCGCGTGAAATCGCGCGGATTCCAGAGCGACAGCTTCCACAGTCCCTGCTCGTGCGCGCGCCGGGTGACTCCCGACTGCGTCAACGCGGCAAACATTTCCGGAAACAAGCTCACGACGTCAAACTGCATCGGGACCTCGCTCCGTGATGCGGATCGGATCAATAATCCAGACCCCAATCCACGGTAATCAGTTTTGCGTTCTGGTCGACGGTCTTGACGAACTGGTCCACGAACGGCACCAGGCGCTCTTCCACCTTGGCGTCGGGCAGCGCATCGGCCGCCGGCACCGGCGTGATACGCAAGATCGACTGCGCGCCGTTGTGCATCATGTCGGTAACCTTGCCCAGGGCTTCGCCCTGCAGGTTCACCACATCCAGGCCGATCAGGTCGGTCCAGTAATACTCGTCTTCCGACAGGGCCGGAAATTCGGAACGCGATACCTGCACGGTAGCGCCCTTGAGCGCCTCGGCCAGATCGCGGTCGCTCAAGTCGACCAGGGTGGCGGTCACTTCGCCGCTGTGAAACTTTGCGCTTCGCACCTGTACGGGGCGCAGCGACGGCTTGTTGATCCACCAGGTTTTGACGTTCAACAGCGCATCCGCATCGAGCGAATACGGCGTCACGCGGATGCCGCCCCGGAGCCCATAGGCGCCGGTGATGTGCCCGATCTGGATCAGATCGTCAGGCACCGTGGAGACGCCTGCCTGCTGCTGCGGGTTTGCTGCTGAATCGGTCAAAACAAGACTACCTTGCTGATTGCTGATTTAAGCAGCAACCGGCTTTTGGCCAGCGACCAGGCGAGCAACGGTCGGCGACAGTTGTGCGCCAACGCCTTGCCAGTAGGCCAGACGGTCAGCGGTGATGTTCAGGCCAACTTCCTGACCCGAAGCCATCGGGTTGTAGTAACCGATGCGCTCGATGAAACGGCCATCGCGACGATTACGCGAATCGGTTGCAACGATGTTGTAGAACGGGCGCTTTTTTGCACCACCACGAGCCAAACGAATAACGACCATAATATTTCCAAAAAATTGTACTGGACGGAGAAAGCCGACGATTATAGACCGCCACGCCGTGCAGCAGCAAGCGTTTATGTAAGAACACTAGGCAAACCTGGCTGGCTTCCCATCGCATTCAAAAAAGTAACACCAGCTGGGCACACAGTCCCGGCCGAATCCAGCATTATCGCCTATTTCGTGCCAGAGCGCTACCTGCCCTCGAAGACGGACCGTCACGCCTGCCCTCCAAAGCAAGCACCAAAACAAGGTGCTCGACAAACCATTTTGAACGATACTGGTGACTTTCCTTTCCACAACAACAAGTTGCCAGCGCCGATGCAGCCGCACAAGAACAAGACCCTCGCCACCACCCTCGCCTTCCTGCTGGGCGGATTGGGCGTGCACCGCTTCTACCTGAAAGGCAGCGTCGACCGCATCGGCCTGCTGCACGTCTGCAGCATCCCGGCAACCGGCATGGTCTATGGCCTCGGCCACGCGCCGAACCCCTTCTATGTGCTGCTGCCGCTGATCCTGTCCTGGATCGTCGGCTTCATCGAGGCGCTGGTGACCGGCGTGATGCCGGACGAGCGCTGGGATGCTAAATACAATGCCGGCAGCGGCCGCACATCCCGCTCGCGTTGGCCGCTGGCGCTGATCCTGGTGCTGACCATGCTGATCGGCGCCACCGCCCTGATCGCGACGATCGCACGCCTGTTCGACCTGCTGTATACCGGCGGCGCTTACGGCTGACGGCGGCTGAAGTACGGTCGCGCCTTACAGGCCGGCTCACAGTCCGCTGCCGGCCCAGTCATAGCGCGGCAAGGCGACCGGCGGCGTGCCGATGATGACCACGACCTCTTCGTGGCCGCTCAGCACGATCGCGGATGGGTCGGCCGTCACCGGCGCGATCGTCTCGTTGTCGATCACATAGTACTTGGCCGGCCCCGCCATGCCGAGCACCGCGCCGGCACCGATGCCCTGCCCCCATAGCGACAAAAACTGGCCCAGCGTGAAGGTACGCGGCACGTCGGTCTCGATGTGGATGACGCCGGAGCCGTCATGGGTGTGCATTTCGTAGTTGCAGCCGCTGCCGCGGCCGATCGCATCCGGCAGCGCCAGCCGCGTGCCGTTGTGGTAGACGCTCAAGAGCGCGTGGCTGTGGTAGGTCTCGCTTTGGGCACAGCCAACGCCGTCGACGGGCGTGGTGCCGCTGTGGCTCCAGGCCGGCCAGTTGGGCTGGCTGAAGCTGGTGGTGGACGAAATCGCCGTATAGCCGGGCTCCAGCCTGAGTTCGGTGGGTCCGGGCACGGGCGCCGGATCGGTCGGGGCCGGTGGGGTCGGCGGAGTTGGTGGGGTTGGCTGCGTGGGGACGGGTTGCGCCGGCGGCCTGGCATCGTTGTCGCTGCCGCCGCAGGCTGACAGCATGGACAGCGCCGCACAGACAAGCGATATCGGCAACACCGTACTGGGCTTCATGGAAAACATGGGCACTCCCTGGGTTTGTGCGTACCCAGGAATTCTAGGAGGTCAGCTCATGCATGCCGCTTAAGGAAACTCAAGTGCGCCAGGGATGCCGATTTCCGGGTCGGCCCGGCACAACAATTCGTCGAACCGCGTGCCGGATACAAGGGGCAGCACTGGTGCGCCGGCAATACACACCGTGCCGCCGGATGCCCCGGCGGCACGTGGCGGCCGGTATCGGCCGCGGGCACCCGATCAGTCCTGGCCCTTGTCGCTGCCCTTGTCGTCGCCCTTGTCGTGATCTTTGCCGATCTTCTTGCTGCCATCGACGAGGTCATCGAGCAAATGACCCAGCTTGTGCAGCGCGACGCCCAGGCGCTCGAGGGCGGCCCGCAGGTAGCCCTTGTACTCGTCGCGCTCTTTCTTGTACTTCCAGGCCGCCTGCTTCCACTCGTCGCGCTCCTTCTTGTACTCGTCACGCTCTTTCTTGTAGGCGTCGCGCTCCTTCTTGTAGTCGTCGCGCTCTTTTTTGTACTCGTCGCGTTCTTTCTTGTAGTCGTCGCGTTCCTTCTTGCACTTGCACAGCTTGTCACGATGGTGCTCGTGATCGTGGCCCTTGTCGTCATCGTGGTCGTGATCCCGGCAGTCCTTGTCGTGGTCGCGGTCGTCCTCGTAGTTCTCGGTACCCATGATGCTCTCCTCATTGAGCCGATTCAGGTGGGGGCCGCGTGGCTCATGCACGGCTTGGATACAAGTTATTCTCTTTGGATGAGCTCGCTTTGCGCCATACTAAATATCGTCATACGTAATTTTATGCAAATTTCCTTTAAATAAAATATCTAAATTTCAAATATTCTTTAACTCAACGCATTGGCGGACTGCACAGGCGCCCCGCTCGCGCCGACAATAAAAAAGCGGCCCGAAGGCCGCTCCTCAACACCTGCAAAACCGCCCAGCTCAGAACTGATCCACCTCCAGCGCCAGCACGCCGGCACTGCCGTCGACGATCGCATGGCGCATCCCGCCCGCCTGCGACAGGATCTGGTCGGCAAAGAAGCGCGCGGTAGCGATCTTGGCGCGATAGAAGGCCGCGTCGCCGTCGCCGCCATCCAGCTTCTGCTGCGCCACCAGCGCAGCGCGTGCCATCTGCCAGCCGCCCAGCACGATGCCGGCCAGCTTCAGGTAAGTCACGCTGCCGGCGAACACGGCGCGCGGATCGGATTTGGTGTTGGCCACCACGAAGTCGACCACGGCTTCCAGCGCCGCGCTGCCGGCCGCCAGCTGGCCGCGGATCGCGGCAAAGTCGGCGCCCTGCTGCTCGCCCAGTTGCGCTTCCGTCGCGCGCACTTGCGCGATGATCGATTTCGCCACCGCGCCGCCGTCGCGCACGGTCTTGCGCCCGACCAGGTCGTTGGCCTGGATCGCGGTCGTGCCTTCGTAGATGGTCAGGATCTTGGCGTCGCGGTAGTGCTGGGCGGCGCCGGTCTCTTCGATGAAGCCCATGCCGCCATGCACCTGCACGCCGTCGCGCGCGACCTGTTCGCTCATCTCGGTCGACCAGCCCTTGATGACCGGCACCAGGTATTCGTAGACGGCCAGGTTGGCCTTGCGCGTCGCCTCATCCGGGTGGCTGTGCGCCAGGTCGGACAGGCCGGCGCCGACGTAGGCCAGCGCCCGTGCCGCTTCGGTCTGTGCGCGCATCGACATCAGCATGCGGCGCACATCCGGGTGATTGATGATGGCGACCGGACCAGCGGAACCCTCGACGGCGCGCGATTGCACGCGCTCCTTGGCGAAGGCGGCAGCCTGCTGGTAGGCGTGCTCGGCCAGGCCTACGCCCTGCATGCCGACGCCGAAGCGGGCCGCGTTCATCATGATGAACATGTATTCCAGGCCGCGGTTTTGCTCGCCGACCAGGGTACCGATGGCGCCGCCGTGGTCGCCGAACTGCAGCACCGCGGTCGGGCTGGCCTTGATGCCGAGCTTGTGCTCGATCGACACGCAGTGCGCATCGTTGCGCTCGCCCAGCGAACCGTCTTCGTTGACCATGAACTTGGGCACGATGAACAGCGAGATCCCCTTGACGCCCGCGGGCGCGTCCGGGGTGCGCGCCAGCACCAGGTGGATGATGTTCTCGGCCATGTCGTGCTCACCATAGGTGATGTAGATCTTGGTGCCGAAAATCTTGTAGGTGCCATCGCCCTGGGGCACGGCACGGGTGCGCACCGCGGCCAGGTCCGAACCGGCCTGGGGCTCGGTCAGGTTCATGGTGCCGGTCCACTGGCCGCTGATCAGCGGCTCGATGTAGCGGGCTTTCTGTGCGTCGGTGCCGGCGGTCAGCAGCGCTTCGATGGCACCGTCGGTCAGCAGCGCGACCAGCGCGAACGCCAGGTTGGCACCGTGCAGCATCTCCATGCACGGGGTGGCGACCAGTTTCGGCAAGCCCTGGCCGCCGAATTCGGCCGGGTGCTGCACGCCCTGCCAGCCGGCGTCGGCAAAGGCGCGGAAGGCTTCCTTGAAGCCCTTCGAGGTAGTGACGTCGCCGTCGTGCCAGAAGCTCGGCTCCTTGTCGCCGCTGTGGTTCAGCGGGGCGATGACTTCGCCGCAGAACTTGGCGTTTTCCTCGAGGACGGCTTCGACGGTGTCGGGGGTGGCGTCTTCGCAGCCGGGCAAGGCGGCAATGGTGGACAGGTTGGCGAGTTCGTTGACGACGAACAGCATGTCTTTCAGAGGGGCGTTGTAGCTCACCTTGGTCTCCTGAGTGTTCTATGTAGACTTACATATGACAACGTCGTTCCTGCGAAGGCAGGAACCCAAGTTTCTTAGCGCACCAGCAACGGCAAGCGTTAGCGATATGCGTAAAAATTGGGTTCCCGCCTGCGCGGGAACGACGTTGATGGCTTGGTGGACATGCATGCGATCCACCTTCGACAGTGATCAGCCCAGCTCGTTGACCAGCGCCGGCACCACCTCGAACAAATCGCCGACGATGCCGTAATCGGCCACCGAGAAGATCGGCGCTTCCGGGTCCTTGTTGATGGCGACGATGGTTTTCGAGTCCTTCATGCCGGCCAGGTGCTGGATCGCACCCGAGATGCCGACGGCGATGTACAGGGTCGGGGCGACGATCTTGCCGGTCTGGCCGACCTGCCAGTCGTTCGGCACGTAGCCGGCGTCGACCGCGGCGCGCGAGGCGCCCATGGCGGCGCCCAGCTTGTCGGCCA
>Ga0265797_10007718_pt1 | contig 14564 bp, 13 predicted proteins | sample P2T30metagenome_FD_192433 | JGI IMG/M metagenome (GOLD analysis project Ga0265797, IMG submission 192433) | Plant litter microbial communities from East Loma Ridge, Irvine, California - P2 T30 | ecosystem: Environmental > Terrestrial > Plant litter > Unclassified | place: USA: California... | reverse complement strand
TCAAGGCTCCCTTGGCAATCATTCAGGTGCCTACTGTGACCCCCATAGGTCAGCAAGTCCGTATACGCGTTGAGTGGACGGCTTCTACCCCTCTTGACCTTCATCAAAACGACGGTGGACTCCTGGTGAAGCATCCCCAAGTCCTCGGTGACAGCTCAGCTGGCACTGTTGTGGAGGTTGGACCAGATGTCGCGCGTTTGCGTGTCGGTGATAAGGCCTTCGGGTTCTCGTGGAGGACCCAAGCTGAGAAAGCCGACCAAGAGTTTTGTACCGCCGAGGAGTGGATGTTTGCAAAGGTATACAGTCCAAATCGAGTATGTCCAACGAGTATGTGTTGACAAAACTAGCTGCCAGCTGGCTTCACACTAGCCGAGGCCGTCACGCTTCCGAACAATTTTGTAACGGCGTTCCATACGTTGAAGACAGACCTGGGGCTCGAAACGCCCTGGCCAAAGCCAGACGACTACACGCCAAAGTTTGCCGACGAAGTAATACTCGTCTGGGGTGGTTCGTCGTCTGTGGGCCAGTTTGTCATCCAGATTTTGCGGTACTATGGTTACAAGAACGTGCTTGTCACGGCGTCGCGCAAGCACCACGAAGAGCTGCAAATGCTTGGTGCAAAAGAAACATTTGACTACAATGACCCTGGCGTAGTCGATTCGATTCTCAAGGCTACTGGCGATGCAGGTCTTCCTCTCATCTTTGATTGCATCGGTAGCAAAGATGGAAGTATTGCGCCCATCGCGAAGATGGCGAAGAGCGGGTCCAGAGTTGCAGTCCTACTACCTGTCATCGTGCGCGATTCGAGCGATACCCAGGATCCAGAGTACAGCATGGACGTGTCGCAGGCAGCAAAGTGGGCCGACGGTGTTGATGCGAGAGGCGTGAGAACACACTACTACCACCATGTAAGTATCGCCGGCGTACGTTCTCACCAATGAGTGGCTAATGGGTTTAGGATGAGTTTTTCAGATTGCACCTGCAACCTGACATAATGCACGCTTTCTTGAGGGATGGCATGGTTAAGCCACAAAAACAAAGGGTTGTGGAAGGAGCGACATTGCTTGAAAGGGCACAGAAGGCCATGGACATGCTCAGACGCAAGGAGGCGAGTATGGAGCGGCTTGTTTGGAGGATTGGTGATGCCCAGTACTTGCACGGTATCGCCGAGGGCAATTAGTGAATATTAGATGACGCGGATGCCCCACTTCTGCCTATTATAAGACCGTGTTCGAGAGCCGTATTCATCAACGCGTCAATCTTGAGGATTCAAGTCTGTCAGCAGTGTATGTTTATCCCGAGAATTTTCCAGCTTGAACGGTACGAAACGCGCTTGAGGTTGGTTACAATGCAACTATTCTTGATTAGTTTGCGTCATCACCCACCCTTCAACAAAGCACCCTACTCTTCTTTGATCATGCCCCTCGTCCTAGGTTATGACAGTATCCAGATCGAACACCGGCAGATCCGTCGGTAGCTCCATGATCGCAATGATTAACGCAAGTAGGAAGTAGGATCCCAACACGCCAGCTACAAAGAAGCAGGCACCAGTAACAGTCGCCAACTTCGTTTCAATAGCGACGTTACCTATGAACAAGCGAAAAAAGGCCCCAGAACGTAAACCAAACCCGACGCCTGCGAAGGCAAAGATGAGTTTGAATACGGACGTTTACGCTTAGAGAGCCGAGAAGAAAGATGGAGGACAGAAGACACATGACGACGAGGTAGAAGCCTGTATCGAATCAGCGAACCGTGTCCAGAGTCTTGGGGCTTTCGTGTGCTTGCCACAACTAGCTAGAAACATAAAAGTCTGGCTGGAAGTTGTCGAGTATACGAAGAAATGTTCTTCATATGAAAGGTGTTGCCGAGGAGGAACTCTCCGATCCCAGCGAAGATGAGGAGCATGCCACCAAAGGAGATGCCTACTGTGCTTATGGTAATGCCGAGTCTGCCTGAACCTTGCCAGCCCACTATAAACTGTTAAACAACCACAAACCGAGACAGATGTTCTCTGAAGGACAGGATAACGTGCTGATCCCATACTGAGGATGAGGTATGATGGTCATCCCCAGTCGCTGCGGTCATCAAAAACTCTTTCGATAGACTAGTACTAAGTGGAGGAACGACTCGAGCCGTATGGCAACCTCAGACGGATGGGGGAACCATGAGCTTGGCTAGACTTCCTAGCAGTAGTCTTCGACGTTACACTAACAGCGTGTAAAGAGTAAATGCGGAGAGCACAATCAAATTATAGTAGAAGCCAAGACACGTGAAGCTTTTACCGCGAGTAAGAGGGCGAAGGAACCAGTGGGTAGCATATTTCGGCAGTTCTCGGCATCCGTGTATGCACCTGCACAAGGTGCGACGTAATCCTTCTCCTCTCGCTGGGCTATTGCACTATCTCTCGCTTTTCTTCGGTAATTGCGCGACAGCTGTGGCCCTGGACTTCTGATGCGTTGGGGCAACGTCATTGTTGGGTTCACTGTGTAAAATGCCTTAGTCGAAACCGCTCGACAAAGCACAGCCCACCGGAAGCCTTTCGCAAGTGTATCCGACACAATTGGCATCTTCTCCAGCACAGTCCATTGTGTTCGCGGTTGATATGCTCACCTGCTTTGCATATATTGTTCAGGTTTGCGCCATTATGTTGGTTTTTGATGGCGGTTTAAGGAAGGGTGTCAAAAGTCGGATGCATGAGAGGTCGTGTTGCCCCACCAATCTCCGAAGGCCCCTCGAAGCGATGCCGCTCTCCGATCCCGAGTGACCTACACCACACTTGACGCCTTCATACATCCCGAAAGACCCCCCACACCGCTTCACATGACTCTCAACGCGAAGACTAAAAGCGCGCGGTAAGGCTAGATATGATGCAAAAAAAGATCCTGCAATGTTCCGAGCCCGGTTGGTGGACAGCGCCACAATCTCGTTTCCGCGTTTTGCATAAGCCTCGGACCACCTGAAACCCTCCTTACGATCCCGACCGTTTCAAACCAGGGACATGGGCGCTTCGTCTGTGGTTAAGCACTCGTCTAAGATACCGTGTCTGGTTAAAGACTGTCCGAAGCGGTTTGGTATCCTGTCAGCATGCATGGTGGCCGCTGTCGTGGAAATATATATTTGCTTGGCACGCACGATTCCTACTACACACCCTGCTATCATGCTCGTGGCAGGCCAAGGTGTGAGTGGTGGATAAACCGTATCAAGCATGATAAGTGGGCCTACGTCACGCCTTGAAGTTGAGGGACGGCCAGATGCAGGTTTCGTTTTGAATCGCGAGCCCAAAGAGTCCACAGAACTGGAGGAACATGTTTCGCGTGTTTAATGACACGGCCCACATGTTGTAATGGCAAAAAGAAAACTCGGCCTCGCGAGGCCGTATATATGTATCTCTCGCCCCCTCTCTCTCATGCTTCTTCCCTCCACCAAACACCAGTTTCTACACCTCCACTTTCGGCTTCTTTGTGCATCTTAGGTCTGAGACCTCACATTCGTTCTTTCAACAACTACATTCTTTCATCACGTCCTTTTACAGAAGCTAGGCTTCCGTCCATCTCTACAGCACCTTTTACTCTTTCGAAGAAACCAACAACAACCTCACAATGAAGTCTTTCACTGTTGCCGCCGCCATTGCTGGCTTCGCCTCCTCCGTCGCCGCCCACGGCTACATCGCCAGCCCCAGTCCTCGTGAGCCGGGTGAGGGCCTCAAAGCCGCCTGCGGTGACCAGGTTTTCAACACCCAGAGCTCTGACAAGTACGGCAACGTTCAGGGTTCCATCCAGAACCTCCAGGGTAGCCACCCTGACTGCAAGATTTGGCAGTGCAAGGGTGTCCCCTTCTCCGACCGCAGCGAGGTCTTCCAGTACACTGCTGGCCAAAAGATTGACATGAAGGTGGAGATTCACGCGCCTCACAATGGCGTAGCCAACGTCTCCATCGTCTCCACCTCTACCGACAAGGTCATTGGCAAGCCCCTCATCAGCTGGGACGAGTACGCCATGACCTCTTCTCCTCTGAGCCAGCATCCCGAGTGGACCAGCTTCAGCATTACCATGCCTGATGTCGGCAGTGAGTGCTCCAAGGCAGGTGACTGCGTGATCCAGTGGTACTGGGATGCAGCAAGCATCAACCAGACCTACGAGTCTTGCATCGACTTCACAATGGGCGGTGGCTCTGGCTCTTCGCCCGCCACTCCGGTTGAATCTTCCGCCCCAGCTTCCAGCACCGCCCCTGAAGCCAGCGCCGCTCCCACCCCTAGCCCTGCTGAACCAGCCGCTTCCCCCAGCCCCGCCGAGCCAGTCGCTTCCCCTGAGGCCACCCCTGAGGCCACCCCCGAGTCGGGCTCCGGTTCCGGTTCCGGTTCCGATTCCAACACTGGCTCCGACTCCAGCATTCCCAAGACCTTCACCATGGACAGCTTCATCACTTGGCTCCAGGCCAATGCCGGTTCAAGCGCCGCCCAGAAGATCCGCCGCATGATCACCGCCCAGCGCGCTCACCCCCGTGCTTTCGCCGTCTAAATGTCCTCTACAACGGCCAACCAAGTACACAACGTATGAGAAAGAGGGGGAGATATTGTTTAGTTGTACGCAGTGAAAGAGTTATGGTTTCGATTCTGCTTGTAGATATACATTTTCTCAAAAAAGATGCACATTGTTTGCTCGCCCTAGTGCTAGAGCTGTTATTAACTTGTTTCCGCCGCTTTGCATGTGATGATTTGCATAACAATTCGATGAGGCTCTCTTCTCACCCCGTGTTGCGTATGCATACGCACGCTAACCTTTTTTTGCATCGACTTTGTGAAAATGACTGTTCAAGTTGTATAACATCCATGGTTTATTGGAAGATGGTATTATGTTTTCATTATCATAGTGACATCTGTCATCGAATTGTGCTGCCCGAAATTTTGTCTAAACGGAACCAGAAAGGAGATGCCAACCTCAGCTACATCCACTACTTGGTTCAACCCTTGTGGAAGATCACCATTGACATGCTCTCCTACTTGGGTCCTGTAGGAGATACTTCGCCTATGCCGATGAGATGGTATCGCCTGATTTTCCGACGCTTCAAGTCGGACGACACAGTCTGCGTCTTGGGTTCCTCATCTTCATCTCGTGACTTGCGTTTTCCCTTTGCCGAGGAAGTCGGAGATGGAAGATTTTTTGGGTGTATGGTACTCTCCGTACCTACCAGAGGAGATGGCGATGGTCTCGCGAGGGCTAGACCGTTGGGGCTGGCGAAGTCATCCGTGAAGGGACTGTATTGGCGATACGCGTAGGTGGTGTTTGGGAGGTAATAGCTCCCACCTTCCATATCTGGTAGCGGTGGGTAGTCTGCTACTGGACTGTTCTGGCTGGGCAGAACTGGTGGGGCTGCATATGGTGGTTGATCATCCAATGGTTGTTGGTAGGATTGGTCGTGAGGCCCAAGGCCAGCATGGTCTATATGCGACGGAATGAAGTTGTACGTGAGTTGGTTTTGTACATCTGGCACATTCAAGCCATCACTTCCTATGGGCGCTTGCACTAGGATCGGATCCTGTCGGGCTGTAGCTGGTGGAGGATCGCATCGTGTTGAAACTGGGGCAGAAGCATTGCGTCCTGGGATTGGATTGTGAGCACCCCATGCTGAAGGAGGAACTGGGACACTGTCATACGGAGCCGGATATATAGTGGCTCTCTCTTCCAACACGTTGAACCGATCACCGCCGTCACTCGCCGCCCGACCGTGTGCAGCTGGATGAGGTACATCTTCGTTGGGAATTTCGACACCCTCATTCTTCAGCTTCTCAACCGCCTTTAGAGCTTTTGTGCCCTTCATCATAGCGCTCTTCTTCTGCAAATTATTCCTCTGGTTTTGAGCCTTGGATTCATGGACCCCCATCGGGCCATTTGCCAAGGCTTCCATCTTTTTGTCTTCGAGGAACACCTCTTTGCAGATGCACTTCCAGTCGTGCAACACCTGGATGACCTTTCTAACTCGCTGCTCGCAATTGAGCCCCGTGTCTTCAGGCTTGGCAAGTGGGCTTCGCTCTATGCCGCAGTATCCATAATTGCACTGGTCTAGGATCTTGTCGAACAGACAACGGCAGGCTGCCTCGATGTCTGGTGCCGTAAATGCACCTGTGGCTCCTCGGGTAAATAGCTTTCTCCCACTGAAGCCTGGGTTGTCGAGGATGGCGTCTTGGTTATACATCGCTTGCATCATCTGTGCGATATAATGCTCCTGTTGTTCTGTAACGATTGCAATTGTATGATCGTCTTTGGGTGTTATATATGGCTGGTACCGTGATCGACGACGCCATTGCAGAGCAGCTTGGTTGTTGTTTGCGAAAATCAGTCCTCTTGGAAGACCATTCCGATCAAAATGGTAGGGGTCCTCCAAGACCTGGGTAGCTCCTGCGATGATCTGAGCGTCATGAATGTGACTGAAGTTGGACATGGTTGGTAAAGAAGATTGTTCGGTGATTAAAAGTGATCTTGAAGTGATTGGGGGTTTGGTTTGCGTAGAAGAGGAAGTGGGTCTGTTGGTTGAATAGCGAAAAGGTTGTAGAGTGCAACTATACAGAGAGTGGAGAGATTGGAGGTCTGATATATACACAGGGGCTCTGTTACCTGCACTAGTGTAGAAGCAGCAAAATTCACTACTCAAGGCCTGTGCGTTGAGTGAAAGCTAATGTTATAGAACTCTTTAAAAGATATAGTGCAAGCTGAGCGATTTTGCCCAGTGAAAAGCTCATGATCTTGCCAGTCCAGGACCAGACACTGGAGAGCTACCTTCCGCAATCACTACAATCTGTAGCAGCAACTGATCTATTCGTTTAATGAATTATATAGAAATTAGGACATTGCGAGAAGGCTGTAGAACTTTTGCAAAACACAATGGAAAATTGATTTGACCCTTTCCCTTGGAGTACCGTAAGCTGGATCAAGATATACATGAGAGAACGGTGTAGCAAGGCCAAACAAGTAGCTAATATCCAATATTATTTCAGTAACGGGCAATCAAGACATGATATTTGTCCATCAAAATTGCGTCCAGAAGTTAGTATTGGATGTGATAAGTCTATCTTGACTGGATGATAGATTGCTCTTGTTAACACCCATCTTGCGGCAATCCGTCGAGTCAAACTAAGGACTATCTTGTTCAGAACATTTCTCTTGACAATCGCAGATTCTTTGGAGACACCAGATTGAACATCGTTGTTGACACTACTCCGGTATCAGAGAATATACATCCGCGTGCAGCACATGATAGACCTGTGGCAGTATTTAATCGTCGTTCACCTATTATTTCAGTCGATAAACTGCTTGCGTTCAGTATACAATGCAAAATAGAATTTTTCTTAAAAATGGTCATGATAGATAAGTGGCTGATGCAAACTCAATTTTGATGCTTAGATGAGACAAAGACAGATAATCTAACTCAGCTATAATTTCACTTTCTGAATGTGAAAGATAGCAGCAAATTCCTTCAGTCAAGAATAGTATATCTACAACCGGTAAGTAGAGTTGAGCATCTAGATCTAGTGCTTGCTATGCAAACTTCGCGACAAACCCCAAGAAGCATTCAAGCACTGCGACGTCACTGCTGTGATTAGATCACTGGTTATGTATACATAACAACATAGTAGCAGTCCATGTTTTGCCATATAGTAGCAATCGTTGTCGCTGATGTTTGAATGGCTACACGCTCCGTTGTTGTGGAGATACAATGATTTTCGATAACTGAGCAAGCGGGTTTCTAACGCGTAGGTAAGCTGGGTACCTAGCGACAAGCGATTTTGGGAGCTCGTCTATGCATATATGCAACCGCATTTTGATACCAATATTGGCAGGTTCAAATAGTCAACAAAGCAGCGGTTCAACGGACCCTGCCAAGGCTATGGTGGTCAACGTTAATACTCCTAAGCGACTGCCCGCCAACCATAGAACCGCAAGCGGGACTAAGATTGCGTGCCCACGACTCTCTTCGCAGTGCCTTACAATTTCTGCAGTCATCGAAAAAGCCAACAAAATATCACTCCAGTCGCCCTCAAATCTCATCTCCATCAGGATCTTTGCATCCCACCTACAAGGCTATCAAACAAAACCGCCTAAGCCTTGTACAATTTTCACTTCTCAACATGTCCGAAATCAACAATATCCCACCAGTCGCATATCAAATTTCCCTGATCCTGTACACAGCTGTCGATTTCAGCCTCAAACGGGGCGTCGGTGTCGGTATCATCCAACGCGCGGCGTCAGACGCAGCCAGGACCAGCACTCTACCAATAACGGAGCAAAAATACAGCATCTAGCGTGGTCAGCTCAGAGCCAACAACTTCAAAACGCGCGAAAGAGCTCATATATCCGCGATCATACTTGCCATGGGGCAAGCACGCAGTACACTCAAATGACAATGTACTACCACACGCATCAAAGTGCAGAGTGTCACGGTGCTCTGTAGTTTGCCAGCGGTGGTTAAGCTGATCAATTATCACGGAACTCACAGTCCCAAGAGTCTCGAATCCGTCCTGAGTACAGAGGACCGCTTGATGATCAAAACAGCCCTGTCGAGTATAAAACGACTGTTGCAATACAGTGTCCAAGTCTCAGTCGTAGAAGATGCGGAAGAAGGCAATACTGTGAAGGAAGCAAGAGTAAAAGTGATGGCCCGCCAGGAAAAGAAGAGGGCGTGTCGTTGCTATGGCTAGACATGATTAATCATGTCCACAGATGTCGGGGCAGCAGGGGATAAGGAAGAAGATAGAGGAAGCAACGAGGAAGGGAATAGAGTGGGCGATAGAAAAGAAAGGAGAAAGGATAGCTCGCATTCAGGACCTATGACAGAAAGAGAGTCTTCAAGTACATTCATGATGGATGAGACAGGTGAGGCTGAGTTGCATTTGGCTCGAATGCATACTCCCGCAGCTATTAAGCAACCACTGACACAAAACGAGCAGAATCAGGCAGTCCAATCTCCAGACCCACAAAACCTCTAAACCTCCAAGCCTTGCCATATAGATTTCTAGAAGATAGATTACCTACTCGGTAGGCAAGCGCTAGACTACATGCAGGCCCACAAAGAACGTTGGTTCGAAAGGCGCGTGGTTCCGCCCCGCCCTGGCTTACGTCATCCACACCAAACACGCACGACGCGATTTCTCTCCACTCAACGTCCATTCATGTACTGGCAACCTGCCATTAAGAATGCAGTCCTATGCACATGAGACGTTTAATAATAATTGACTACTGAAATACCTGCCTAGCAATACAAGATAAGATAAGAATAATACCGTTTCCACAGCGCCGCTCTGGCGTCTGTCGATGACGTCAGACTTCTGCGCCGCCCAATCCTAGGTATTAATAGTGGAAGAAACATTGCTCCAGAAACTCAGTCCAACAAACTCTCGCAGCATATGGGTGGAACAAAAGAAAACACGCTCCATCTAACTCCCCCTCCAGATTATATCGTAAAAATAGAAAAAAAAAGACTTCCGGTTGCCACACTATCCAAGTGTTCAACGAAGCCGAGCAATCATCGAAGCCATGATAACAACAGGAACCAAGATATTTCAAACAAATCGAAATAAGCATTAGAACAACCTGTTACAGGCTGAGCATTACAATGAACCAGAGTAGATCAATGTTGATCGGGGCCATCTAGGGGCAGTCCTGTATGTGGCAGCTGCTGCACGCCCTGCTGCTGTTGCCAAAAGCTCTGGAATCCGTTCTCTCGTGCGGCATCAGACTCCGGATTTGATTGGAATCCCTCGACGTCGCAAAGGCTTACGCCCAACTCGGGATGATGTGCAAAAGCGTTGGAGCTGTCTGGGGCGTCGCTCGTAGGAAAAGAGTGAACGACATGCTGCCAATCTTGAATGCCTGAAATGTCCAAACTTTCAACGGGGCTCATGTGTGGCAGGCTACCATACGAGATGTCGCCCAGGGCAGTGCTGTGTTGCCAGGGGCTGAAGTGCTGATCGATATTTGCAGGCTTTACACCGCCAGGCATGGGTGATGTGGAGAAGTCGCTGTATGATACTGATGGCGGCGAAAAGGGTGACTGATGCAATGGAGAGATGGAAGGAGTTTGCGAGGCCAACTGTGTCTGTGCATGTGGCTGAGAGATACGAAGAACTCCTTGCGACAAACCAGGAGGAGACACCGCAGTCAGCCGGCCTTGGCTGAACGAGCCATCATTCGATCGCGGTGAAGGTCGCATCGATGGCGCAGGTGGCGCGAGAAATGCCGTTGTTGGAGGACTCAAGATGGACCGCTGCATGTTCGGGGTGGTAAAATGTGGCAGTCCATTCGGCTCGTACGAGTGCTGCGGTGGTGTGTTTTGCGACAGTGGCATCGCAGCAGACGATCGAACTCGTGCTTGTCTGACCCGTGCTCTTTTCGATAACCTCGGGTTATCGTCAGGTACTTCGCTGCCCCTTGCATTAGGACGTTTACTGTTCCCGACGCGGTTCTGGTCCTTGCGTTTGGAGTATGCCTTGGGTGCATTGACAAACATACGGATCTGCCACGCCGAGCTCATCACATTCTCGCATATCGACTTCTCTTGTTGAAGAGCGGTGATGATGTTTTCCAATCGACCTGCGCAGTCAATATCCTTGTCGTCATCTTCACCCTTCCGCTCGTCGTTGACATAGTCGTTCTGATGCCATCCGCGGAAGCCTTCTTTCACCTGCTCGAGCAAGCAATCGAACACCTTGTGAGCGTATGCTTCCACTAGGTCCGACTGGTAATGCGGTTCGTGAACCCACCGCTTCAGTGCAGTAGACTTGGCGTTGTCCCTGGCATACTCACCACAGACCATGGCGTTGTAGATGCGCTCTACGTGCTCCGCGCGGTGAAGCTCTATCTCCGCAATGGTCGGGTCACTCTCAGGGTCTCTCCAAGGAAAGCGGCCAAAGCGCATCCTGGTACGGCGGTGTAGCTTTGCTTCAGCAGAGTCCATGAAGCGACCTAGGAAGGGTCCGTAATGTCCAGCCGCCTGCGGTGGTGCACTGCTGTGTCTAGATGAGGGCTGCGGGAACGACGACATGGGCATAGACGGATGACCTTCGACAGAGAAGGATCTCCGGTGCATCATATATACCTGCGAAGGTTCCGCTCTCCCAAGTTCATTGTCTTGGCAGGTTGAGCTAGTGTGTTCAACGTAGTTCTCGATGTCACGTAGAATGGTGTTGTTGCTTGGAAGATCGAACCGTGGCGGCTGTACAGAAGGGCTTAGATCGTGCGAGGTCGGCCTCTTCTTATCAAGTCCGGTATTCGGGTGGTGGGGCTGGCTAAAGTCGTTTGCATGTCCATAATGTTGGCTGTAGGGGTCGTGGAGTCCGCGCAAGCTCTCCGAATCTCCAGCTCCACCTAAGGCTTCCCCAAAATAGCTGTGACTATTGTCGATATCGGAAGGTATGTATAAATGTCTTTCAGGGAAGCTATCCCCTGCGTAGAGCTCGATTTGACGGATGGGTACGTCCGTCTGGCGTGGAGACTTCTTCATGTATTCGCTTTGTGATTACGGGGTTCAATATGGTGTTCGTGGGTCAAAGTTTGAAGAGAAGAGAAGGGGAAGATATATCGGCACAGATAACGCAATGATGCGGGACTTGAGATGATGTGAAGAGGAGCAGATAGACGCGAAAGGTAAGTGACAATGTAGCGTCGTGAAGAGCGGCACTTTATATGTTCAAGCAACGTCCGCGACCATCGTCGCATACGTTCGTTGGAAGCTGTTGTTCACGATTTCCATGTTTAATACCCACACCTTGTGATCTAGCTATGCGTTGGGAGACGTGGAGGCGTTCGCGGTAGCAGCCTCCAGATCTCCCACGCGTTTGGTCCATTTGCCATGTGTGATCCACCTGCGTGTTTGAACGCTGTCCTTTCTCCGGTATCGCGTCGGTCACGTCTGGACACGCCGCAACTGGCGCATTCTTGCCGACGTGGTCGTAACTCGTGACTTACATAAGGGGGCTGTCTGATTTGCTGGGAATACTCACCAGATCTCTTTCCCGTCATCTCGGCTCTCGAGAAAAGTGAAGTAGGGAGCGAAATCTTGGTCCAAGATCTTATCCGTAACAAACAATGAGATCCAACCAGACTTGGGGGGGACGGAACATACCGAGCATCAATCTCCATGAGCAGCTCGAGTGGTAGAAGTGAGTTGTCGATGATGGTACATGTGTGAGCCCATTACAACTACAATATGTCTCAAACCTCTACTCTCTATTACTCTGGTCTCTTACCACTTGACCCTCGTGCGCCTCATTTACTGCATCGATATGTTGAGTCTTGTAGACATCTCACTACTATCCAACGTCAACACATAACACATGCACACTTTCCAGAGAACAGCCATCCTGAAGAGAAGCAGCGCATGCTCGTCTCTTGATAAAAAACACTCTCTCGTAATCTCTCTGCATAGACGCTGCCCATCTGCACGTGATCTTGACAGGCTCCGGAAATTTTTCCATGTTCCAGTCCGTCCAGATCTCCGACTTGCACAGTGCGTACGTATGCCTTGGCGCTCGTGGTGACAGCTCTAGCGGACCATTCAATGCTTTCCACCCACAAGGGCCAGAGTATTCGAACGAATGATGGCAAAAGGTTGCTGTTCCTGATCAATACGGTACCCATTGCGGATCACGTGGAACGATGCCTACTGCCGCCTCGGGAGAGAGACATGTGCATAGCTTTCTGAACGGAACATGACCACCCTATAAGAGGGAATTAACAGGCCGCTAACTGTATCGAGCATCATAGCGTACTTCAATTTCACCTAGTTCCGCGTTGTGTCGCTAATTCCGCGCCGTGTGCCAACGGGAGTTCGCAAGCTTCCCCGCATTAGCTAGTGGCATCTTCCAGATCCCGAATACGCGGCTATGCGTTCAAAACAAAAAGACGAATAAACCAAAGGACTTGTTTTCTAGATGGTAGAGTTTGAACGTTCTGTGCTCTTCTGCTTTCGACTTGAAAGGCACTAGTCTCTTCTTTGTTGAGCGAGACGGGAAGTATCTAGTCCAGAGACTAAAGTGAACACGATGATATCCACCATCGCCCCAGTGCTATCTTCGCAATTGGTAGATCACCCAGTTCGCTCTCTTTTCATATTACTTCTCCTCGTTCCTGTTTCATACATCATTTCAAACGAGTATGTACGACACTCGCGACGCATCAAAGGCTTCTCTGGGCCGCCCAATTGGCCCTTGGTTGGAAACATACCGGATATCAAGTACAATGCCGCGGAGAAGTACCTGGAATGGAGCAAAACGTATGGCGCAGTATATCAAGTGCAGTTGGGCAATGAACCGGTAATTGTGGTCAATACTGCCGATGCTGCGAGGAAGCTCTTTGGTGGGCACAGCCAGGCATTGAGTTCGAGACCGGTGTTCTGGACTTTCCACAAGGTGAGAAAATGCTTGGGAGCTGCTAGGTGTTGGCTGACTGGTGTCTAGGTGTTGTCGAATACTGCCGGTACGACTATTGGTACCTCGCCTTACAACGATTCGCTCAAGCGAAGGAGAAAAGGCGCCGCTTCCGCGCTCAACAAACCCTCGATTACGACGTACATTGATCATCTGGATCTCGAAACCAAGGACTTTGTAAAAGACGGATTCGTGTCTGGTAAAGCTGGGACCGTCGGCGTGGATCCAATGCCCATGATCGAGCGTCTTTCTCTTTCGCTAGCCTTGACGCTCAACTGGGGAACGCGTATGGGTAGCCGACACGATCCAATGTTCCATGAGATCTGCGAGGTAGAAGCGGCCATCTCCAAGTTTAGAAGCACAACGGGAAACCTACAAGATTACATTCCGATCCTGAGACTGAACCCATTCAGCCAAGGTACAAAGCAAGCAAAAGATTACCGAAACCGGAGAGACGTGTACTTGACCAGGCTGAACCGAGATCTGGACGAGCGAATGGCAAAGGGCATCCACAAGCCATGTATCCAAGCCAACATCATCGAAGACAAAGAAGCCGCGTTGAACAAGGAGGAGCTGACGTCAATCAGCTTGACGATGCTGTCTGGCGGCCTAGATACCATCACCACCTTGGTGCAATGGAGTGTTGCTCTGCTTGCTCAGAGACCAGATGTTCAAGACAAGGCCATCAAGGAGATTAGGAAACTCTACTCCGAGGAGGAACCATTGGCCGATGCACATGATGATCAGAAGTGCAGCTATATTGTCGCGCTAGTCAGAGAGTGTCTCCGGTATTTTACTGTCCTGCGCCTAGCCCTTCCACGTACTACAATCAAAGACGTTACGTACGAGGGCAAAGTCATTCCGGCTGGGAGCACATTGTATCTGAATGCGTGGGCGTGCAACATGGGTATGTTATTATCCCGCATCCTCGTCCTTTTTTCCCCTCTCTTTTGCCTGCAGATACAAGAGTGAGCACAACGCTGACTGGCTCAACAGATCCTGAAGTTTGGAGCGATCCACGCGAGTTTCGTCCAGAGCGCTGGCTCGAGCAGCCCAACGCGCCGTTGCACACTTACGGGCTGGGTTACAGGATGTGCGCAGGATCGTTATTGGCCAATCGCGAGCTCTACTTGATCTTCTTGCGCTT
>Ga0265797_10007717_pt1 | contig 14564 bp, 16 predicted proteins | sample P2T30metagenome_FD_192433 | JGI IMG/M metagenome (GOLD analysis project Ga0265797, IMG submission 192433) | Plant litter microbial communities from East Loma Ridge, Irvine, California - P2 T30 | ecosystem: Environmental > Terrestrial > Plant litter > Unclassified | place: USA: California... | reverse complement strand
GGCATCCAAACAGATGGTCATGGTTTTGTACTTTCGCAAATGAGGGCTTCCAACTTGCAGACGAGATGGCGAGCGATCAGGCCCAGCTACCTATAGCGACGACGTCAATAGGGTCAGCTCGCCCAGATCAAACAATTATTTCCAGAATTGCGCCAAAATCATTGAAGTTCACAAAGTCGATCGCAGTTTCCTGCTCCAAAAGGCGAAATGTGGACACTGTAGGTGCTGATGGCGCCTCGAGGCGAGGCGTAACATCTCGTAGCTCTCGGAGCTTCGACCGATGCGAGCTTCCTCCACCAAGGCCGAGCTTCCACCCGGCATTCCCAAAGCAGCAATCCCGGCGCAAACACATCAATCTCCCCAGGTTACAGTAACCCACCTGTATTCCACTTGACTGAATGCAGTATACCCAAGCTGCGAAATCTAGGTTGACGAAGCTTCGGGTTAATCTGAGCGCGTAAACGTGCCATTAGACGCGTATGAGGACCGAAAAAATGACTTGACGGGCGTGATGGGGTGCCACGAGCGGGGTCCGCGGTCATAATGTTGATCGAGGCGGGGGATGCGGGGGATTGTTTAAAAGGCACGATGGCCGGCTGAATTGATGGTATGTCGCGTGGCTTGGTCTCTTGTATTCATCCTCAATTCTGAGCTGTGTATATTCTTGTGTGTTCGACATATTTGAGGTATGTTGTTCCTTCGGCTACCACTCTAGACTACAGCTGCCAAATAGTATACGGCATGGGTCTCACTCGCTGACAACCTCAGATCTTTACGTCATAAACATTCGGGCGCGTCCTCAAGATGTCTAGAAAGCATTTCTTCCCCAATCCGGAAGGCGTGGTCCTCCACAATCTCCGCTCGCTATGCACACGCAACTCCCACATGGCGCTCGACGAGGCCAACCGAGTCGTTTACAATCTCTCACACCCTCCGGACCAGGTCACTATCGTATCTGGTGGTGGCTCAGGCCACGAGCCGGCGTGGTCTGGCTTCGTCGGCGATGGCATGTTGTCAGCTGCTGTATGTGGTGACATCTTCGCTTCTCCCAGCACCAAGCAGATCATGGCTGGAATACGGAATGTGCCGAGTAACGAGGGCGTTATTCTATGTATAACGAACTATACAGGAGATATGCTACATTTTGGTCTTGCTAGAGAGAAGGGCCAAGCATTAGGATACAAAGTCGACGTTGTATGCATGGCAGAAGACGCCGCTCTGGGTCGCGAAAAGAGTGGCAAGGTTGGAAGGAGAGGTTTGGCTGGCAACTTGCTAGTTATCAAGCTCGCTGGCGCCGCATCACAGAAAGGCTGGGCTTTTGAACGGTGTAGGAAGATTGGCGAGTTGGGTAACTCGCAATTGGTCACTATCGGGACGAGTCTTGATCATTGCCATGTTCCAGGACGAGACGCGTTCGAGAGTGTGCAAGATGACGCTTGTGTAGTTGGCATGGGTATTCATAACGAGCCTGTAAGTTCCTTCGACTTGATTCGAGCTATACAAGTATCACAGGCTGATTGATGCTAGGGTCTACGAACCATCTCCCCAATGCCTAGCCCCGAAGATGTCATCAAAGAGATGCTTCGCTACCTCCTCGATCCATCCGACTCCGACCGCGCATTCGTCACCTTCAACCCCAACGATAACGTCGTCATGCTCGTCAACAACTTCGGTGGCCTCTCAAACCTCGAATTCGATGCCATGGTGAATCTTGCTCTGATAACTTTGAAGCGCGACTGGAAGATTGTACCAACACGCATCTATGCTGGCGTACTAGAAACCTCCCTCAACGCCCAAGGCTTCAGCATAACACTAGGCAACATGAGCGGCATGGCAAAGGCCATGGATCTCAAAGACGAAGATGTCATGGAACTGCTAGACGCGCCTACAAACGCTCCGGCATGGCCAAAGAACGGTTACCAACCCCTCAATGTCAACAAGGAAACAGAGGAGCTACGCAACAAAGCCAACGCCGCTGCAGCCGACAAATCCGCGCTCCACAAGGGACCCGCTACACCACCCTCTCTCATCCCCGCTCTCCGCACAGCGTGCAAAGCAGCGCTAGAAGCAGAACCCACAATCACACAATACGACTTACAAATGGGCGACGGTGACTGCGGAGAAGCTGTGGCCGGAGTATGCAAGTCCGTCCTCGCCAACATCGACGCCGTGGAAAGCAACCCGCCACCCATCCTCGCCTTGCTAGAAAGCATAAGCGAGAACGTCGAAGATGTCGGCGGCTCCCTCGGTGCCATCCTGTCTATCCTCGTCACCGCCTTCACAAACGCGCTGTCAAAAGCTACTCTATCACAAAACGCACCGCTGGATATCTCGACGCTGGCGTCTTCCGCATCGATTGCGCTCGAGAACCTGAAGAACTACACTAGTGCACGGGAGGGCGACAGAACGGTCATGGACGTGTTGATTCCTTTCATCAACACATTGGCTGAGAGTAAGGATTTGAGTAAGAGTGTGGATGTGGCGGAGAAGAAGGCGGACAGTACAAAGGATATGAAGGCCAAGTTCGGGCGGGCGACATATATCAGTGAGGACGGCAGCGAGAGAAGTAAGATTCCCGATCCGGGGGCGTATGCGGCGGGGGTTTGGCTGAGGGGGTTGGAGAAAGGTTTTGGTGGGTCGTAGATGGGAAGGCAGGTTGTTCAGACAGCTGCAGCAATTGATCACTACTTCTTTAGGAGGCTAAGGAAGACCGTTTGAGATCTCGATATAACATAACGTTAAGATATGCGCACGTGCTCAGATATTAGTCCGCCTGGGCGCTGTGGATCCGTGCATTGATGCAACTGGCTGACAAAAATACCTGCAAAGGTAAGGGTGATCAAACGGTCCGATATCAAAGCTCCGTGTGTTAGGAAAACGTCAGTAGTGCTCACGCATGACTACGTCAAATTGGAGTAGTCGAAACCATATGGTTTTGTAAATCCGATTCCTAAATCCATCCAAGGATGAATGACGTATAGCGGAAACAGTATAAGAAGAGAGATGAAGGCAATGGGTATCTGGAACATTATACCATTCTCTCGCTCACAAGCATCACATGTTTATCATGCCCTCTACACTCAGCTCCACTCCACTTACCTTGCAAGGGAAGGTAGCCATTGTCACCGGTGCTTCCCGGGGAATTGGAGCCGGTATAGCACTAGAATTGGCGCGTAGAGGGGCCAATGTAAGTTTCTCACATTGTCAGGAGTGAAGAAGCTGCCATAATACTAACACTGCAAACAGGTCGCGCTTGTCTACACATCCCCCAATAGTGAGGAGAAGGCCAAGAAGATCGCATCTGACATATCAGGTTTGGGAAATGGTAGCAAAGCGCACATCATCCGAGCAGATCTCAAAGAACTTGAGGCTCCTACAGCTATCGTCGCGTCGACCAGAGAAGCATTCGGCGACAAGATCGACATCCTGATCAACAATGCCGGTGTACTTTGGGCGAATCCCATTGGGGAGACAACCCTTGAAGACTACACGGGAATGTTCGACATCAATGTTCGCGCACCACTATTTTTGACCAAGGCTGTGGTTCCTCATCTTCGTAAGCCTGGAAGAATCATCAACATATCATCCGTTGGTTCGCGCGCCGGCCCACCCGACCTTTCCATCTATGCCGCGTCGAAAGCAGCCGTCGAAGGCTTGACAAGAAGTCTTGCACATGAACTAGGAGATGAGGGCCATACTGTTAACTGTGTTTCTCCTGGCTCGGTAGAGTCAGACATGCTGGAAAACCTTCCAGAAGAATCGAGAGATTATGTGTTGAAAGGCACGGCAGTAGAGCATCGTGTGGGAACTGCAGATGATATCGCGCAGGTTGTATGCTGGATAGCAAGTGAAAACTCAAAGTGGATCTCGGGACAAACCATATCGGCTTCAGGCGGCTTCATGATGTTGTAGCAGTATTGAAGGCTACTGCTACTGTTTATACTAGAGTCTCACAAGAGCAGATCTCTGACTTTGTCTTACGGGGTTTCTGCCATTTAGCACGACAGCATAAAGTGGGATGGCGCTTGATAAGAGACTGTTTCGCATAGGAAAAGTACTTGCGCATGTGAGTAGGCACATAGAGTGTCTGATTATCTGATACGAGATATGAGCACCAATGTTTCTATACCTAGGAATCGATATGAACAACCAATGACATTTCCATTGCCGCGTCGCTCTCACGAGTCAAGCAGCTTTTCTTCTACAAGAGAAAAGCAGAAAAGCATCGATCGAACGCTTTCTTGAGTCACGGTGACTGGAGACACACGTTTACAGTGTAAGCAGTTCTATTATTACTTATACTACAAACTTTGCGTGATGCCTGTTCTTTACCCGACCTACCTAGGTAGCGTCGATATCACAAATAGACAAGAGCGTCTCTATGTACTAAATTCTAATCGTAAGAAGAGATAGAGACTTTGTCGCATATCAAGGGAGTGTGGTCTGCGGCAGTGTGTTCTCGCGCTGGAGATCGAGCCAGCTGCACGAGGGCACCTCGGTGTCGATATTAGCAGGTACAGAAGCTCCCCAATTATGACCCCACTCTTCCAACGTCCATGTGCGGCCCTGACTGACGAGTGGCTCTGTATCCGGCATCTGGCCAATGTCAAAGTTGCAACTGACTGGAGATTGACCATTTGTTATCGCGCGCAAAGCTTCTGGGAAACCATCCATGATATACACAGCCCAAAGCCTAATCTCCCATGAGTCTAGAGGGGTTTGCCAAATCTTACGGTCAGACAAGCACGCCTCACAAGCGATTTGCCATGCAGCATCGCGCTTGGCCACATCGAAGATGCGTGTCGATTGTGTCGGAGTGAGATCACCATCTATGACCATGCGGAAGGACTGAGGTGGCATCCCAAGAGAATGTAGGGACATCACTTCCATGATCCAGCTGGCGATGCAGCCCTGGTTGTGAAACCCCGACGTGATCGAGTCGGCCTGCGCAGAATCGCACGGGTCTGGACGTGCGTTTGCAGATCGCGGATGTTCGTTGTCTATTAACAGGCCCGATGCATCTGGTAGTATCGCCTTCCAGAGATCGACTCTTCGCTCGATTCGTAGCTTTGGGTTGCGTTGACAGAACGGGATGAAGCCTTGCGCATGACACTGAGGCCAAGCCACAGCCCTGTTCTTTTCATGTAATACAATCTTGCGGATCTGAAGTTGTGCAACTAAAGACAGGGACTCCAGGAAGGATATTGCTACACTTGTTGCCGAGAATCGATATTTGAACCGATCTAGATAGCGAAGTTCGTTCCATTTCACGTCGTCGACTCTGTTCTCAGGTCCTAGAACATGCTTCATGGCTATGATATCCTCCTCATTTGGTATCTTCCATGGCATGTAGTTGTACACTATAACCTCTCTAGTATCATCATATCCGCTTCCCTTTGGCGTCCACCCCATGTGTTTTCTGTCAATTTTGAGAATTCCGGATGCGCTGCATCGGCGGCGAGTGTAGATGTGACGAATTGATGTGTCTTTGAAGGCGTGTCCTTCCAACATTCGCTCCATGAGGATGCGAAGACATATCCTGGTTCTGTTTTTCGGATCAGCGACGTGTATTGAGGATGCTGCGCCTCCACATGGGCATATATTGTATCGTCAAAGAGACCTGCCATACTGACTCCCCACACCAAGTAGCGAGTCTTCAACTTCTCCAGAATTCCCAGGATAGCATTGAAGTGGCCAGCTCTCCTTTGGAGTGAATGGTTGTATTCAGATGAAAAGTGAAGCGTATTGAGACCCAGTGCTAGTCCGCACGTTTCTTCTCGGAAGAATCTGCTTACAGACCTGAGAGCTAATTCGATGGGTTGGCCGCTTGCAGAAGTGAGTTTTCCAGTGGAGGAGTTGTATGCATAACCGCCCTCTACCTTGAAGTAGAACCTGTAAATATGATCCCGAAGCTCGCGAGGAAGGCCGAAGAAGTCTGCCATGGTTGTCGTGATACCGCGATGATGGTCAGGGGATGGGGGGTCGAGATGAGAAAATGTGTCGGAAAGTGTGCTGCAAGCCAGCCTTTTCTACTTGCAGGATCCGGAGGCAGCAACCAGCTCACGTGAATGTGGGGCGTGTACCAGGCGTAGCGAAATACGTACCACGGACCGGTATCCTTGTGAAAAGATGCTCACTGGCTACAATCCCTTAGCAACGAGTATTTGACTACCATGGGTACTGTTAACAAACATACAAACCAATGCACAGCGCATATCTAGCTCAATACCTGAAACTCAGCTTCCAAGTTTTGAAAAGGTTGCGCTATAGAGTCTCACTAGGTAAGGTTACCCAGGTAGTCACCTGGCCAGTCTAACCTTGGAACCTGAAGGGAGAAATGAAAGCATCGGTACGCATGTACCAAAGCAACTTCGGTGGTAGATCTTTTTCGTAGGTCTAATCACGCAGCTCCAAGGAAGCTTATGGAAGCTATGCAACTGCGCTATGATCGTAGTCGTAGTCACCATCGTGCTGCAAGGTCACACAAACATTTATGTCGCTTTGCGGTTGAGGAATTGTAGATGTGGTACAGCAGTGTTTGGGAAGAAGGGATGGGGAGACTGGTGGCTGGGAATCGGTACCATGTTTCACGAACGCAACTGCGGAACGGGACAACGGGCAATCCTGGCGTTCGGTCCGGGTGTGGGTTTGTCGATGCTAAGCCTGAGGATCTTCGAAAGACTGGAACCAATGATCATCAACGCTTTCCGATCTTTACCCGGACTGCTGCAATCAAGGTGCCGTCCGCTTCACGGGACGATCGAAATATTCCATCCGTGCAGTGTGGGTGTGAACAGTGTACCCATTCTGCGCTATGCAGATCTTGGGACGTTCTACCAACAGGGTTTATGAAAGAAGAAATATTGCCCTTGGACATGCTGAGGCCGTGAGTTTTACAGAGCGTCAGACATCTGTTACCGATCAACAAGAGCGTTATCAACGATGAGCGTGGATCATGGAACGACCACGGTGTTGCTCCAAGACTGGCGTCAGTATAAGGCGTAAAAGCTGTGCGAAAGTGAGACGGGGCGAATCGTTACACGCGCATCACATCGGTCGGCTTTGTCGTTGACATTATTGGTGGGACTTTTCTATTAATTTGATTGACGTGCTGGTGATAAGACGCAGGCACAACGCTGTTGAGTTACACTGTATTGTAGCGCAGTAGAAGTGTGTTCCCAAACACTCACTTGGCTTCACTGTATGCAGCTGTATATATCTGGGAGGAATGTTAGAGAGGGCGGTTGATGCGGGAACATCCGCGGTGCCGAAGACCTACACTCATTTGGAAGTTTCATTGATTGCAACCGAAGCTATGAATCCTAAACCTGGTCAGTGCTCCGTGTGCAGATCGGCTAGAGCAGGAGCCTTACTCATGTGGTTTTGGAGAGCCACCATGGAGCTCTCAGCTCTGGGTAGTTGCCGTGAAGCTCGACGTTGAAAGAAGAGTGTGGTTCTGGACACACATCAAGTCAGCTTGATGTGGAAGACAAAGATGACATGATTACCGACTCGCTGGAGGTAACCGTGGTTGATGGCAGGCAACCAGGGTTTTGAACCATGGAATTCGAATCCCAGAAAATATTTGAACATGGACTGCTGGTTGGTCAGTGATGGAGTCATGAATCAGAAGTGGCTTTTGTCATACCTCAAAGATTCTTCTCTCAAATTCCACACTCCAATATCTTTGGTGCTGGTCAGCCAGAGGTCTAAACGAGCACCTCGACGGCCGTATACCGAGCATCATCGTCATACTCATCCTTACCATCTTCAACATGCCGAAAGTTATCACATGCGACCGTATCGCAGCTACAGAGAGAATTGATCAGTCAAGAGTCGCTACAAGTCTCGTCACTGGGACAACTTACGCATAGAGCGCCCGGTTATGGAGGGCTCCACAGTCGGCTCAACGACGACGACGACGACGACAAACACAGCCACCACGCCGACAGCCGCCCATCAATACAGCAAGGACTAATGATGGTTAGACAAGAGGCGGAAGGGAGCAGAAAAGCATACTCAAGTCAGGCTCAGTGTGGACCGCCTCAAGAGTGACCTCGATTACCAGGTACAAGCTCGCATACGGCCAGTCAGCCTGTCTGAGTTGAGCCCAGAAGAGCTTGAGACCAAGTTCAGTAAGGAACCGTTCAGACTTACTGCAAGGTCAGCTATAATCAGATATATTTAGAGAGAAGCCTTACAACTTCTCCTTGTCGGCACCATCCTCATGCTAGCCAGGATAGACATGAGTCCAGAAGAGGAATCCTTTGCTCGTACCCAGGATACAAGAGTGCAGCAGTTGCACAACATGTACGTAGCTTGTGGCGCAAGGACTAATAAGCAGAATAAATACTTTAAGGACGTTGTCCGTAATAGTCTATTTAACAGCTAGCTAAACTTTATCTGTGCTGTTATCTATGTTCTAGAATAGGTACAACAGAAAGCAGTTGCAGATACTAATAGGGCAGTAGACAATTATTTCGGCGACTTAAACAGCTTAGAAGATAACAACAAAGGACTGTAGGCGCGCAACTAATCTAGTTGCCTTAGAGGCTTAGACGATAGAATCGCTGCTAAGCTATAGGTATTCGTAGCTGCTTAGTAGCAATAGTAATTGTAATTGTAATCGTAATCGTAATAGCACCGGTGCTGCTACTAACGTTAGGGGAGAACTAGGTTAAGAACACCTGTTCTAGTACTATGCCTTTGTGACAAAGTAATTGCTGTAATGCGCGCGATGCTGCTGCTGCTCGATCTCTAGGTAGTGTCAGCAATAGCTATGACAATAAGTATATCCTGTCGCAGTGCAACTGTCTGGGTGGGTTAACAGAGGCTGATATTAATCTAGAACCTGGGCATACACACGGCAGCTTATTGTGCGGGAGCGAAAACAGACGTTTGAGTACGCTGGATTTAGGCTCAGCTGTTTGAAATTTCCTTAATAACACAATATGATATTATGCGATGACGCGATAACGCGATAACACGTGATATGAAAACACTGTAGGCCCCGTCCCTGAGGCCCGGGGAAAAAACTGCTCTCTATTCTTGCTTATTTACAGATTTAGAGTGCATGGTAGAGCACTTACTATTGCTAAATATACAGAACTATAACAGGATAGCAACATGCTCGCAAGAGTATCAGCTTTTAGACTCTTAATAAAAAACCCGATACCACGTAATGCCTGACCTTTTGTTCCTCCTCTATAGTAGCTCAACTGAGCGAACACGGTTCTTTATGTTCGATAGCTTCGCTTCCGTGGTTCAAGAACAATTTCCCATGGGACGAACGGATCATGTGCTTTTGGTGGGGCTGGTGCCTTGACACGATAACATAAAAGATCCTGAGACTTCCATGAAGATTGATTCCTACAACTCCACCTTCATACGTCGATATCGGGCCAGCTCTCAAACAGCAAGAATTTGAGAAGAGACACAGGAATCCGCTCCTACATCAAACAAAACGCACGCGTCTCGAATGGCCAATCCAATGTCTCTCAGCCGACTTCCACGTGAACTTCGGGACACGATCTACGACTACTGTACAACTGAGATTGGTGGTTACTATTTCGACCCTATCGAAGGCAAGTTGCGTACTCTATCTGGAGACAAGATCGAATTATCGCTCACGTACACATGCAAGAGCATTGCTGCCGAAATGCGCGGTGTCGCGTTCCGGAACAACACCATCCACTTTACCACTTGTCCAAGCCCTGGTCGTTATACTCGGGATTATCGACACTTTGGTCACTTGCTAGAGGACCTTTATCTGGCAAAGAGCATCACACTATCGCGAGCCAGACCATTCATTACCGACGCCATCGATTGCACGATCGTTGAATCGTTTCCACATATTAGGTCTATGATAGACCATCTCCGGACCACGAAGTCAAAAAAAATGCAAACACCATGAGCAGTTGGACAGATCTGTGGAGTGGGGTTCCGCTCCGTCTTTTCACCGTGAAGCTGTTGCTGAGTTGCTTAGTATGGTCGCGCAGGATCCTGCTTTTGGTGAAACGACCCGTAAAGACCTTTTCCCTCTCGGTCTTGAGTTTCGTAATGGTCAGGATGTTTTAAGTCTATACTCCGTCCATCCGAAGCCGTGGTGTGTTCCAACCACCCACGAGTCCCAGGCCATGGTGCGACACATGCCCCTCGCCCCATACTGGGGGCCTCGTGAGCGAGTTCGAGACCAAACAAGATATTACATTTCAGCTGCCTCACAGGCCTCAGCCTTCTTGGCGCGATTGACTCCACAGGTCCGAACTAGCACACGCCACCTCGAACTTCATGAGTTGCATGCCAGCGTCGCATACCCAGAATGCCATGCCAGGGCCCTTATCCCCTTCGCGGTAGAGAATTCGAAGCTCGATATCGTTCGCCGCGTGAGCCTTTGGAATAACGTCCTTGCTTCCCACCACCTTCAGGATTATGAGAAACATCGCTATGGCCATGGCGAAGGAAGAACTCCGATGCGCGACATGCATGCCACAGAAGTTACCAGTACGCTCGCGCCGTGGTTGACTGAAGTCCTGGCACTCGAACGTGCAGGTATGCCACCCAAAGCATTTTCTCTAGTTCTCGAAGGTGAGAAGGACTCCATGCAGCCTATCTTTGACATACTGCTTGAAGATGCATCATGGCAAGACGCGCTTGAGCAATTTCCGGGTAAAGACATTGGGTCGGTATACGAGATGAAACGGACTGGCACAGGTTACAAGGGCTTTGTTAGCTATTTCTTCGATGACCTTCCAAAACTGATGAAGAATATCATCCATGGTACTGCGCCTGTAACATTCGACCATTGCTCTGGACGAGTCTGGGACGTTCAAAACATCCTTACGATGAACAACACTTGCCATAGCATGGCAGACTGGAACAAGAAATGGCGATCCTTGCGAAATCGTGACGTTGCTCCATCGTTACCCGACACATGGTGCACCATACTGGGGAAATACGTGTGCGAGGATGAGGAGGCACGTTCGATGTGAGCAACGTGACTCATGGTTAGCTTTGGAAGGCACGTAGATGATCTCTTGTCGATCTTCGACAACGAATTCCTCGATTACTGTAGCGGCACGAACGCGCAATGAGGATAGGAGGTGTAGCTGAATAGTGTAGTATAATCAAGACGCTATCGGGCGATTCGCGGCAATCTCCATTGGCGTAAGCGTGTTTTTGCGAAGTTACGATTCATATCCAAACAAACCCACATAATGTACTCAACATTATGGGAACTACAGGACTAAAAAGGAGATATCAACGTAGTTCAAAGGCCTCAGATATTCCAAGTTTAGTGGTTGCATTCATAAGCACTGTCTAATGTTAGCGAGAGGCCAGTGTGGAAGATCGATGACAATGAAGCGCGGGTCGGAGGAATTAACAATGATTATTATACATTCTTGTGCTGTCGTGGTCACCCAAAGGAAATTGACTAGGCGCCAATGAGGCTGATACTTTCTTCTAGCGCGTATCGTGCGATCCCGAAACTAGACTAAGTCCATATGAGTCTTTGTTAGACCCGTGCGACTCCGTACTCCGATCGATCTTGCTTTGCTTTCTCTTTGACCATCTCTTCCACAACAACAATCCCAGAACCACGACTAATATAATAGCCACAGCGATACCATAGTAGATGTTATTTCTCGGATCACCACTAAAGTTGAACCCGATGAATCCGTTGATGATACCACCCAAGACGATAGCTGGACCAGCGATCAAGTGAATATATCCATAGATTGTTGGCCGTTGGTACTTGCGGAACCGAAGATGATGGTAGAGTCCAATTCCCCATTGAAGGAAGAGCAGGCCGAAGAGGATGAGGCCGAAGACTTGGTGGCCTGATGTGAAGTCTTTCGACTAAAAAGATCTCGTGTCAGTCCGCGATGTTCAATGTCATGTAGACGGAGAGCAAGCTTACGTGATTGTACATTGTGCTCAGGTAAATTCCAAGTCCCACTCCAACCACAGCAGTGATCACACCTACACCTTGGACTATGCCATGTATCTTAACACTTTCGAGGAAGCGAAGCAGAACCGCCCCAAGTGGGAAGATGACCAAAAATGCAACAATCATGATGACTGCATGGGCTGGGCCAACCTTATCGCCGTCACTTTCTGCCTTCTCGTCTCCACCAGCATTGTTCGTAGTGGAGAGAACTGCACCGTTTGGAACGCTGACCATACTTGTCTGGTTAGACGTAGCTTTAGTCATATCCATCCAGAAATTTCCGTATGCCTCGTGACGCTTGATATGCGCAGACTTTGACGCGCTCGCGATTGTGTCGTCGGTAGGACCCCATGCGTAAATGAAGGGCTGTTTGGCGTTGCTAAATTCGAGCTTCCCATCGCCGTCGCCGAATGTAGTAACGTTCTTGCAGCGAATGTTGGCGGAGTAGTAGTGGGTGCCGGAAGTCTGATAGATGCCGTTGTGGTAACCAGTTCCCTCGACCAACACGCAGTCGATGCTGTTGTCGAAGCTTGGCTCAACGTGACCATCTGAAGTTCGCGGTGAAAGTGTCACGCCTAATAATTGTTAGATGTTGAGGCCAACAAGTGCAAGGAATCCGAAGCGCTGACCGTTCTTATCCGAGCTCTCATACACAATCCACATGACGCTGCCATCCATCTCGCTTCCTGTACCAACACCAACCCACTGGTATGTCGCTGGTGCAGAGATGTGTAAGTAGACATCGCCAGTCGATTCTGCAGCGCTCAAGGCGAATGTGAGATTTCCATGGTCGGTGGGATATATAAAAGTTGAATATGCAGCGTCTTGTGCCTGCACCACAGCTATGAACGCATTGATATAGCAAAGAGCTGCATGACATGTTGTTGTTAGCATTTACTCCTGTAGTGCAACAATAGAAGGATCTGAATTGTCATACTCACCCAGACCGCAACATAAAAGAAATGCATTTCTTGAAGTCGTCATCGTGATTAGTCGATTGCAGACGACAAAAGATGCTTGAGAATGATATGCTTACGACAGAAAAGGAGAACGGAGCCGACATATATCTGCCCATCCAGTATTCACTCACGGCACGCAAGTGCATCGGAGAGCTTAGCCAATCACAGCCAGAGTGATTATGTTTTGTATGTCGGAATTACCTCCATGCTGATTGAATCAGAGACTTTGGCTTGAGCATTGTCGCCTGTCTGGGTCACGCGTACCACATCTAGCACTAGTATCATGTATTGAGGCTGAGTGTACAATTGTCGCCGCAACATGGTTTTGGTGTAGTGGCGTAGCGGGGTAAAGTCAGGCCGACGGGTACGGCACCCAAGCGTACACGATCTATCGGGTGTCGTGCGTCAAGGCTGCAGTCAACCAATCACAGCGAGTCAATGACATCTTGCTGCTACGATGTTCCCCTGATCCGTCCGCCCATGCCACGTCTTTGAACAAAAGCTTGCGACAAAGGCTTAGCTAGATTTAACAAAGTTTATGGTCGCCGACACGGGTGCCAGAGATTGGTGAGTATGCGCGCAATGATACATTTCTAACTTATAATACACGTTCCTGCTGCTAAGTGGACGCTTTAACCATAGTTCATTCAACATGACGACCTATCCTTGGATGAGTGCTTGGAGAAGGCTTGAACAGCACAAGCTTCGCTCAGACTAACTACCTCTAGACAGCTAACGGACCGTCGATAGAGTTTAGCGAGAGCCGTGACACAGGTGACCAGTCGCTATCCTGAAATTGCCAATCAAAGTGGTAATTGTTGACATCACCGCTACATGCATTACTCTTCGATATCAACGTCACTTTGACTAGAGTATAGTATCGCCGAATGGTATGCGAGGAGAGACGCGTTCCCTCGATTGTGTTATTGCTCAACTCAAGATCAAGTATATGCCTTGCGTTGCTCGACTTGCATGAACTGACTGGCTGCGTGGTGCGTTACGTAACTCTGGCCAGTTGCAATCCTTGAAGTCAAAGACTTCACTATGCCCATCCGATAGCTGTGACTAGTCGTGTATATCTCGATACAAGTGGTATAAGACTAACACATCGCAATGTAGTAAGGATCTGTAGTAGCCTCACAGCTTTACATTCGACTTCGTGTGCGAAGGTAGGCTGCTTGATTTGCGCACTGGCTCTTTGAGGGATGAATTATCGTTCCCTTCACACATCGTGATCATTAACCACACACTGTACATTTTCTTAGCATATGAATGCGTCATTCATCTATTTCTGACTCATCGCGTTCTCCCGGCAATATCACTGAAGTATGTCACTTACGCGTCACGAGCATTGATGCGGAGAAATACCTTTCTTCTTACTCGCTGATTTGATCAGATAACTCACTTAAGTAATCAGATGAACCACAAGGCTCTAAATCCCGACAGAACGCAACTTCTCGCTGGTGATCTTGTTGAAAAACTAGCTACGGCATCTCAACTTGTGTTAAGCTGACAACCTTGATACCATTGTATCGCTGGTATCAAGAGATATAGGGGGTTTCCCGGCCTTGTTCAAATATCGATAGTTCTCCCCTCTCTGCTGAGGGGCTACTGTGAGTATTTTTCCAGTCGCATAGCATCACCGTATACAATAG
>Ga0265797_10007716_pt1 | contig 14567 bp, 15 predicted proteins | sample P2T30metagenome_FD_192433 | JGI IMG/M metagenome (GOLD analysis project Ga0265797, IMG submission 192433) | Plant litter microbial communities from East Loma Ridge, Irvine, California - P2 T30 | ecosystem: Environmental > Terrestrial > Plant litter > Unclassified | place: USA: California... | reverse complement strand
CTTTCTGCAAGTTGTTGATGGCACCAGCGTCGCCAGAGAGTGTAACGCCTCGTGGGCTGTTGACACAAGCCACTACCACTTTGCCGAAGCTATCACCTAGATCGTCAATCTCGCCATTGGCCTCAGCTTCAGACAACCCGACCGCCATCATGCGTCCCTCGTAACCCATGCCCTTGACCTTGGGCGACAAGGAACCGCGGAAGAAGGCAATGGTCATGGCTGAATCGATCGTCAGTGCGCCAGTAGCGTATGCGGCAGCGATCTCCCCACTGGAATGACCAATGACGCTTTGGGGCTGGATGTTCCATGTTGCAAGTAGATCGACAAGTGCAATTTGGAGTGCGGTGCAAAGTGGCTGACTGTAGGTTGCCTCGTTGACTCTTGACGTAGCTTTGTCTTTGAGTAGCTCGTCCATCAGCGACCACTCTGCCCCTAGACTTGTGATAACAGTGCCACATCTCTTTAAGCTTGTTCTGAAAGCTGGATAGTGGAGTAGTTCCCTGCCCATGCCCCACCATTGAGCTCCTTGGCCTGTGAATATGAAACCTATCCTGGGCGGAGTGGTAGTGTTACGAGAAATTGGGCTTATGTGTTGCAATTTAGTCTCGAGATCGGGCTTGTCTGTCGCGACGATGGCAGCGCTATGAGAGAAGTGAGTGCGACGCTCGCAGAGTGTGTAGGCAAGGTCATCTAGGAACTGGTCTTCGTTGAAAATGTCTCGCTCCTGCAGATGCCTCACAAGAGCTTGGGTCATCTGATTGAGACTCCGTTCGTCGTTGGCAGACTGTAGGAAAATTCGTCGTCTTGGAGTGGCAAGTGCATACGAGTCAATGGCAGGACTGACAAATCCCGAGTCGTTCCTACTGTGACCAATCTGGCGGCGGTACAGCTGCAGGAAATGATGTGCATCATCAAGAATAATGTGGGCATTGGTTCCTCCATAGCCAAATGAGTTGACGCTGGCGCGGCGCAGGCCTTCAAATGGCCATTCTTTTGGCTCCGTGGGGACCTCAATCCGCCATGCTTCAAAGTCAATGGCTGGGTTGCCGTGTTCAAACCAAAGGCTTGGTGCAATTATGCCTTTCTCGACGCTAAGCATGGCCTTTATGATGCCAGCTATGCCGCTTGCTCCTTCCAAGTGACCAATATTTGTTTTTATGGATCCGATGGAGAGGGGTATGGCCTCCTCGGTTACTGTAGCCGCACGACATGGACGGCTTGCTGCAAAGACCTCGCCAATTGCGCCACTTTCTATGGGGTCACCTGCAGCCGTTCCTGTTCCGTGTGCCTCAAAGTATCCAGTCTCGCTTACGTCGATGCCCGCTGCATGGTAGGCCGAGCGAATGAGGTTGATTTGAGCGTCTTTGGAAGGCATGGTGATACCCGGTGTCCTACCATCGGAACTGGCAGCTGTGCCACGTATGATGGCTCGAATAGGATCGTTGTCGCGCAGAGCTACATGGAGCGGTTTCAGTATAATTACACCAATGCCTTCCCCTCGTGCGTAGCCATTAGCTCTGTCGTCGAAGGCGTATGAAATTGAGTCTGGACTTAGAAAGTGCATGTCGCTCATTTCTGCTTGTATGTCGGGGCTCAAGATCAGGTTGCTACCCCCAGCGATTGCCATGGTGCTTTCACCTGCTCGCAGGCTTTGGCAAGCAAGATGAACAGCAACAAGGCCACTGCTACAGGCTGTGTCTATGCTCATGCTTGGACCCTTCAAGTTAAAGAAGTAGCTTAGGCGGTTGGAAAGCATCGTCTGCGATGCCCCCGTGGATTGATACTTGGGAGCCTGCTCGACATCTCGCCGTTGCATCTCCTCGTAGTCTTTTGTGAAACATCCAACATAACAGGAAGTTTTGGAGCCTGACACCCTGGATAGCGGCGCTCCTGAGTTTTCGAGTGCCTCGTACGTTACCTCAAGCAGTAACCGCTGCATGGGATCCATGGCCATGGCTTCGGCCGGCGAAATGGAGAAAAAGGGCGCATCGAAGAGGGATACATCTTCGGTGAGATAGTGACCTCCTCGGTTGTTGCACTTGAATCAAGTTAGTCGGAATGGACCGAATGGGAAGTGACGCAAACTTACTGTTCCATAGCGATCGCCGTCGGGATTGTAGAACGCCTGAATGTTGAAGCGATCCCCAGGAACCTCGGTACGAGCCGACCTCTTGTCCATCAACATGTCCCATAGTTTGTCTCCATTCGTGACATCACCGGGGAAACGGCAGCCAAAGCCTACGATGGCGATGGGCATTGGCTTGGCATCTGGAAACACCATGGTTGCCGACGGCTATGATTGTGTGCCAGGATAAACCCTGCTACGGCCAAAATACGAGAAGTTTAAAAGTCAAGAGAAAAGTTAGGGCTTTGAGGCAGTTATCTACATGCCGGATATAATAAGCATGAGGATTCAGTCAGGGTGACCGGTGCCAAATGATACAAGTCGATCTTGAACGACGGACAACCGGTGGAGGCCAGATTGGTCATGGAACTCGTACCTATGCGTGCGCATAGCATGGCCTCAAATGACGCGCTTAGCTGCAAAAGATGCGCCAGCTAGAAAGAACTTGTGTATCTGAGGCAGGGTTTTGCTAGTAGCGCATCCTTCGTACATTGGACCACTGTGGATCTTCGGACGGAATCATCGCATCAGCTTCCTTCCAGGAGGCGAAGGGATGTGATTGCGTGCATTTGAAATATAAATTGCCCAATTATTCGGCCATGTCGAATGATTTCACTCCTATTGAGAAATAAGTGTCAGATTGGGAATGGTCCCAAGGCGCTATTACGCTTGTTGGTTGGGGCAAACCCATTTTTTTGAGGCACATGCACACAGTTGCTCTTTCCGGGCTTGTTAGTTGCTTGTGTAGGGTATGCGTTCAGACCACCATGAGTTTTGCGATTACGTGGTGGGCTGTTGTTGGTCCACACTAGAGTGATGCGTGGAATCTTCCATCGAACAGCTTTCAACTTGTTACTTGAGAAAGCCTCTTAAGACATGGGGGGAGCCGGATGGCGTTAAAAATGTATCAAGGCTCTATACCAGAGGCCATGTAAAGCCATGGGAGGGGTGGCCGGGACGGCCCCAGGGCGAATAAGACAAACCAGCGGTGAAGGATGCATACGGTGAATGCATGGCGTTTGAGAAGGAGGGTCTGGGAGTGCAGAATTGTATTCCTTCAGCCTGCAAGGAGGCGGCACGGAGGCAACGTGGAATTGGTAAAGAACCGAGGTGGGTGTGGAGCTGGTACAGTAGCAAGGAAGCGTGACTGTGCCGCATATGGACCTGGCGAAGTGGCATTATCGATCGAGACGGTCGCCAATATCGTCTCCAGCGCTTCTTGGCTGCTCTCCGTAGCAAGGCCCGTCGTCTGTGGCTGATGGTTGCGGTGTAACGTCGGCGAACACGTGGGGTGTCGACCAGAGGTTTGAATCGCGACGTTGTTGTTGTTGCGAGGGAGGGGGGCGGGGGCGCAGCACGCACAGGCTAATTCGCTTGCCGGTAGGCGTAGCGACAGGCACGCCTGGGCACGGGACGCATAGCCGCCGTTCCCAGCGTACCATTCGGCGGCAGTCCGCGCTCAGACTTGGGTTCTTTGTACCATCCGGCTGGGCCCGTACTCTCAGCAGCAGCAGCAACAGCAGCGGTGGGTGTGTAGTCAAGAGGCACGGTTTCTTGCATTATACGAATCACGATGGCCGACATCAGCCCGCAAAACGTCCATTGGCTGCTATCTAGCTTGCATGGCATTTTCCCTCATTCACATACGAGTTCCCGTGCGTTTAGTGCTTTCCACACCGGCATCTTCCTCTTGCTTGCCATCAGTGTCGAGATATGCTTCGATGAGGCACATGTTGCCCTTGTCGTGAAGAGCCCGGATCTGCAGTCGACGTTAGTATTTTTCAATCGTGCTTTAGCGCCCACACAGAGAGAACTGACCTTGAAGCGCGGATCGGCTTCTGAGAGCAGACGATGGAACTGCTCCTCGGTGCGTTGTTTGGCCCCCAATACCAACATCATCATAATGTCGACCTGACGCATGCGGTTGTCGTGAAACCTCGACGCCTCACCCAGCGCTGGAAGCACGACGTCGTTGATCAGCACTGGAGTGCCCGCTGGGCTTTTCTCCAATGCAGGGACCAGTGCTCGGAAGATGCGAATGCAATCCTCGTCATTCCAGTTGTGGGTGATGTAACGCAAGAGATATGCCGCCGCGCCGGACACTGGCTGAGGAGTGAAGAAGTCGTGAGGCATAAATGTCACCCGGCCATTGAGTTGCGCAAAGTCGTTCTGGGAAGCCGATGATAGCATGCTCAAAGAGTCTTGGACAATCAACTCCAGATTGGGGAAGGTCTTGTGGGAAGGAGAAGAAAAAAAAAGCTCAGTCAGTTTTGTAGCAGGTTCAACAGCCACGACCAGCATACCTTGGCAAGCGCGACACTCATATGGCCACTTCCACCTCCAACATCAATCACTTTCCGGCCGCTTATCTGGTCCCAGGGGAAGCTCTCCTTGAGATTATCAAAGTGTCTCTCGACTTTGGCAGTTAGTAAGATGTTTTTGGTTCACAGCGGCCTCTACTCACGTCGAGAGACACCGGCCATTGCACTGGCAAAGCGAGCTGATCGCTTGGGATCTTCCTTGTAGAAATCGAAAAGGCTCTTTCCATGTCTTGTGACAAACGCGTTCTTCTGCCCATTAGCGACTGTAGGCGACTCTCTGATGCTTTCGGATGTCTCGGCGGCTGCTTTGAAGAACTCATCGAGCCTGTGCAAGACTTAGTACCAGAGCTGCACGAGACTGGGCACCACCATCTTACTGGTAATTCATTGCATCTCGCCATTGCTTGTCCTTGAGGTAGAGTGCACTTCTGGACGTATGTTTGAAGACATCTCTTTCCACTTCTTCAAAGACGCGGTCGGTGGCCAACATGCGTAGAAAACGACCAACGCGGTCTTCATCCATGCCGGCTTTCTCGGCAATCTCCTTTGTGGTTGCCGAGCCCTGTTCTGGGATGGCCTCGAAGAAGTTGAAGTCACATGCTACCTGCCAGGCAGCCAGGTCGTAAAGGCTACACACAAAAGTGCGTGCATCGTTCAGAGGGCCGTTGACGAGACGGAGCAAGTCACGAGCCGCATCGTTTAGGCGATGGCGTATTTCAATGTGCTGGGGTGATTCGGGCAGGGGACTGGAGTCGACGGCGAACGAAGGCTCTGCTATCTTCTTCTCGTTCAAGTCGTTGACAATGCGGGTTGTCAACTGCTGGACCTCATTTGCCAGCTGAAGAAGGGTGGATTGCTGTTCTGCCGCCATGATGAGGGTGTGTATGTGTGTGGCTGCCTCTCACAGTCGTGGTGATGGAAGCTGCAGCAGCGGTAGAAAGTCGAGTATTTGATATGCTGGACATGTTCCCGTCGTCAGTTGGCAGGGGTCATACTGACGAGGCCTGCAAGTGGTCGTCGCCCCCCCAGGCGGCCGATTATAGTCTCGGCCACTTAGCAGTGTCGGCGATAATCCAGTTGGGCATGCATCACGCGTTGCTTACCATGCCGAGCCAGTGAGTGAGAACGCTCAACTAGCTCCGTGGGGCTGGTTCAGGCAAAACTCGTACGTGGAAGCGCAGCCGCATCCAGTGTGTGGGTGTGGGTGAGCAGTGCATAATTCCGTGCATCTGTAGGGATTATGCTCCGAATACGCGAGAACATGGTCTGGCTTTCAGGTATGGGGGTTTGTTTTGTGAGCAGGTACTGTACATTGACGTGACGACCTGGCTTGGCAAAGCACAAGCCGGGCGCTGTTTGTGAGCCCTGGAGATTCTGCGCCCCGGCCCATGGCAGTAGCCGCTTGCGATAGGGTTTGACAGCGGGCGGCTCCGGTGGCTCCCGCGACAAGCTCGACCTTGTTCTCGACAGACTTGATGGTTCAGTACCTAGCACCGTACCCTGACTCGAGCCGTTGCGGGTTCAGTAGACGCGATTGCGTATCCTAGCCGGCCAGAATAGGATAACGCACCTGCATGCTGCAGCCTGTGCATGCGTTGGCAATGACTCCACCTTTTGGTTTTTTTGGGTAGCCGTGTTACCGCCGTCTGGATGCCGTCGAGGGGTTGCCTTCAGCTTTGACACCACTCTGTGCGCCATCCGCCAGCACCGTACAAGGCAAGACGAGACTTTTTCTCCTTCTCCCTCTCCCTCTCCCTCTCCCAGCCATGCTGCTAGCGTAGCGTCTTGTCGATCGCTGGCGTGATACCTTCTTGTTCTGGGTCATTGAATATGCACGACCTTTCTTTGCCGCATCATCGGCCTGTGCTAAAATGCCGACCAAAATCCTCGTGGCCGCCGAGACAGGTACACCCTTACTTACGGCTGGTGGCGCGCTTTTTCTTCTTCTTCAAATTGCAACTGTATCATGCGCTAGGCGGGTACAAGCTAAGAGGTTGGATGCGTTCGCTGCCGATTTCGCTCTGGCTGTAGCTGCTCCTTGGTCGATACCGTGCCAAAGCAGCAATAAGCGCATCTCGGCACAATAACACCGTCGCGTTGGAATTTGGCCGGCTGGACGAGAACAACGGTGGCATGCTCCGACAAAGGCACGTGGGACAGAGACTGATAACACATGGCGCATCATGGCTTTTCACCCCGCATTCGCCTGGCATCCCAGTGCCGTCTCCAGTCGTCCTGGCATGTGATATGAACAGGGCAGATGGCATATTACTAAGTGGCCACCGTCGGCTCGACGTAGTCCACCACTAAGCCGTCACCTTGGCATTTCGCCAGATCACGTGCCAAAGCCAACGCCTCCAAAGGTCAAAATGTCGGCTCCAACTAGATCGCCAGAGCTTATGCTCGATAGCCGCGGCTAACTGCGGCAACACGAGCAGACGCAAAAGTCAAACACGTCACAGGCCTGTGCCGTGGCCAAGATGCTATCGCACCATGTCTAGTAAGCACTTGGAGGCCATCTGTCTAGACGCGTAATCATAACGGGAACGAAGATTGTCACCACCTCTCCACCATCAACGTCGTTTGCCGTGAAAAGCAACGCTTTTCTCGTCAATCAGGTACCTCGGCAAGGAAAACTGTCGTGTTTTCTGCACCAACAACCTGCCAGCCACCTTCTCGTCGGATGCTTGGGCTTACATGCACACATGTGATGATAGATGGTCAGATCAAACACCTGTAGTCGTAGAAATGCGATAACCCCTCCAAGGCCTCTTATGACGTAGCATGTGGGGCTAAAGCGCGCTTCCAAGCGCGCAAATCCGGGGAATTCGTCTCCACTTCTCCCCTTCCCCTAAGCTTCCCAGGCCTCGTCTTTACGCTTCTCCTTGTTTGTACACTTTCCTTTGTTCAGGCGCGCCGCGAGTTACCAAGGCGCGCAACTTTGCAGACGCTTGTCTCTTTGCAGCAGGCTTCGGGCGCGTCGGTCGCCAGTCCAGCTCCCATCTCCGATAGGTCCGCAATCCAACCCCTGAAGCCAGTCAAAGTCGCCATGCCCGTCAACACGATATCGGTCGGGGCTGCGGTAACGCCTACAGTGATCCAGACATGGCTCTCGCACTACCTCAATCGTCGCCCACTTGCGCAAAAGCCGACTGCGCACATTTCATACCACCAAGGCCTTGAGCTCATCCGCCGCTTCCTCAACTATGCCTCCTTCCATACCGTCGACGAACTGCAAGCCTTTACCTCCCAATGGGTCCCTGTACCGCGCTGGGTGCACGTGAATGTAGTGGAAATATCCAGCACTCTTTTGCAGCGTTCAGCACAGCACATTACCGCTCAATTGGGGCCCGAGGGCGTCAAGGCGGTTGGCGGTACCAATTGGTGGCAATGGAGACGCGACGAGACTACACTCAAGGCAGAATGGATCGAGATGCGCAAGGATTATGAGGCGAGGAAGCAATTGGCCATTCACAAGGGAGACCGCATCATGCTGTATGTGCATGGCGGGGCCTACTTCTTTGGCAGTGTAGACGAACACCGTTATCAGATGCAGCGCCATGCCCGCAAGCTCAAGGCCAGAGTGCTGGCGCCCAAATACAGGCTGGCGCCACAATTTCCTTTCCCATGCGGCCTACAAGATTGTACGTAACCTCACCGATGCCTCCAAGCGGCCCACTGACACTCTGTAGGCCTAGCAGCATACCTCTACCTACTCGAGCAGAAGCACGACCCCACAACCATTATCCTCGCCGGCGACTCGGCAGGTGGCGGTATGGTTCTAAGTATGCTAGTGACGATGCGTGACCAAGGCATCCCACTACCCGCAGGAGCCATTCTAATCAGTCCTTGGGTGGATCTGACACACAGCTTCCCCAGTCTTGGCGGCGACGACAAGATGGATTATATCCCATCCCATGGTTTCATTCACAAGCCAAGTATGAGTTGGCGTGAGTTTGTTTCGCTGCCAACGTCTGAGCTTCTATTGATCCCGTGTTAGCACCACCCAATGCAGACGACCTGCTCGACATTGAAACGCACTCCAACATTCCAGCAGTGGCAAGTGACACTCGCACCGAACAGGAACAACATGCCACAAAAGAGGAGGCCAAAGAAGAACGTGTACGAGGCTACTCAGTACAATCAGGCCAGCAGCCTAGCACAGATAAAGTCCACGACCCTTCTACTACCGGACAGGACGCAGGTGTGTGGACCTCTCCAAACGGTAAATATAGCATCGGGCCAAAAAGTCAGCTGTCTGTTCAACTTGACGATGCACTTGTCGAGATCAAGGATCAAATTCAGATGTACGTTCCGAACCACCTCTTGACTCATCCCTTGGTATCACCTGCTCTACAACCAACACTTGGAGGGTTACCGCCTTTGCTTATCCAGACGGGCGGTGGCGAGTTACTCAGGGACGAGCAAATCTATGTCGCCCACAAGGCTGCCCAGCCGCTGGCATACATACCACCGCCGTCGAACCACCAGACTGCCGAAACCATCCAAGCTCAGGCTGCCAACTACAGACCGACTAATGTCCAGCTCCAAGTTTGGGACGACTTATGCCATGTGTGTCCGACGCTCAGTTTCACGCGACCTGCGAAGCACATGTATCGCAGCATCGCCCAATTCGGCGCCTGGGCACTCGCGCGGGCCCAAAAGAAGTCGATTGATATCCTTGACGATGATGACATATCTTTCATGAGCACTGGTTCGACTTCATCAGAGTCGGACAAGGCAAGCTCCCATTCCTCTTCAGACGACCCCAAGTCATCTCCTGCCCAACCACTACCCAATTCAAGTCCTTCAACCCCCAAGAAGAAGAAAAAGGTGCATGCACTCGTTGGTCGAGCTGGTGATCCGATACCCCCGTTCGAGCACTACATGATTCGTCAACGCATCGATCGGCACGGACGTATATATCCCCTGGCAGCGAAAGAGGAGCTGATTGCCCTCAATCTTCCCACCGAGGACATTGGTGTGCCGAAACAGGGTCCGGTCAGTAAGTGGATGAAGGCGCAAGCCGAATGGAACAGGAAGTTTTCAAAACAGAAAATTAAGATCCAGAAACAACGAATCAAGGACATGCAGAAGGGCTTTGAGGGCTTTGATGGGGAGACGCCACCGCCAACAGCCTTGGCTGGGAGAAGATTGAAGGGCATGAAGGCTAAGAAAACAAAGGAGAAGAAGAGTTGGGGATTGTCCATGTGGTCCGGCTGGGGCAGTAGCCACGACCAGGCGACAGTATGTATATTACATCACTCCATGCTCATTTATGTTTGCTGTTCCGCTGACACTAGTAGATTGTACGAGAAAAAAAGGCCGACCAAACCGGCGAGGAGCCGTCGGTAACCGTACACGAGCCAGAAAATCCTGTCGCCGACGGGGCAGTAGATGTCAAGTCAAAGCGAAGCCGGGGCATGGGCCTCATCTCCACAAGCATGAGGCGCTCTAGATCTCATTCCCGCCACTCCGCCGTAACTGATCGTGGCCAAACTAGGGAGTCTCAGGATCCAATGCCTAACAAGGATCTTTCCAAGTTTGCTTCGCCAGCACCCGGTCCCGCCGATGCAACAGCACTAGCCCCCGAACGCTCCGCTTCAGCCGTATCGTTGTCTTTAGATTCAGAGACCCGTGACGGACAAACCATCATCACGTCCGACAACCCCGCATTACCCAGCACCCTCATTCCGGCTACTGATACATTGACCACGCGGCCTACCGCAGGCGGCATTGCGTATCCATTCAGTCTAAAGGTTGACGGTCCCGAGGGAAAAGATGTAAACGCTAGTACGCTTACGCTTGCGAGCGTCAATATCACCACGCCTCCCGCTGTCGACGACCCGCAAATTGAAATACATACCGAAAGCATGGTGCATGAGAGTGTGAATGAGCAAGTGTTGAAGGAAGAGAGACCGGGTATTGAGAGGTACTTCACCGCTGCTCCTACTTCGGGGTCTGTAGCCGATGGAGCAGAGGAAGAGAAGGAGGAGGAGGTGGTGGAAAAGGTAGAGCGGCCGCCTGTTGAGAGATTCGAAACTGCGCAGGAAGATCTGACAACGCTTGCTGCTAGTAGTAGCAAGGTATAAGAAGAGGCAAGAGGAGGACGATAGAGGCGCGCGAGACTGTATATACCCATTTACTTGGCACACCATAATCCTAATACGAATACAAACCTGCAAACTCCGAATTACATCCTATCGTTAGATGCGGAAAGCCAACAACTATAGCTATGATACCATTTCGGAGATAACGTAAACCCCATATGACATCACCTAGCAGGGAAAGATGTCTTTAGTTGTAGCCCACCACTTCAACTCAATCTATCTCTTTTGTCTCCCCTGAAAAACAAATAAAAAAGATGTCAGTATTCCGCCCCTCGGCCCACGCGCTCATAACCGGCGGCGCATCCGGTGTCGGCCTTGCCGTCGCCCGACTCTGCCTCTCCCACTCCATGCGCGTCACCATCATCGACGCCTCGCAGACGTCTCTCGCGCACGCAAAAGCCACACTCACAGGAGAAAACACGACGTTTATCCACGCAGACGTCAGTTCCCGCGCCGACTGGGCCACGGTCAAGCAACGCATCGGGCCGGCCTCTGTCGACTTGCTCATGCTCAACGCCGGCATTGGCGGCAAGGGAACATGGGGCGACGAGTCGTACTTTGACGAGATTCTGGCCACCAACCTGGGCGGCGTGGTGAATGGGTTGAATGCCTTTGTTCCGCACTTTCTCCAGAGGGAGAAGGAAGGTAACAACAGTCCAGCGGCGATTGTGGTCACGGGGAGCAAACAGGGCATTACGAATCCGCCTGGCAACGCGGCGTATAATGCGAGTAAAGCGGCTGTGAAGACGCTGACGGAGCATTTGAGCTTTGATCTCAAGGATACGGGTGTTGGGGTGCATTTGTTGGTGCCGGGCTGGACGTTTACTGGACTTGTAAGTTTTTGTCGTCTTCTTCTTCTTCTTCTCTTTCATGGGATCCAGCATTGCTAACGACGGGGTTGCTTTTTTTCCCCAACACGTTAGTCGGGGAATTTGCCTGGATCTGACAAGGCGAAGCCAGAGGGCGCGTGGTCGGCTGAGCAGGTCGCAGAGTACATGTATAGGAAGATGCAGGAGGGCAAATTCTACATCATCTGTCCTGATGGTCAGGTTACAGAGGAGACGGATAAGAAGCGCATGCTGTGGACTGTGGGCGATATTGTGAATGAGCGGCCGCCGTTGACGAGGTGGCGACCAGAGTATAAAGACGAGGCGGAGAAGTGGATGGCAGAGCAAAAGGTTTGAGATTGGGAAAGTTGTGGTAGAGAGGGTGGGTGTTTAAGGGATTTTTCTTGCACCCAAAAGTCTGATGGTCTACATAACGGTCGTTGCTAATACAACACCACATCTACGCCTCCTTGATCAACTTCCGTGTCGCACTCTCCATCCACAACTTGGTATACCACCTATGCGCAAACTGAAAGTTCCACGGCAGCGGCTCGGCATCCTTGCCATCAGGCGTCGTATTCACAAAGACGGACTTTAGGTGAAACGTAGCCACCTGCGCCTCATCGTCCTTGGACACCTCCATGGAAAACAGGCCGTCGGATGGTCTATGGTCGGTATTAAACGGGGTATCGCCGCACCGCACAACAACCTAGTAAGTCGCACACATGGCAAGTCAGCCGACGCAGATTCAAACTCACAGTGAGTGAAACAAAACAAAAATACGCATAGACATACCTTGTCATCCGTGTGTTCCACAACCTCGAAATGATCCACAATGCCCGTGCCTATTGGATACTCGCTCCTTGCCAACTCCTTGACGTCCCAAAGATGTGCACTTCGCCCCTCCAACCCGCGATACTTGCGCTCCAGATACCGCCGCTGCACCCTAAACGCCACGCCGCTCCACACGCCACGGCAGAAATCCGTCGTCAACGCTTTTTGGTCCACTGTGATCTTGCCACCCCCTCCTTGTATCCAGTACTTTTGCGGCAGCTTCCCATATGGGATTTCCTTGACGGCGTGGTCTATGCAGCCGGGCGGGTTGCCGAGCGGATTGTGGGCGCGGAAGAGCTTGGTGGTGAGATCGGGCGAGGAGGTGTCGTAAGGCACGAATCTGGTGTTGCGCGTGTAAAACGAGGATACGCTGTAGGCGAGGAGGGCATTGGCGCCTAGCCCGCCCGTTATGCCTACCAGGACGCCGAAGAAGCGCTTGGGGCCTGAGAGACGTTTGATTTGCGGGGGTGGGGAGATTGTGTTCATCGCGGCTTTGTTGTTTTATTGTGGGTTGAGGGGAGACTACGATTTTCGAGGGGATTGAATTGAATAGTTAGGATAAAGGTCGCGCGTACGGGGGGAGGGGGCCTTGGAGGGGTTGCCGAGGCCGCAATTGACCCTTTTCTTGTCGCGTTTTCCTTGGTCGTTGGTGTTTTGCCTGGAGAAAGCTACTGGCGCTTTGTGGTTTTTTTTTGTAAGCTAGAACCGATGGTTCCGCGGCAATGATGTTATCGGCGTGCCGCGCGACGAAAGTCGGCTACTGCTTATCGCCGGTCCAAACGCCGACAACTTGGAGGGGGAGAGGTTTCCTTGTGATGACCTCAATTGTCTATTGATTATGATAATTACACTATAGATGCGCCAGCGCAATACCAGAATACGCGCTATCCGTCTCGTAAATCTTCTTCTTCCCACCGCCATCCATGTCAAACCTGTACACTGTACCACCCAGATCCGTCGAGTAGATGTGTCGGTTCACAGCATCAAGCTTCAGTCCAATCGCCTCGTGGAAATGCCTGGCCAATGTCACAACACCCGTTTCCTCCTTCGTCCCTGCTTCCACTCTCGCCGTGCTGCCTACGTATGCCTTGTTTAGCGTATTGCCGAGAGGATACTCGCCGCGGTCCGTCCAGTACAGCGTCTGGCTCTCTGGCTCGTATTCCAGATCAATGGGCTCCGGGAGTCTGTCGAAAAGCAACTCGGTGTCTGAGCGCGAAGATGCTGTTTCGCCGGCTGCCATCTTCATGTTTGCGCGGAAGATGCGGCCCTTTCCTGCCTTGGATGGCCCTTTCTGGCTCCAGTAGAACTTGCCTGCTTGTGGGTCTACAGCGATGCCGACGCACCACTTTGTCTGGTCTTCGACGTCCGACGTACCGACATCGCCTGTCTGGAGGATGATCTCGTGGTTGCCGCCGTCAAAGTCACAGCGGTGAACGCGCAGGCCTTCTCGGTCGCAGATGTATAGTTTCTTGTTTTCGTGGTCAATCTTGAGCTGTTTTGGCGTGTGAATCTGGCCTTCTGGGATAATGGCCTGGACATTGGTGCCGTCGAGCTTCGCGGACATTACACTTCCGTTGTTCGAGGCAGGCGAAGTGCCCATGTTGGTCCAGAAGATTCGCCCTGTGGAGATGGACACGTCGATGCCATCAGGCATCGCTTGGCCGCCAACCAACTCCCGTACGTTGCTCCCGTCGGCCGATGCCGTCATGATTTTTCCAGACGTAACAACACTCTTCATGTCAGTGACATTGCCGCCGATACCAATATCGAGGAAGTACAGCCTTGGTGCCGCGAGATTGGCGTGATGCCCGCTTTCGCCCTTGGAACCAGGAGTGGTTTCGCCTGCAGGATAGAGTCCACCTTTCCCAGACTTTGCGCCCAACTTTCCCTTTTCTACAAAGTTCTTTTGCACCCAGTCTCTCGCCGTGGGGTCAATACCCCGCTCCTGGACATAGTTGCTCTCAATGAACGCGACCGTGTCCAAACCTACTGCATCCATCATTCCGCAAGGACCCTGCGGGTTGTTCTTGAACATGGTCAGGAACAGCTTGTCAATCTCTGCTGGTTCCGAGACACCCTCTGCCATGATGAGTAGACTCTCTCGCTTGATGGCCGCCCAGAGCCTGTTGAAGATGAACCCAGTCGACTCCTTGCGCGCAACAGCTGGTTGCATACCCGCGTTCTGCAGCTTGCTCTGAAGAAAAGGTAGGATATCTGCATGCGTTTCTCCGCAAGTCATGAGCTCCACGACGTTGTTGCCTGGCGGCATATAGTAATGCATATTGCAGACGCGGTGCCGACTGCCCACATCCACCTTATCGAGCATGAAGCGCGACTTGTACGAGGATGA
>Ga0265797_10007715_pt1 | contig 14567 bp, 8 predicted proteins | sample P2T30metagenome_FD_192433 | JGI IMG/M metagenome (GOLD analysis project Ga0265797, IMG submission 192433) | Plant litter microbial communities from East Loma Ridge, Irvine, California - P2 T30 | ecosystem: Environmental > Terrestrial > Plant litter > Unclassified | place: USA: California... | reverse complement strand
TTTTGCCTTGTCAAGAAAGAGAGAAAAAAAAAGGAGCCGCGAAATGCGTTTTTCTTGCGCATCAAATTGCCCACTCGTTTTGTTTTCGGGACTGTGGTCGCCGCCATGTAAAACCCCGGTCGTTTGTCGTCGTATAAGCAATGCCACCTCCCTTGGCCATCCACCTAGTTTTGTTTCCTTGTGTGGTGGGAAAGCGGTCGCCCGTCTCCATACCCAGAATAACTCGCGTTGCTTTTTCTAATCGCCGGTTTCGCCCTATTATATCACCGCCGATGCACTCTTCTTGTGCTCTTGCACCTTGATCGTTTTGTGTACATGCTCTTCACCTTGTACCACGGCAACGCCTACATTGACACTCCTCGCCTTCTCGCTCGTACTTTCCACATTGAGGATAGCCTTGACCTCAGCCTGCTTCAGCTTCTCCCGCTCGGCTTCAAGTTCCAGGTTGGCCTTGTCCTGCCCGGTGACTACGCCCCTGAGGATGACTTCTAGATCGGCGAGGCGGACTGGCTTGATGAGGAACAGATTGATGCCGCTTGAGTTGGCTTCTTGCTGGATGTCGGTGTCGGCCACGCCTGTTAGCGCGATGATGGTTACCTTTGGGAGGTTCGAGCGGATTTCGTGGGCGCGAATTTGACGCGTTGCTTCGAGGCCGTCCATGACGGGCATGTTGATGTCCATGAGCACGACATCAATGCGCGTCTCATCGCTGTCCGAGTCTTTGTAGGTTTCCAACGCCTCCAGGCCATCGGCTGCGAGAATGTGTTTATGACCAAGCTTGTCGACAAAAGTGCGGAGGAGACGGAGGTTGATCGGGTTGTCGTCGACACAGAGACATCGTAGCGCACGACTAGGCTTTTTGTACTTTGATGACTTGACAGGACTTGAAGCTATCGACCGTATTTCAGGAGCACTGCTGACGCTGGTGAGCTGGGGTCGCTGAGACTCTATGACGTGCAACGAGTCGGTGCGCTCAGTAGCTGTGTCCTCCTGTAGACTAAGTTCAGTTATTTTGGGGACAATCAAATCGACTGTCTGCTCCAGTGATCGGTTCGCGTGTCGATTGAGACAGGACGAGAGGGCCTTTGCCAGCTTGTGTGGTCCCACTGGCTGGCCAATGCATTCGAATATAATTCCCGGGACGGTGATGGCTGTAGTTGATTGTGCAGCTGCTGCACCCTGGCAGACAACAATGACCGGCGCTGGTGCCACCTTGCCAGGATTTTGACTGTAAGTAGTTCGCAACACTTTCGCACAAGCCTCGGTAGCGATGACTATGTCTGGGTCACCAGCAGCGCCCTCGTCGCACCTTTGCATACCAAACCACTCCGTGCAGAGACTGTGAAGTGCCTTCAATGACAACTTTGAGGCTGTCTTGTTCTTCAGGTCCCTAACAAAAAACTCTTCTTCTTCGTTGAAGCCCAGATAGCGCACCTTCATGCCTTTGGTGCGCTTAGTGACTGCTTGTAGTCGCAAATCTTTCTCGCCCTCTGGACCAGTTGCACAGAAGTTTGGCGACATCCGTGACTCTTTCAGTGGACAGGTGACTATGAATTTCGTGCCACGGTCCTTTTCACTTCGCACTTCCACATCGCCTCCTAGTGATTCCACAATCTGCTTGACGATTGAGAGACCCAATCCTGTGCCCTGACTCAGAGGGTTTTCTTGGGCGAAAGAGTGAAAGAGCCTGTTGTTGATGTAGTCCTCAGACATTCCGATACCAGAATCGGTTACTGAAAAGCGGAATTCACAAGTCTCGTCTTCCAGTTCAGGCTTTCGCTTTGCCTCAAGCTTCACCTTGATGTAGCCGCTGGGTGTGTACTTCAGACTGTTACCAAACAAGTTCATGATTACACGTCGCCAGGCACCGGGTTGTGTACGGAAAACGTAGTTGTCGCTGTGGTTGATGTCTAGAACAATCGAGATTGGCGGCATATTCGTTTTAGATGTGGTGAGCTCGTATGTCTGAGCAGACGTCTTTGCGTACGTGTACCCAGCAAAGACACTCTCCACAACATCCTCGGTGAGTATGCTCATGTCAACATCGTTGATAAGCGTCATAATATCGTTTGTATGGGCATGGCCAGGGCTAATCATGTGCTTCGCACTTTGCGTGCGCTTCTTGTGGCGTTTCGAAACTCCGCGTGTCAGATTGTTGATTTTGGCAAAGTCAAGGACCTGCAGAGTTAGTCATGGTCAACGGTGCCGGAAAAGGCTGAACCTACGTGATTGATAGTTTCCAGTAAAGTCTTGCCGCATGTCTCGATTGTTGCCAGATGCGAAGTTTGCTGATTATCGAGCGAGGAGTCTTTGAGCAAATCAGTCATTCCGAGTATACCGTGCTGAGAAGATGCAGTTAGCGTACTGGCTGGAAGTCATTTGCCCTAGGATACATACCAGTGGAGATCGCAGCTCATGGCTGATGGAGGAAATAAAGTCAGCCTTTGCAGCATCTGCTAACTTTGTATCTAGGCGAGCGACTTCAGCCATGACAAAGTTGCTGAATGCTGCCAGATAGCTGAGCTCTTGCTCGGTCGTAAAAATTCGCTTAGGCTCAGAGCTCCAGATGACGGCGGTCGCAAACCATCGCTCACGATGCGGATCCCACAAGGGATACAGTATCAAGCTGCGGGCAGTGGGAAAAACTCTCCTTAGATAAGCCTCATCATCCAAACTCCGCATAGATTCAGTTTTGCGTGGCGTAACGAATGGAAATCCATCTGACTCCTCCACGTCCTCGCAACCTGTTGACGGAGAATTGATAGAAGGGGATGTAGGGTCATCGTCAAGGTGGAAGATTTGGCCATGTGGGTAGAGTCGCAGGAGATGTCTCAGAACGCTCTCTGAGATGCATTCACCAGTGTTGGGCAAAGGCTTGCTATCGCGGTCGGTTTTACACAGGGCCGCACCAAGGATGTCACAGGGCTTGTCCGGTTCGGGGAGCTGATCAGGATCAAAGTCATCGTCCACGAGACCGCCGAAAGTGCTGACCTTGGCGTCGAAGAATGCCACGCCTTCGGCCTCGGTTGAATCGACAATCATGTTCGCAGCCCGGGTAAAATGGGCTCTGAGTTCCGGGGCTACCCGGTCCTTCTCACCGGCCTTTGCGAAGCCTTTGGTAGAGCTGGATGATGTAGTGGTTGTCATGTCCGGACGGCCACAATCGTCCACCTGGTTGGTAGCCGGCGCAGCGGCGACGCTAGATGTTACCGTGCTCGATGGTCCGCTTGCCGGTGGGGTGTACATTAGCGGGCCTGTCATGTTTGAGGATATATGGTTTGACGGGGGGGTGCCGTTCACCGTGTTTGTGGAGTTCGGCCCGATATGGTTGTATCCGTTGAGCATGGGAAGCTGTAGTGAGTGTTGTGAGGCATCTGAATTGGCAGCAGGGCGTTGGCGGTGAGGGGCGATGCCTTCTGGCAAGCCTGGAACGTGAAGTTGGTCAACATCCCACGGGTCATGTGCCCAGTTTTCCAGGCCACTCTTCCCCTCGGCAAAGGAACCCAGACTCTTGACCATGATCTTTGCCCTACGATGGTCTTCAGCGGCCCTCGTCCTCTCCAAATGGCGCATCACCGTGCCGGCCATGCTTTTCAGAAAAGCGAGCTGGTGTGGGGTCAGACCGTTGCGCGGCTTCTCGTCCAGCACACAGTAAGTGCCGATGCTGTGGCCACTTGGGCTCCGAATAGGGACTCCGGCATAGAAACGAGAGAATGGCGCACCCTTTACAAAGGGAAAGTTTGCGAAGCGCTTGTCCTTGCTGAGGTCGTTGACAACCAGCGACGGCAGGTCGCTCGGGTCGTCGAGAGGCAGGACGGTGTACTTTGGAGCCAGGTTGACGGTGTAGTTGCAGAGGCTCTGCTCCTTTGGGAAAATCGTGGTTCCAAAACACAGACGGTCGTCTTCGAACTCGGGCTCTCCAGTTTGGAGGGACAGGGTCCGGGTAGCCTCGGCGAGGAGGAAGCAGTCCTTCCTGTCGAAGAAGGATATCAGACATCGACGCGCATTCAGACGCAGCGCACCGAGCTGGGCAAAGGCCGTCAGGGCCTTGTCGTCGGAGGCTCGTGGGGCATAGTCGAGCGAGGCCGGTGGCGTGTTGGGAGGAGTCTGGGCTTTGGGGGCTGGCGAGGGCGACGACTGGCGGGTGGCAGCACCGTCGGTCTGGGGACGGTGGAAGCCTGGCCGTGGGTAATACCTAGCCATGGCGTGAGCATGAGGGTGGGTGAAGGACTATTGGCAGAGGGTACTACAAACCGATAGAAGGTCTTCTCTCGCTCCTTTGCCAAGTCGGCGTGCTCCATCCTCCTGCGTCTGCGAGCCTGGGAGCGCGCAATGGCATGATCGTGATATTCCGACATTTGCGCATGTGTGAGTGGATTAGGACCAAGATGCCTTTGCGGACTGCGGAGGACGCTTTACCATGCCCTCGCGCGCCAGCCACCAACTGGGGCTAGGGCAACGGCCGTACTTTGGGCGGTGGAGGAGATACGACCAGCCCGATACAGCCGACGACCAAGGGTCGCTGGCCAGGAACCGCCTCTGTGTGTCTAGCCGGTAAGACGCAGGCCGTGTGACCGGACGATCAAGGGGAACACCCGCCAGCCTCGCTCAATGCCGCCACAGCAGAGACGACGTCCCCCCCTCCCCCCCCCTGGCGTGCACACGGCTGACTGACGGCGGGCGCTGGAGGTCGAGGCTGGAGGTTGAGGGTGGCCGACGCCCCCTGCAAGAATTGGGCAACAAGCAACTGGGGCAACGAACAGACGCGATTCAGGGCCAACAGACGCGTCTGAGCTGCCAATGACCCTCAGCCGCAGTGGTGTAGCCTGCGTCTAGCGTCTTCACCCTGAGTGCTGAGTGATTTGTCCATGTCTCACTTGGCCACAAACATTGTCTTGGCATGCAAATCCCGGCCTCGCCTACCCCCACTACTGCCCCGCCATGTCCGGATAAGCGCCGAGCCTCTTCATCGCTTGCCCGGTACCCTGACGCTTGTGGACGACATCAACAACCCGACCCGGTCAGTTGTGGACGCATCCCGCCCCTCTGCAACCTCGCTGCAACCCGGCAACATGGGGCGACTCGTGACGCTGGCTACCTGCCAGCTCACACAATGGGCCCTGGACTTCGAAGGCAACCGCAAGAGGATCGTCGAGAGCATTCGCATAGCCAAAGCCAGAGGCGCCGCTATGCGTGTTGGTCCAGAGCTCGAGATTACGGGCTACGGGTGTCTGGACCACTTCCTGGAATCCGACGTCTACCTCCATTCATGGGAGCAAATCGCCATCATCATGCAAGACCCCACGCTCCACGACATCATCATCGACATTGGCCTTCCAGTCGTGCACCGGAACAACCGGTTCAATTGCCGCGCCATCATCCTCAATGGAAAGCTCATCATGCTCCGTCCCAAGCTCTTCCTGGCCAACGATGGAATCTACCGGGAGCAACGACACTTCATCCCATGGCTCAGGCCGGGCCATGTCGAGGAATATTACCTGCCCCAGAGCATACAGAAGCTCAACGGCTGCACCAAAATACCCATTGGCGACTGCGTTCTCTCCACCCCAGACACTTGCATCGGATTCGAAACGTGCGAAGAGCTCTTTACACCAAACTCGCCACACAATGCCATGGGCTTGAACGGCGTCGAGATCTTCTCAAACAGCTCTGGCAGTCACCATTCCCTGCGCAAGCTGGAAACACGCATATCGCTAATCAAGGAAGCGACCAGGAAGAACGGCGGCATCTACCTGTATTCAAACCAGCAGGGTTGCGATGGAGATCGCATGTACTACGACGGCTCATCCATGATCTTCTGCAATGGCGAAATCCTGGCCCAGGGCAGCCAGTTTTCGCTGAACGACGTCGAGGTCATCACGGCCACGATCGACCTTGAAGAAGTCCGGGCTTACCGTTTTGCCCCCAGCCGAGGGCTTCAGTCCCTCTCTACCCTAGCTTACCAGCGGATAGAGACCACCTTTGCCCTAGGTTCTCCAGAAGATGACTTTAACCCGGACATATGCCCTACCCGACCACGTGATCTGATTACGCACACCCCTGCCGAAGAGATCAGTCTCGGACCGGCTCTATGGCTCTGGGACTACTTGCGTCGATCTGGGGCTTCAGGCTTCATGCTGCCTTTGAGCGGAGGCATCGACAGTTGTGCAACGGCCGTCATCGTCTTCAGCATGGCGCGACAAATATACCAAGAAGTCCAAAAGGGCAACGAGGCTGTCATAGCAGACGTGAAGAGGATAGCGGGCCCTTACCATGAAAACAGCGACTGGCTACCTGCGAGCCCACAGGAGCTCACGCGGGACCTGTTGACGACAGCGTTTATGGGTATGGAGAAGCAGTCATCCAACGAGACTAGAGGTCGTGCGAAGGAACTTTCAGAACGCATCGGCAGCTACCACTTGGACATCAACATCGACGCCGTGTTTGAATCAATCAAAGCAACCCTGACCGATGCAACAGGCTTCACGCCCCGCTTCAAGGTTCACGGGGGTTCCTTTGCCGAAAACATTGCTCTTCAAAACATCCAAAGCCGTCCCCGCCAAGTAATCACCTACTACTATGCGCAAACCATACCCATGGTACGACAGCGCAAGGGCGGTGGTGGTCTCCTCGTCCTCGGCTCCTCCAACGTGGACGAGTGCCTCCGCGGCTACCTAACCAAATACGACTGTTCATCAGCCGACCTAAATCCCATCGGCTCCATCAGCAAAGGCGACCTTAAAGGCTTCATCGCCTGGGCCAAGACAGCCTTCTCCCTCGACTGCCTCCAAGGTTTCATCGACGCCACCCCCACCGCCGAACTTGAACCCATCACCTCCTCATACGTCCAATCCGACGAAGCCGACATGGGCATGACATATGCCGAAATCGGCGTCTTTGGCCGCCTCCGCAAAGTGCAAAAGCTAGGCCCCTTTGGCATGTGGCAGCGTCTATGCCACGACTGGAGAGAACAATACTCGCCTCGCGAGGTGGCGGAAAAGGTGAAGCGGTTTCATCACTTTTACGCAATCAATCGCCACAAGATGACGGTTGCTACCCCCGCTTACCACGCAGAGGCCTACTCGCCCGATGATCATCGCTTCGATCTTCGTCCGTTCTTGTATCCCGCCCAGATGGCAAGGGATGCCCAGGGCGAGATGCAGAGTATGACGTGGAGCTTCAAGCGGATCGACGAGGAGGTGGACAAGTTGGAGAAGAGGGGTGCGGAAACGGAAAAGGAAAAGAAAAAGGACGGGGAGAGTGAGAAAGTACATGGGGATGGTGCTTGATGCAAATCAGCGAGAATTAGTTTATAAGATGGACATGGGCCTGTTCATAGTGGAGAAGCATGTATCAAAGAAGAAACTACACATTTACATCTAGATGAATTGCATCATAGCATGACAAGTCATCATTCATATCGACAGCGATAATGATGATGTGAAATCAAATAATATAGTTCTACTCCTTGTTTGCCCAGAAAACGATGGTATCAATTGGGCGTGAGACGTGAAATAAGTATAGCAAAACATTTCTCTCTTTCTCTTCCTCTCTCTCTCTCTCTCTCTCTCTCTCTCTGTCTCTCTCGCTACCTGTACACTTGGAGACCGGTGATTATGATTACTGATACGAGAAGAAGTAAAGAAAAGGCCGGGATCGTACTGCATTCAGTATGTTTGAAACAAACCCCCCCCCCCCTCCCAAAAAAAGCAATCACACATCTTTCGTGACCGCGCGTCATGACGAAGCTAATCATCACGTGCCGAAAAGCAAGTCTTGGCTTCAACTGGATCTCTCTGACGGAACTGACGACCCAAACTCATTTCAACACAATGTTCCGCTGCTTCGGACATCGCTCCATCCAAGCGTCTTGATGGATGCGTGCAATGGCCACACGTTCAGCGTGCTGGCCATTGTTGACCCACTTGATCAACATGACGTTGAGCATCTTCCAGTCGCCGACTGCAAAGTGCTCCTCGTCACATTCGCCGACATGCGCATCCCAGAGGAAGCGTTCGCCGTCCCAGATGGGCGTCCCGGATGGGTGCATGGTGTTGAGGCTGGGTTTCCGGTTGTCTGGCAATGGTTCGCGCCAGAGGTTGCGTGAGAGCAAAACGTATTCCCACTCTCCCTCGTGGGAGGCGTTGAGTAGTGAGGACTCGTACTCCATGACGACGCCGCACGCCTGGTTCTTCTCGTTGATGAGATGTGAGCATGGGATTTCCTTGCCGTCGTGCTCTATCTGCTTCACGTCGAATCCTTCGGCGGATATTGTCGATGCGGAGAAACGCAGCGTGTTCGACTCGGTGCTCGAGTATGATCCATGGGGTGGGTCAAACGGAGTTGAGTACTCGACGCGTAGAGCATTGCTCTTCCTGTTCCGTCGGACAGTGTACTTTTGATTCTGATCCGAAGGTCCAACTGTGAAGCTCCGGATTTCTGATCGAAACCACGCTCCTTCGCCCCTTGGAATCTTGTAGATATCCGGACAACTTGTAGGGTCGAATGGGAAGTTGACGGATCCACTGTATCCAGACCAACTCCATGATGGTTCTTCTGGGTTTGATCTCTCCAGCCTGTCTGCGGGACACCAAAGCAATGCAAGGTCGAATACTGCCTCTGGTAGTCCGTGGATGAATTGGCCACCGCAGTTCTTTGTTAGCGTTTTTGAGGCCTTCTCAAACTCTTTGGATGTGGATGCTTGCTTTAGCGATATGGAAGTGCTGACTAGATGGTTGTACTTTCGGAAGCCATGGAACCAGTTCTCAACATCGGCAAAATCTGTCACCTGTGACTTGTTGCTCACCACACTGGCATTTGAGGAAGAACGCAGTCTATTCTTCACAACCTCAAGAATAGATCCACGGCGGCCAGATGTGCTTGAGTGCGGCGAACCATCGCTGTTGCTCCTCGACATTGATGCTGGCTCTGGCGAAAGAAGGCCGTTTACTGTTCTTGATTCTTTTTGAGGTGACGTTTGCTTCGAGTCCGTAGGCGATGTGGGTGTTGAGTCTCTGGGTGATGCTGGCCTCGAGTCCTTTTTGGGAGACATCGATCGTCGCGAAAATGGGCGACTAAAGGGTTGTAGCCATGGATCCATGGTAGAGGGTGTGTCGGTTGGCATTACGAGTAGCGACATTGGGCGAGGTCAGGAATTATCCCGTGTGAATTTCTCGTGGGTCAAAGCGGCGAGGGGTTTTATGTGTGAAGCGTGTTGACAGCGTAGGATCACAGTGTCGAGTATGACAGTGACTGCCCTGTCTTTTTGAGTGAAAGAGCCTTATCAATATTTGCGCCTGCGGGAAGCTGCGCCTCCTTGGTCAGTCATGTTGTAACGTGTGTCTGAGGGAGGGGGCGTGTTTGTGTGACGAATGCGGACACTAGGAGGCTGTGCATGATCTGGATCACCGGGCTCCACTATGCCCCGATTATCTGCTTCGCCATTCGAACGGACAGTTTCCAGCCATGGAGAGTCGCGGCTTGATTCAAGCTTTACCTGGCGATGATTTGCTTTCACCCCCGTTTTTTTTACATGGTCCGTGGTGAACACGCAAGACGGCATATCGTGCAGATGATCAGATCAATCTTAGAGTCCCGCAGTTCCTCCGAAGCGGGAAAAGCTACGCATGGACGCTAGGAAACGTGTACGGTGTACTGTACAGCGGAGTTTCTCTGCAACGACTCATGTTAGATGGTGGATATTTGCGGTAGCGTCCACCTGTCACGCTGTTATCACGCAGTCACTGACCTTTTTGTCAACGTGTGGTGGCTAGGGTGGTATATGAGACAAGGCAGGCACATGCTGCGACGCTGGTTGAGCATAGTGTTGACAAGAGGATTGCCTAGGTCAGAGCATGAAATTCAATGGCCGACCATTCTTGCGAGACGCACGTGGCAAGAGCATGAATTGCTTGTGTGTTCTGGGCGACGCGTTCCCAAAGACGCAGCCCAATCAAAGCCGCGCCATATTTCCGCCACTCATGCGCCACTCATGCGCCACTCATGCGCCACATCTGACATTGCGCCACAGGCGGGGTCCCTTCGGCCGCCCCGCTCCCCTGTGAAGTAGGCTCTAATCGTGACGCGTTGCTTTGCGCAGCTTTATAATTTCTGCTGGCGAGCATCCGCGTAAACGAACATTGGCAAACTAGACCTGACACTACCGCCACCATGTCTGGCTACGAAGGTAAGGGTGCAGAAGCGTAGATGCAGCCCAGCAGCTGACTCTGAGCAGTTGAACACAACATCTCCACCAAGGAAGACCAACCGCAGCAGCCCGCGCGGAGACCAGACCTCTCTACCTTCTTCTCGCAACTCGAGCTAGTAGACACGTCAGATCCACGTGCGCATACCAATGCGAATGCACTTCCGCAACCCGAGAACATGGCCGCAGCGTTTCGCTTACTTGCCAATGCCTTCGAAACGATGCGCGGACGACCGTCGGACGACAGCAACGGAGGCGGAGATTTGCTTGCGAACATGATCCAAGTATTGCGAGAGAATGCCGACGATCCGCCTACAGAGCTCAAAGGCGTCCCAGATACCTTTTTGGATGAGTTGGAAAGGGTGCCCAAGAAGGCGCTGAAGGAAACCGACACATGCCCCATATGCGTCAATCCGTTTCTTGAAGGTCCGCGCATCACCGTGAAAACGAAGAGCTGGGCTGACTTTTGCACATGAACAGACAAATACCCACTCGTAGTCCAGCTACCGTGCCATACTGACCATCGCTTCGACCTGGACTGCATAGGACCATGGTTGAAACTAAACTCAACCTGTCCTCTGGACCGCAAGGAACTTTTGAAGAAGAAACAACCACCGCCACAGCCAGCAGATGACGACGAAGAGGATTACGACGACATGTACGCCTAAAGCTGTCTCCACAGAAGCAGTGTTGCATAGCATCGGAGTTTTTGGGTATACCAGCAAGATAGCCGAATACGGAAATGGATGTTCTTGACGATTCGGTCGCAGACACGGGGAATATTCGAGATCTTACTTGACCACACGGAAGGTTCTGAGTAGTGCATCAGTCATACGCGTCCTTGTCGCGTACAAACGGACCGAATGGATCATATAAGAGTCTCCTCATTGTAGCGCCCGTACTTGTTGCTGTTGATCTGTTGATCGTCCATAGACTTCTGTCCCAGAAGGAAAAGTGCCAAGGGCAACGTGCGTGTGTTCTCGCAGGGCCAATCGTCTGCCTTCTTTCTTGAACCTACACAAGGGTAGAAACTTGTCTTCTCGGGTCACATCTTACGAGGCGCACAACACGAATGAGGCTGCGACGTCATGACAAATTGTGATTGGTCGCGTCCTGGCTTACATTCACAAAGCCTGCTCTTCGCCAAATGGATCATTGCGCCTGTTGACTGAAAACATGCGCCGCCGAAAGGCTTCATTGACTGCTATGGTTAATATGAAATTTACCATGGAAGCTTTCATGTGGGCGAATTTCAACAGTGGTTGCTTATCGTCGTTGACAAATATGTGGACGATTGTAAGAAGCATTACGAAGCTTTTAATTACTAGATGCATCCGTCAGCTTCGCCAACTCTTCATCATGGTGGCGCGGGAAGTCCTCTAGTACTATCATTACTTGTCCGTGTCTTCCAGTAGATCGAGATACAATAACTGACGGCATAGTCGGGTTTAGCAGAGCACGATGCAGAACGTGCAGTCCGGTGCTACCAGTGGCAACTGATATTACAATTTCCCATGTCATCCGGCACTGAACGGAACTCAACTAAAAGGCGAACCTTTCGCGCTTTGTCATGCCTTACCTGGCTGCGTTGTGTATGCTGGCGGGCATCGGAGATACGGCTGGTCGGCTCCTGCATCATCCGCGCCCCAAGTCTCGGTGACCAAGCGACCTCGAGACATCACAGAGGCTTGCAAAATCGTCAATTGCAAGAAAAGCTGTACGGGAATCTTGGATGAGTAGCTTCCAAAAGACTCACGCGGACCATCTAGACTGGATCAAGCGTGCGTCCGAGGCAAGAGAGTGTCGGCGCGGGCATAAGCTAAGTTAGATGGAGTAATCTTCGGTCTCGAATCTTAATCCGAAAAGGCTACGGACGAATCGCGGCTGGTACCCCAACGATCAGCTCCCCATCAGCAATTGCCATCGCAACGCCTTCACCCCGCTACATGAAAGTAGCATGGCCGCCACTATACAGCATGCATCAGTTCACTACAGCAGAATCCAATCCTTATAAAAGACTTAAATCTACTACATCGTCGCACATAATACCATGGAGTCGACCAGCAACGCCAGTAACGAATTCACTAAAAAGCGACCTTTCAGAAGCCTCCGTCGGGCTTGCCGGGAATGTAAGATCCACTAGCATAGACTGCACATTTCGAGCCGTATGCTAACATGTCCCTAGGCAAGAAGCGCAAGGTTCACGGATATGGTATTCAAACAAATACCAACTCCCAGGCCAACCCGGATAGTCTCGGACCGGATCAAGTAGAAGCTCAGAGCACATGTTCGAAGCACATTTCTGAGAGGTTATGCAAACTAGAGCAGCTGTTTGAAAAAGTTGTGTGTCGCAAAGGCTCCTTCATTGGAACCTCAATTGCTATACCGCAAAGTCCTACCTTCACTTCCTTGTGCTCCGGCGCCAAGGAGAGCAAGGATTCCGTACTGAAGGTCGTAACTAATGGGCAGAGCGTTTCTTCTCTCGGAAGTGGGATCGTAAGTTCATTTACTTTTTTTTACATGTCACTTTCACTAAAACTTGCAGCTTGGCGCCCAACCCTGGACTTCCACACCCTCCATCCGTGCGCCGGGCGATAGGGCGAACTTCAAGGGGCCATACACACACCCTGAAAGCATTCATCGAAGCCTGACCGACTTGCTGCCTTCCCAGCATGATGCGGATATCATCTTCGAATCGTCAAACGGGTGGATGATTTTAGAAGGCATCTACAGAGCTTCTCAGGACATCTATGTCCACAGAGACGTACAGTCCTATGCCTTGGACATGCGGGCTGTTGCTAAAGAGAGATCCATCATCGTCGCTCGCACAATCCTGCACCTGGCCGTTTGCATCAACGCACTTCCACCGGACTTTGACTGCACGCGGCTATCGAGCATAGGGAGCCTGGACGCAACGATGGAGAACTACGTAACGACGGTGTCTTCACTCGTTACCTCTTCGGACGAGCAGATGATGACGCTGCATGGACTGGAGACGCTCTTACTGCTTGCTATCTACTACATGAACAGTGCCTCACTTCGACAGGCATGGCTGATTGTCCGGCGTGGCCTCAGCCTGGCTCATCTCATGGGGTTCCAACGAATTATCAAATTAAAAGACCTTACGCCATCTCTCCAAGGAATATCTAATACAAAGAGGATCTGGTGTACCTTTGTTGACCTCGATCGGTATCTAGGACTGCACCTTCACCTTCCTTTTGGCGCGGAAGACTATCCACTCCCGGAAGACGCTGATGAGTATCTCGTTCATCGCGCAAAAATCAATCAGATAACCAGGCAAGTGGCGGACCTCCATCGCGATTTCTCACCGCAGTCATATGCTACAGCGCTTGCGCTCGACGAGCAGTTGGAGTCGGCCATGATGGAGGGGCCAAAGGAATTCTGGGAAGTGCCAAACATACCGCCCACGGCACGATCACCCGAATGTCACGCAGTACTAGAGAGAATCATGGTTCAAACATGGCACTTTGAAACAAGAATTGTCATCCATTTACCCTACTTGTTGAGAGCGCACCAAGACAAGCGGTACGAGTACTCAAAGGTCACGGCACTACAAGCTAGTCGTAACGTCCTAATGAGATGGTTCGCGCTACGAAACGCGCAAATCACGCAGGCATGCTGCAGGTTCGCAGAAATCGCAGTGTTCATGGCTGCTGTCACCCTCACCCTTGATATCGTTATTGATCTGGGCACAAAAGACAAGAATGAGGTACAGAATACCAAAGGGACTGACTTTGCTATGGTTTGTCGCCTCATTACGGAGATGGAGAAGCTTGCCAGTACAAGCTCACGGGAGAAGATTGCTGCGCGTACCGCGGTCGTACTCAAGAAGATTCTCTCGTCGCTGGATCCGAGCAAACAGCCCCCAGGCAAGGTCCGGCACATAATACCGTTCTTCGGGACTGTGGAGTTGGAGCCTAGGAAGGTGCCTATTCGTCCAATGTTCGATGTCGACTCGGACGTTGGCAAGCTGCTGAAGACAACGTCCAACGGAGACCACCTACCGGTGTTTGCATTCACGCGTAACTCGCTGTGGCCACAGGTAGAGAGCGCGCAAGATTCCAGTTTTGACTGGGACATTATACTTTTTGATGGCCTTGAAGATCGAGACGTGGAAGGTAACTGGGTTTTCTGATTGCGCTATGAGTTCCACCCAGAGGCATGATGATGTGTGGGCGGCAAGCTGTGATGGGCAGTTTCAATTTAATTTAAATCTTTTCGGTATTGTTCAAATCTCGAAACTCATCCGACGATTCTTTACTTGGGTTCACTTGGCGTGAAGGTCCCTTTTGTAGCCCCCTGATGGGCGAGCGTAGTTTGTGTTGCGTTGAGCGTTTCCTGT
>Ga0265797_10007713_pt1 | contig 14571 bp, 7 predicted proteins | sample P2T30metagenome_FD_192433 | JGI IMG/M metagenome (GOLD analysis project Ga0265797, IMG submission 192433) | Plant litter microbial communities from East Loma Ridge, Irvine, California - P2 T30 | ecosystem: Environmental > Terrestrial > Plant litter > Unclassified | place: USA: California... | reverse complement strand
TTATGCTCCCGATCTTGAGCTAGGGTCAGGGTTGGGGTGGCCTGATGAAACCAAAAACATCGATCCTGACAACATTTGGGAGATATATGTGCTTGTGTGTGTTTTTAGCGATGATCTGAGTCTTCTATGTGTCTCTAGTTTCCAATGACACATCGATAATGTCGTTTGTTCGAAGGAATAGTTAATTTTCGATGATTCTACACGATGATCTCGACTTCGATCACATATCAGCATCAATTCCAAGTATATATTGTGTACACCGCGAGAAAACATCGAAGTTTATCGTCTCAACGCATTCCCTAGTAGATACGAACAAAACCAATCGATCTAATCGAACTTTCACATCCAACAATCATCCCAACACAACTGTTTCGGACGTTCGTTGAATGCATGCAATTCCAAATGGATCCAGCTCCCCGCACCACGGACATGGAAGTCGACAAATAGCATCACGTCATTGAACATAGCGCCTGCATATTGTTGATCAACAAAAGGTAATGCTCGAATAGCTTCAAGAATGGACCTCGGTACTGCGAAATACGAAGTCAAGGTATATCTAGTCTAGTATCTACCAAGTCGTTTCGACGTTACTTGAACAGCTTCCATACTGTTCAACTCTTAACACGTAAATCAGCAACCATGGCACCGCAAATCACACTCTACTTCCTCCAAGCCTCACGCTGTATCCGCACAGCATGGCAACTCCATGAGCAAGGCCTCGACTACGAACTCAAGTTCTCTCCCCGCTTGAATGGTCTGGCGCCGCCTGAGTTCAGGAAAGAGGTTGGCGGGCTTGGAAAGTTCCCCACTATCATTGACAACGGCGTTGTGATCACCGAGAGCGGAAACATCGCAGAGTAAGTCGTACAAAACACGCGCCTAGTCCTTATGAGATATACGCTAAACAGCTTGCCTTCAAAGATACCTCTGCGACACCTACGACACCTCCAACCGCCTCCTCCCACCCCTCGGCGACCCCAAGCGCTACGCAGCCCTCCAATGGGTGCACGCCTCCGAAGGCACCTTCGCGCTCCACGGCATCTCAGTCATGTACGCCCGCTGGCACCAAAAGTCCGGCGACCCCAAGGAGACCGAGATCGGACTGTCGAAGAACATCCAAGCGGATTTGGACTTTATGACGGCGGAGCTGGGCAAGAGCAGCGGGAAGTTTTTGTTCGGCGATGAGTTGTCTGTTGCGGATATCCAGATGCACTTTTCGGTTGCGTTCATTTTGCAGAGGGAGTTGGGGACGTTGGGGAAGAGGTGGGAGAGGTTGGAGAAGTATGTTGCCGATTGTGAGGCGACGGAGAGTTATAAGAAGGCGGTTGAGAAGACGGGGCATTCGTTTTAGATGGAGGTGAATAAATTTGACACAGTAGATCAATGCTGCTTGACAGGAGTTCCAAAAACAATTGGAATGTATATTGAATTATAGTGTTAGGTTCACGAAGTGACGGAGTGAAAAAAATGCGTTGCGATCTCCTTCCCTGGCAGCGTCTATAGAATGACCTTTTTGTTGATGCACGAGATCAACCGATCTCGGTAGTCCAGACACACAAGCAGCAGTTTTATGACACTCTGAATGGCCGGTGTACTACATTAACCCGCTGAGAAGACCCTTTCAAAGTACGCGACGAAGTACGCTGTTGGGGAAGGATGTAAACATCCAAGAACGAAGCGTGGGAAAGAAGACGAAGTGGTTGGTATGTTGATCTTTGTTCATGACATTACATCGTTGCTGGCTCTACATATCTCTGGAGGGGCAGTCTTGCGACCATTAACCCTCAAAAATCGAACCAAACATTTTGGTAACACCCGAGCTCGCACCCAGGCAAGCAAGGTGTTTCTCCCCAGTAGTCGTTATATCAGATCTCTTCCGAACATTTCAAGAAGACCATGCCATCGCAAATTGGTATCTAAACCATCATCAAACAGGAAAAGAAAAAGGTAAAAGCACAGCCACTTTACTGGGTGCTCTTGCCAGCACCGCCAGCAGCGTTGTTGGAGATAGAGCCAGCGGGACGGACAGTCTCGTCGCCCTGGCGGATGTTGCTGCGGATGTCGTTGTCACCACCACGGACCTCACGGTCGATGGCAGCCTTGTCCTCGGGGCCACCGATGCCCTGGAAGTCGGCAGCCTTGGTCTGCTTGCCGGTGGTAGGGTTGATGTCGCCGCCCTCAGAGAGGGGGATCTCGCGGTTGTCGCTGGCGCCCTGGCCGCCAATCTTTACTTCGGCGCCGGGGAACTTCTTCTCGACGGACTGGTCGACGCCGGACTCGAGGGCTGAAGAGGAGATGTTAGAACTTGGAGTCTTGAAAATTTACGTCTGGGATGGCAAGAACATACTGGAGTCAGAGGCACCAGCGGGGCCACGAGCGGTGTCATCGACACGGTGGGACTGCTTAGCACCCTGGGAGTTGAGGTCGGCCTCAGCCTGCTTGGCGATGGCGATGGGGTCCTGACCCTCGTATGCGGCAGACATTATGATAGATGTGGTGGGTGTTTGTTGTAGAAGGTTGTTGGGTGTTTGAGTTGGTTTTCGTAAAAGGTCGTTGGGTGTGAAGATGGGTATAGAATGGATTGTATGCGAGTAAAGGAAAGAAGAAACATCCAAAGCGCGTGCAGATAGACAAAAATATCAATGGTTGCCCCTCAGTTGCTCGCGTGAGGGCAGCACAACGTCATGTTCTCCGTTATGGCGTCAACAGGTCTCGATTCTTCGAACGAGGGAGCTTCCTCGGAGAGTCAACGTGGGACCCTTGGGAGATCCTCAGAAACGTCCGTAAATGGTGTGGTGATTGAATGTGAGCTGGAACGTGCTGATAGATCGTGATGAGGGATGAGAAGAACATACGGTCCTGGACATACGATTGAGAGGCCCGAGACGCTGCGATGTTTGTTAATCCCAAAAACCAGACATGAATTACTCATATTCCTTTTAGTCCAGACGTGGATAATCGATACCTTCAGCCTTACCAAAAATACAACACAGCTACTGTATAATCTCTCCCGCTGCAGCTGATCATCGATGCCAGGTACACCAGACAAACACACAGACTCACAAACAACCCAGAGAATCCATTCTCGTTTCCCAACAGATTCCAGCAACTTCTCGGGGCATCAATAATCTCTTCCACGCTCGGATGGGGATTCTCGTGAAATTTCGACCGGGTTCCTGACAACACTTTTGAAGTGATGATGCGTACTGAAGTCATTGAAGTCTTCTTTCGCCCAATTCGGTAGGGGTCACCTCAGGCATCATTACATAGTTCTGCGGCCTCACCTCCGGGAACATTGGAAACATGCACGATGCAATCATTACTATTTTTCATGAGAAATGATAGATGACAGTTGCAAGTGCTTGAGGTTTTACTGTTGTGTTAATTCGATTTCATGCATACATTGTTGCGACCGTAACCGAGCACGACGACCATCAAGGTGCCCGGTGAGATGGAGTTCAACTCCGGACTGCTGCGAGTTTCAACATTTCGAGCGCATTCGATCTTCACGTAGTGTCTGTGAAATTGAAAGGACATGGGCACATCACACGATGTTGGGATGGACCTACATTTTTTAATGCACAAGCTCAAGACGAGTGTCAGCCTAGCTTTGCTTGTCAGTCTGCACATGCACTACACGATGAACAGGAAAGTGTTGAAATTTATGACAAGATGGAAGAAAACTGTGTTTTGAAAAGAACTTTTGCATTTGCTATCTACGCGAATGCCATATTCCCTTCCTTTTTTGAAAGAAGGGACTGCCTGCTGAGCTGAAAGATTGTCCCGGCGCTGTTTGGCCAAAGTAGTTTTTGTTCAGCATGAGCAGGAGAGAGAAGCAGAGAAGAAGATTCGTCGCGGGAGGAAACTGCATTCCAAGCGTGCAAAGCTGAACAGGTCAGTTCACCTTTGCTTGCCTGTTTGATGAGTTTTCCTCCCTATTCTTCAACATGAACGCCGTCGCTGTGTCCGTATGCAGAAGGAAAGCAAAAATTCAATGGTCCACGCCATTTGTGTGCTGTGGTGGAATGTACACCCACTGATCGCTGGTTCGATGGTTGGGAAGGAAATGAAATGTCAAGAAAGCCCTACTCGGGTTGGGATATCGTTAAGCATGAATGAACGCCGTGTTGCATGTTCGTTGTTCGTGCACTCGTTCGAGCAGTCGCTCACTGACTGTCAAAGGTGCCTCTCTCGCCTTCGAAAGAGAATGCACGGTGCTGTCGTCCGGAGACGGCCTCGCCAGTGCGAACGTCGATGACATCTGCGGGATTGATGCGCCTCGGCTGCACTGGCGTCTCTGGATCCTGTGCTCCGCCGGTGGCGTAGTCGGGATGAGCTGGCGTCGTCGGAGTGACAACAGTGGAATCTACTCCATTGTACAACTTCTCGCGATGCTGCAGAGCTTCCTTTTCACTGAGCTGTTTACCGTCCTTCTCGCGCACGACAGGCATGTCGCCAGGCATCTCATAGACGTGCAGCTGTTTCGAGTCGGCTTCGGAAGCGGGTGATAGACAAGTGTTGTTGGAAGAGTACGTGCCCTCGCCTGCGGAGGGGGACGAAGGCGAGTAAGCGGACATGGTGCCGTTTCCGATCGGCGTGTGAGGCATTCCGGGAGCAAGCAAGCCCTTGTTGTCGAGATCGTGATGAGTCATGCCGAAGGGGAAAGGCGAAGAACCAGCGAGTTCAGCCTTCGGGTAGACAGTGATGCCTTTGCTTTGGGAGTTAGTGCTTCCACTGCTGGAGGTAGGCTTGGACTCGGTAGAACTTGCGGCCGCAGCGGCGGCGGCAGCAGCCGCGGCAGCAGCACGTCTGCGCTTCTGGCGACGGCGGTAGAAGAAGATGAAGCCCGCAATGGCAAGGATAGCAACTGCTCCAACGGCTATACCAGCTATGGCGCCAGACGACAGGCTGGAGGTGTTTGATTTCGAAGCCGACATTGTAGAGTTGTTTCCACTGCCGCGTTCTTCCGAGCTCTGAACCCAACTGGGCGACGTCCATAGCGAAGCGTCGTTCGACGCGTTTGCGGGTGGAATGGCCACGAGATTCTGGTCAGCAGTCTGGTCCCAGTTGACCTGGCCCAGCTGGAATCGCGAGACTTCGTAGTCGACAATAATGTAGGCCTCCTGGAGGAAGGCGCGACCAAGTGTGTATGTAGATTCATTGACGGCGCGTCTGATCGGGAAGTAGTAAGACTCGTTGGCTATGTAGCGGAATGGCGGTGTGGCTCGCAGATCGAATGCTGCGTAAGGAAGAAGTATACTGACAGTGGCATTACTGTCAGGGCTCTGTCCAAGTTTAAAGGTGACGCTAGCGTTTCGCTCCACGAGTATCGCATGTTGCGTATCATTGATGAGATAGAGGTCAGTCTTGTTGTCATATGTCAGGCCGAACTCATATTCGAAAGCTCGGCATGCGTCGAAGGGCAGCCAGAGCTCGGGTACAGTGGCATCAATCAGCGCGTAAATCTTGCTGGGCAACATCTCTGTGGCGACAGGATTGGCGTCGTCGCGAGAGGGCGTCGTGATGGACTGAATCGCAACGGAGGTATCGTGCTCGTTGTCGGGCGCAAAAGTAAAGGTGAGGTTGTTCGCCTTGTACTTGTTCGTGTCATATCCTCCCAACGTCAGTGAGGCATAAGTTCCAGTGAAGCGGTAGTGAGCGCCAGCTGTGTAGGCGAATGAAACACTGGGAATTTTGCGCTGCTCTTTCAACAGTGTCATTAGGCTTGGAGCCGGGTCACTGAAGTCACTGAAGTTGCTTGGCTTTGGGTTGATGCCGAGCATTCCGAGGTAGAAAGCATTGCTAGCAAAGGCAATGATGGTGCTGTTCTCGAGGGTTGGGCCACCCTCACCTTGACCACCTAAACCGACCGTGTCGAAGCCCGCTATACCGTTGCCATAAAGTCCCTGGTTTTCACCGACCAACAGTGAGTAGGTACCGAGTGGCTCGAAGGTCGTAGAGGAATCGTTTTCCCACAGCCACCCACGCTGTTCAGCGCAAGACTCCTGGTCCGCGGCTCCCGAGCATCCCAGCGGCAGGACGACCCAGGTCTGGTAGACAAACCAAGACACGAAAGTGCGCACAAACTGCGTAGGCGTGCCGACCCTCAAGGTGAAGGATGACCACTTGCCGTCAATGCCATCCCAGTTCTGGTCCGGGGCAATGGAGACCGGGGCGGGCAGGGTGTCGGCGCGCGAGATAAGAGTGGTGTCGAGAGTGTGCGAAAAGGCGATGGCGACGAGCGACAGAAGCATGTGCGGTAGGAATGAACGCATAGCGAGCGATGATGGACGGTGAAGTAGTGACGGGAGCAGATGTTGCGCCGACTACCTTAGTGAGGTCCAGAAAGTTGCATGGTACCACGGCCAGGTGTAACCGATGCACGGCGTACCTGCGTCGCAAAAGGGCTCAGCCGGAAGAGAGGGTTGAGTGATGTATGCGAGTCGGCAGGGATGTGGATGTGAATGTGGCGTCGCAGGTAATCGGCGGTATCGAGAGCGAGTGAGTGAGAGTGAGTTGTCGGCGTGGGTGAGCGCTGTCGCGGTTGCGGTGGTGGAGTGAGTGATGCGCAATGCACTGCGATGGCACGACTGGGGAAGGAAGTCGCGACCAAGGCCTTAGTCATGGGCACCTTCCGTTTCAATGCCCGCCGTTCCCTGAACGCCGCCTCCCGCTTTCTCGCTTCGCTTATCTCAGTTTAGCCTCCCCGAGTCGGGGAGTCCCCCTCGTCTTGGGTTCTCACGGGCGTTGCGCTATATCGCCCAAACGCGCTATCAGAAGTATGTATACAGGCTATAGCACGATAGACTACAGATAACGGCAGCCAAGACGAGCATACAATCCTCCCCCCAGCGTGTCTCGCACACTGACGCCTTAACGCTCACCGTATGCCCCCTCCGGTGACAGGAGAGGGGGCCGAAAATCAGGTCAGAGTCTGGCCAGACAAGCTTCTCTGGGTGCGTGCCACTAGGCCGCTGCGGGCAAGAGGTTGGAGAGAGATGCACCACCTGCACCGACGACAGGGAACAAGCTGCGGTGCTGCTCTGTTTTTGGCGCACGGTACGAGAGCGGTCACGGTGTGTCCGCGGTGGCACGAAGGATGAAAGGTTACGTGTACGAGGTAGGCGGCGACATTTACTGCCCGTCGTCGTGCCATGGGAAGATCGTTGGATCGTTGTGGCAGGTTTGGCAATGTCAGCTCAGCTCTCTTCAAGGGTCGATCAGCAGGCAGCGAAGCCAGACTCCACGACTCGACCACGCTGCGCTCGCATGCGCATCGAGATGGAGATGGACGGACCAAGACTCCTCGCGCGACTCGGCATCGGGTTCGCAGAAAGCCACGCTGCGCCTCACGAACGAGCCCTTGGTAGCTGTGGGAGTCTCCTCTCCGCGGCACCTAATGCCCAGCATCCGCCTGCACGGTCCTCGAACCCAGTCTTCTTATATGACATCGCGCAACGCTCTGAGACACGTGCTAGCCCGTACAACACCTTCACCAGCGCGAAGGAGTCCCCGTACCAGCCGGCGAGTCTATAGTCTTTTTGTTTCGGCCAAAGTGCGCGTCGGATCAATCTCCTACCAGGTTGCGATGAATGATCATGTATTTATAGAGCAACTACCACGGGGAATGTAAATTGCCATCGCGATATCAGGGCCCTGTTAATCTGCAACTCGCAGCCCGTGTGTGCGTGCAGCGTAACATGGGTTGAAGAGCTTGTTTTCGCTGGCATCCACCCTGCTCGACCGGCCTACCCGTGCTTGTGGTTCGCGCGAGGTACCCGTACAGCTCGACATCTCTGGGTGCGGCGCTGCGTCGGCCGGCGGTGATTGGGCCAGCGCACGGCAGCTCCAGCATCGTCAGCGTCAGCTCACATGCGATGCGACAGCGATGCAACGATGCAAGCATGCAAGCAACATGCAAACACTCGCCTCCAGGACGTAAGCTCCCGCCAGCGGCTTGCCCCAACCGGCCGTCTGCGTCGTCGCACACCGTCCACGAGCAGCCGTGCTACAGCATACTGTACGCATACTCAGGTCCCGTTGCACCGCCGGCGATCAGTCTGCAAGGGCGCGTCGTCGTGTCACACAGGGGCTGCTATTCTTCGCATAAGTTGGCGAGGTGAAGTCCCCACGAGCCACTGAGCATTCCGGAGATGTGGCAACGGGGTGGAGCCATACCGCGCTCAGCACGCGAAAATCTGACAGGGATCAGGCCTAGCGGAGTTCGAGAGGCTGGCGCCGCCGATCACTCCTCCGACTCCCACTGTTTCTTGTTGCTGAGCCTTGAGGAGGAGGCTGCCGGCTCCGGGTCGCCTTAACCCACCTCCACCTATGACCGTTTGACGGTGCCAACACAATTTTGTGTTCATATTCATTCCCAACTCGTCTTGCCCCTTCGCGTGCCTACATCCACTCGCTGCAGTCGAGGCTGATCCGTGCCGTCTCTCGCTCCTATGCTGGCAGCTGTTGTCCAGTCGAGGAGTATGCAATAATACTCGACAGAAGGCTTGGATCCGCCACCAGTTCGTCCCTACACACTCGTTTGCCGCCAGGGCGCTTTCAACCATGCGTTTACACATTGGCTCCGTGCTAGCTTTGCTTGCCTACTCACATTCAGCTCAAGCAGCGTGGCCACAACATTACCGCAGACAGGACCAGCAAAGCGTACAGAATGGCACCTACGTGCCTCAGCGACTGCCGGTCGCGTCTCCTACCAACTACAATGTCACCTTGACCACAGTTACATATGCATTCATTCCGGAAACACATAGCCCGACTACCACTTCAGTATCCACAGTCGAGGTGGTCAGTTCTCTGGTGGTCATCGCAACATATACGAAGACGACATCACTAGAAGTCCTACCAGCCGAGGAGACTAATTCCACAGAGCCCGTCGTCGTCTCCTCAACAGCGACTAGGCTTCCATATCCTCTGTCAGGCCGTCCAAGTCAGAGCTTCGTGGTGCCTGGGAACGGAACGTATCCTACTACACCTGCACTCTCTGCATCGCAAACTTCGGAACGAACCAGAGCGACACCCCGACCGAAGGGGGCATGGAAACCAAAGGTCCAGGACGATTCGTGTGGCGGCGCTACCCTCAATGTGGTGAACGCTCATCTGGACTACTGGTATACCGAGACGTACACGCACACAGTGTCTACGGTCTCGGTGCAATTCAACTCCAACGACACTCAGACAGGCTGGACCATCCTTCCAGCAACGACTGCGTTCGATATCTCTACTGCTATCACACAGCAAACATGTGGACAGTCAGCAGCTGTGAATACTGCTTTCAACTACACGACCACCGACTGGGATTGTTACACCACTCCGACTCCTATAGCAGAGTCTACTACCCTGTTGTCTGTTGACGCGTTCACGCCTCCTATTCAGACTACTGGAAATGGCACTGATTTCCCCAATATCGCCACCGAGCCTCCACTCGCTGTTGCCACCCTACCAAGCGCTGCAGGAACTTACACTGAAGGCACGCCATTCGTCTACTTCAGCGAGTACGAGATCGAGTCAAGCACGCCTACCACTTTACCCAATGGCAGTGACGCCTGCGCAATTAACACTCGAATGTTCAAGCTGAACAGACTCTTCAGCTTCGCTTTCGAGGATGACGAGGAAGAACTCTCACAAGAGAGTCTCGCTAGCGATGACCTGACAGGCGACATCCACCCCAACTTCCTTCGCATGGTGGGCGAGACCAATTCCGTCACTGCTGGCACTTGGTCCGCCGAGCCAACCGTCATCGTCGTCGTCGAGCGCGGCGTGGTTGCCCAGGCTGTTCTTGCAATGTCCACGGAGGTGCCCGGCGGAGAACTCATCACGCCCTCGCCGACACTGCCCGACTTCCTCAGCTCCATCAAACCGACATCTCCACCGGCTCCTACTACGAACTTCTCGCCTCGAATTGAGAAGACTGCGGATTATTTGGATGTTCCTACTCCAGCCACTCCAACCACACCATTCAAAGTGAACCGACAGCAGACGTTCGTTGCGCACATTGAACACTCGGCTACTACCCTCATTTTGCCTGCACCTACTGACGCCAACGTTATCACTACTAAGATTGGTGGAAAGACCGTTACCGCGACCGCCATGACCAATGTACTGAGCGATGCAGCATCTGGCAATGGCAACGGCCAAAACAATGGAGGTAGCAGCAACACAAATGGCAACAACAACGCAAATAGCGGCAGCGGCCAAAACAATGGAGGTGGTAGCAGCAGTGGGAACGGCAACAATAACGCAAACAGCGGCAGCGGCGAAAATAACGGAGGCGGCAGCAGCAGCAATGGAAACAGTGGCAGCAGTAATTCAGGCAGCAACGATGGCGATGGACAGGGAGACGAGACCCTCGGAACATTCAGTGCGCCAGGAGGTAACGGCCATGGCGGCAGCAATACCGGAGGCGACGAGGGCAATTGGGTTGTCTCTCCATTCGTTGCCCGCATCGAGAACAGCGAAGTCACCATCGATGTTCCCGCGCCCGCGACGCAGAGAGTTGTAACGGCCGCTTTCCAGGGCATGACTTTGACGGCCACGGCGGTGAATGCCATCGCGACTGGGTCTCATGGTACTGGAGGTAAAAATTCTGGATCGAACAACGGCGACAGTGGCAGCAATAATGGCGAAGGATCGAACGGAGGAAGCAATGGCCAGAATGGAGGCGGCGGAGTGTTTGCCAACCTGGTTTCGAAGATCGCAGACGCAGCCAAGCCGACGAATGCTTTTGAAGTGCTTAGTCAAGCCATGGGTCATGGCCACAAGGATACAACGGCCGCCGCTATTGCTGCTGGTATTGGCGGTATTGCCGCAGGTGCAGCTGTCGAAGAAGGTGATAAGAATGGCGGATCTGGCACTGGTCGTGGCGACTCCGTCTCTGGTTCTGGGTTTAATTCGGATTCAGATTCGGGATCAAACAATGGCGCCCTTGGAAGTTCTAACGCACAGCCACAACGTGTTGGAGCATCACCGGGCCAGGTCATCACTGTCGATGATGCTACTTTTACTGCTAGCCCAGCTCAAGCCTTCGTCATCGATGGACAAACCGTTGTGCCTGGTGGCTCGCCGATTACTGTCGATGGCAAAGTCATCTCTGCTCCTTCCGGTACAAACGCGATTGTTGTCGATGGCACCACGAGATCCTTGAATGAGAACTTTGCATCACCAACCGCCTTCGAAGTTGACGGCATGGAGATTACTGCTCAACCCGGTGTCGGATTCCCCATCGCTGGGCAGACTCTACAAGCAGGCGGCCCTGCCATCACAGTCGACGGCACCAGGCTCTCCCTCGCACCTGGAGGTACAGCTCTGATCATCGGCAGCTCAACATCTGCCATCGCTGCAGCTGCTGGCGCAGCAACTGAGATTCCGGAATTGACTATTGGCAATCAAATCTTCACGGCGAACGCTGCAACACAGTTCTATCTCGAGGCTGGCCAGACGCTCACACCCGGCGGAACGGCTGTCATTTCCGGGACTACGATTTCTCTTGATTCAGAGGCTACGGCTGTGGTCATCAATGGCCAGACTCGTAGCTTCGGCTCATCTCCTAATGCAATGATCACTTCGTCACCGGAACTCATCAGAGTTAACGGCCAAGCCTTCGCACCCAATGCTGGCGGCACCTACCTCATCTCCGGTCAAACCCTTTCACCGGGCGGCAGCATCACAATCACAGGTCCCAATGGCGTAGAGACCCTCTCCCTCGCATCCTCAGGCACTGAACTGGTGGCTATCGTCTCGGGCCACACGATCACAAACACACTCAACGCCGCAGCCGCAGACGCAACCGCAGCACCGATCCTCACAATTGGCGGGCAGACCTTCACCGCCCTGCCAGGATCCAATGGCACCGACCCGACTTACCTCGTCAACGGCGAGATCCTGACTGCGGGCGAAGAAGAAACCGTCACATTATCCGGCAGGACTTACGTCGTCAGCCTCTCACCCGAAGCCACGCTGCTAGAAGTCGAAGAGCTCGGTCCCGACGGCAAGGCGACAAAAACACGCATACAGACACTATTCCCTGCCACCGCCACAGGCCGCACATCAACCATGACCGCTTCCGGCGGCTCTGGCTCAGGAAGCGGCACCGAAGAAGAAGGCACAGGCACAGGTGTAGGCGCCGCGCCAGCGCAAGAAACGGGCGCTGCAAGCTCGTCAGCTGGCGCCGTCCACTTGACGAGCTTGTTCGTCGCCGTAGGCACGCTTGTGCTTGCCACTCTACTTTAAGAAGCAACACCAATAACAACGGAAGTTCGCGCGAGCGAGCATTAAGATTCACAATACTGCGACTTTTTACAGCATGGAGGAATTTCTTGACTTTGGGAATACTACGGGATCCTCGAATTTTTGAGAGGAAGGATTAATTGCATAGCGAATGGGAACAAAAGGGATTGATCCCAAGGGACATGTCGATGGCACCGGGACACGCGCGAGCGAGCGAGTGATGCGACGCGAGTCTCTTTTCATTTGGCGAAGGGCCACCTTTCTGTTTTTCATTATTAATAACGATACTCATGACATACCTTCCTATTTAAAAGGGGAAGAGAAGGGGAGAATGCGGAAATCAACACTTTACGCACACTGGCGATCATCTATATTTTTATCTTTTGCGCACCTTGCATTGATTTGCTGGTTTTTTCCCTTCTGGTTGGGATTTGCCTGATCGTGTTTTTCATATTATCTCTTTTTGCTTTTTTCTCTTTTTTTGAAAAGGCGAGCGGACTGGAGAGAGAACACAGAAGTCTGTCACTATAAACCATTTTTAGCCGATCTTTTGATTTGATTTGATGTGCTAGCTAGAGAACATGTATGTAATGGTCCCGTGGATCAAGAAACAGATTGGTTTTGGAAGCACGAATAGCAAGCTCTCGATTCGCTTTCCATTTTACATGTACAAACCATCTCCCGAATATAAACGGCAATGCTTCTCGAAGTGCTATCGCTTTTTTGTCACATCAAAATGCCAGAGAATGGAATAATCAAGAAAGAGGAAATGGCTTCATATGAAAGACGCTTGAACGCAACAACGTCTTGTCTGATCGACAGACGCTGGGGATTTGGAATTCATTTTATGCTTTTTTGCTTTTTTGCTTTTTGATCGTCAAAGAAGTGAGACCACTTGCATCTATGCCGCTGCTTCGCCCTTCTTCTCTTTCTCCTCGGCATCCTTCTTCTCCCGGAGCGCGAGCTTCTCAGCCTTCTCAGCCTTCTGAGCGGCGATCTTAGCCGCTTTCCTCTCGCCCTTGGTTCCGCGGCCATCTTCCCTGGCAGCAGCCTCGCCGCCCTCGCCAGCGGTCGTGGCAGCAGGTGCTGCGGGAACGGGCTTGGTTGGGTTGGGGTTGCCGACGTATTCGAGTTTCTTGGGACGCATGAAATTGCGCATGGCCTCGTCGTCGATTGTGCTCCTGCGCTCCTGGAAAGCGGCGACGAACTTCTGCAGCTCGGCGATGCAGCGCTGCTTCATCTCGCCGGTCAGCAGCTCGCCGCTGCGGTACTTGGCGGCGAGGTCGTCGAGCTCGGCGTCGTCTTCGAGGAAGTAGGAGAGGTATGTGTAGGCGACGTCGACGTCTGGGTTGCCGCCGTACTTGCGCTGTTCTTCGAGCGTTTCGCGGCCGCCGGAGAAGGCGTGCGAGTTGATCTTCTTCTTGATTTGGTTGGGGGTGTCGGACATGAAGATGGCGGAGTTGGCGTCTGAGGCGCTCATTTTGCCGCCGGGGCCTTGGAGGGCTGTGAGGAACTTGGAGAGGATGAGGGCGGTTTTGGGGTGGGGGTCGGTCATGCGCTCGCAGCGGTCGCGGAGCATGCGGAAGTAGGGCTCCTGGTCGATGGCACAGGGGATCAAGGTCATGATTTTGGAGAGATCCTTGTGGCGGCGCTTGCCTGCTGGGTCCAGCTCAGGGTAGCGGTAGTCCTTGTATCCGAAGGCTTCTGGGTACGATGAAGGGAAGGCAGCGACACATTGTTTGGCGCCATATGCGATAAGACCAACGTTGGTGGAGCCATTGAAGCCGAAGGCACCTTCGGTTTGGTTGAATGTAAGGAGAGACTCGAACTCGGAAGCGTTGCGGTAGAAGTGGCCGCCGTTGAACTCATAGTCGGTGTAGATGAAGGTCTTCTTAGGATCGAAGCCTAGCGCAATGATGTCCTTCGCGTTGTCGTGTGCGAACTGGAGGAAGTCCTCGGGAGCGCTGCCCTTCTTCTGAATGCCACCGTTCTTGTTGCGGGTGTACAGGTACTTCTCGTCGTCTGTCAACATGATGACCAAGGGCACATCGAAGATCTCCTGCAGTTCCTTGGTGAAGAGGAATGGCACGGTGTGTCCTAGGTGCATGCTGCCACTGCTCGGTCCTCGTCCGGTGTACAGCATGAATGTGCCATCCCTCTCGTATGCGTCCAGGATCTTGTCGAAGTCTCTATGCGAGAAGAAGAGGCCTCTCCTCATCAATCTGTGTGCGGGCTTGCCGGTGACTTGCTCGAAGCGCTTGAGGTGGGCATCTGTGAGAGGCTGCACGCCGAAGAGGTCGATCAAACGCTGGTAGTCGATTGCTTTTG
>Ga0265797_10007712_pt1 | contig 14571 bp, 14 predicted proteins | sample P2T30metagenome_FD_192433 | JGI IMG/M metagenome (GOLD analysis project Ga0265797, IMG submission 192433) | Plant litter microbial communities from East Loma Ridge, Irvine, California - P2 T30 | ecosystem: Environmental > Terrestrial > Plant litter > Unclassified | place: USA: California... | reverse complement strand
GGTGGGCGAAAAACTTGGCGAACCCGGACGCTTTCATGGGGCGTTCCCTCTCAATGGCGACAGGGGTAGGACCGCGAATCAGCTCAGCAGTTCAATACTCTTCCATATCTAACGAGGACAGCGCCTTGTCATTTGCAGCGTCCGAATCGGCGCATATGCACGTCATGCGCGCTGCATCATCTGCGTCATCGCGATCGGTTATCGTTGTACTCATCCTTTCAGCATGATGTAATCGATCGGTTAATCCACTCGATTGCCGATGCATGCAGCAGCTATCCCTCGTTTCCACCCTGCGCGTCACGTCGTGGTGCGATCTTGCCGGCTGTGGCCTCGCTGCCTTGTTCGTGACCGCGATGGCGAAGGGGCTTGCGCCAGACGTCGCCAAACCCTTCCTCGGCCAGATCGGCTTCGCATTGATTTTGCTGTTATTGGTCGCGAAAGACCTTGCCCATGCGCCGCAAGCCTGGCAACGTTTGCGCTGCGCGCGTTTGACTCGCGCGCCGTGGCATGCGCACGTCGCGGCGCTGCTGCCGCCCGAGCTGGTGGGAATGATGAAGCTCGATCGGATGCTGTGGATCGGCTTTCTCAAACGGCTGCAGCGCAAGCCTGCTGCTGACACGCTGCCGGAGGGCGTGGCGCTGACCTATCTCGATCGCGGCGCCTACGGTACCGCGATCGCCATCGTCTTCGTCGGCCTGCTGCTCGAGCTGCCGGTCCACACCCTGTTGATCAACCTGTTCGTCCAGGATGCCGAAACGCTGGTCGCGATTCATGTCCTGGGCGCCGCCGCAGTGCTGTACACGCTGGCCTGGGTGCTGGGCGACCGCTGGCACGTCGGGGCAGGGCGCCATGTCATGACCAGCGATGCGCTCCATTTGCGCGTCGGTGCGCGGGTCGAGGGCGTGCTGCCGCTGGCGGCGATCGCGCGCCTGGAAGAAGTGGACATGGCGCTGCCGCTGTGGCGCCGGCGTCATCGCGTGGGGACGTGTGACACGCTGGTGATAACGCCATTCGACAAGCCGAACTGCGTGCTGGTGCTCGCCGATGATGCGCAGGTCGAGATCCTGCATTGGCAGGTGAAGAAGCGCGTGCCGCGTTACGTGTTCCTGTATCTCGATCGCCCGGAGCTGCTGGCGGCGCGATTGCGCCAGCGGGGGCAGGATTGAGTCCGGTGCGGGGAGTGAGTTCCCGGCTCGTGGCCGGCGTGTTGATCGCGCTGTTGCACGTCCTGCTGGTGCTGGCCCTGCTGCGTTCCGCGCAGGCGCCGGATGCGCGCCACGAAGAACCAGAGGTCGACTACATCGCATTCGCCTTCATTGCGGCGCCGAGGCCGCCGGTTACGGTAGAAAAGCCTGCGCCGCCGCCGGTCACGGCGCCGTCGGTTCGGCCACGGCCGGCGCGCGTCGTCCGTCGCGACACCGCGCCGCAGCCAGCCTTGACCATCATCGAGCAGGAGTCGCCGCCAAGTACCGTAGCGCAGCCGGAACCGGCGTTGGCGCAGGAAGGACGCCTGGATATGGATTCCCTGCGCGCCGCAGCGCGCCAGGTAGATAGCGAACGGACGCCGGGGACGCGGCGCGAGCCGGAGCAACTGCGCGCCATGGACGACACCGCATTGTCGCGCGCGGTGCAACGCGCGAAACTGCCGGACTGCCAGACCAAGTATGCCGGCGGCGAGAAGGTCAACCTTCTGTTGCTGGTTCCGCTGGCCATCGACACCGTCACGGGCAAAGGCTGCCGCTGGTAGCCGCCTTCATCCGGCCCGTGTCGGTCAGGGCGACTGGGCAGGCGCGTGTAGAATCATCGGATGCAAACTTCCTTCACGATACGCGCCGCCACAGCGGCCGACATCGCCGTATTGCAAGCATTGATCGAACGCTCGGGTATCGCGCTGTCAGCCGGCTTCTACACGCCGGAACAGGCGCAGGCGATCACGCACGAGGTATTCGGCGTCGACACCCAGTTGATTGAAGACGGTACCTACTTTGCCATCGATAACGGCACGCGCATCGTTGCTTGTGGTGGCTGGAGCAAGCGCTCGACGCCCTACGGCGGCGACAAGGCCAAGGATGCGCCAGACCGCCTTCTCGACCCGGCCGCCGAGCCGGCCAAGATCCGTGCCTTTTTTGTCGATCCGGACATGAAGCGCCTGGGTCTTGGCTCGATGCTGATGCAGCACTGCACACAGCAGGCGCTGGCGGCAGGTTTCACCTCACTCGAATTGACGGCTACCATGCCGGGCGTGCCGCTGTACGCCGCGCATGGCTTCGTGCCCGTGCATGACCTGATGTTGTCGCTCGGGGGAGGACAAGTGGCGGTGCCGCTCACGCTGATGCGCAAGCCGATCGGGTAACTGGCAAGCAGCCCGGTACCTGGAAACGCCCGCGCGAGATTACGGGCGTTTCCTCATGCATCACTTGCTACCGGTCTTCCAGCGCATGCCGAAGCCGAAATGGCGGTCCATCAGCTCGTGCGCGCTGGTCATGCCCTGCTGCTGGAAGTACTCAGCCAGCTTGGTGATCACCAGGTTGCCGCCGCGGTTTTCGATCAGCGCGATCGCGCACATGATCTGGCGGTCACCGCCATCAAGGCGCACTTCAACCGGCGCCTGGTTCGGCGCCTGGATCGTCACCACGCCATTGGTCACACCCCAGTTGGCCGCGCCTTCGTAGATGAACGAAAAGATCACTGCGCGCTTGATCTGGTCGAAGCGCTCGCCGTTGATGAACAAGTTCTCGCCGTTCGCTGCGGCCCCGGTGCGGTCGTCGGCATCGAGTTGGATGAACGGATCGCGCTCATAGTCGCCGAAGGTATTGCCGAGCGCTTGCACCAGGCCCTTGCGGCCGTCGGCCAGCTCGTACATGCAACCGAGGTCCAGGTCGATGCCGCTGCGGCCCTTGCGCGCGGCGCCGGCCTTGTTGGCCATCTCGCCCGCCTTGTTGGCAAGGTCGCCTGCCATGCTGGTCAGGCGATCCAGGAAACCGCCGCCGCGCGACGCCGTGTTTGGCGCCGGCACCGACGATGGCGCCGGTGGCGGTGCGATCGCGGCCTGGTTCCAGTTCAGGTTGACGTGGATGCGGCCATAGCCCTGGCCCGGACGCTTGTCGAGCGAGATCTTGTCGCCGCGTTTGTCGAGCGTGATCTTCGACAGCGAAATTTTTGGCGCGGCGGGTGCCGGCGCCGGGGCGGGAGCAGGAGTCGCAACAGGTGTGGCGGGACGCGACGATCCAGCCTCGGTGCCGCCAAAGTGCGCCAGCAGCGACGACAAGCCGCCACTGAAGCCCTGGCCAACCGCGCCGAAGCGCCACTGGCCATCGCGGCGATACAGCTCGGCCACGATCAGCGCCTTCTCGTCGCCGAAGTCGGCGCCCGACCACGGGAAGCGCAGCGCGCTGCCCAGCGTGAGCGCACTGGCGCCCAGCTGGCGCATGGTCGCGGCGCCGTCGATCGCCGCCACGAACACCAGCTTGGCGATCGAGGCTGGCAGCAGGTCGAGGTTCACCGCGAAGCGCGCGCGGCCGCTGGATGGCTCCAGGCGCACTGCGCCTTCCGGGCTGGCCAGCTGGTTGTAGAACACCATATAGCGGTCGTCCGACAGCTTGTCATTGACATCGAGGCCGAAGCAGGACACGTCGACCGAAGCGCCATTGGCGACGATGTCGATGTCGACATTGAACAGGTTGCCGCTGCCGAGATCGGCCAGCTTGCCTTTTTGTCCGCGCGAGAATTGGGTAGTCATGAGGGTTCTCCTTCCAGGAATGGTTTGTGGCCCAGGTCGGCGCTGTGCGCGCCGAACAGGCGTGATTGCTCGACCATGCGCTCGGCCCAGGCGCGGTGGGTCGCCACCTCTTGCATCGCGTCGTCCATGCGGAACACCGCCGGGCTCGACGTGTCGAGGATGGCGCGCGCCACCGCCAGGTCTTGCGGCGTGACCTTGAAGTGCTGCTCGATTGGCGCGATCTGGGTCGGGTGGATGGCGGTCTTGCCGACCATGCCGTGCGCCAGGTCTTCGATCACTTCCTGGTCCAGCAGTTCGGGCAGGTCGAGATATTCGAATACCGGCGCGGTCAGCATGAAGCCGTAGGGACGGAATGTGGTGACCAGGCGCGAGATCACCGGCCCGAGCGGAGTGCGATACAGCGTCATGCCGCGCGGACGGCGCAGGCCGAGCAGCGCCAGCAGGTCGTTGCCGCCGATGCGCAGCGCCAGGATGCGGTGCCGCACGCCGGGCGCTTCGAGCACCATGCGCAGCTGCTGCATCTCGCTGTCGTCGAATGCGTCGGCCGTCTCCAGCGTCGGCATCAGCATGTGTTCCGTCTGGCGCACCAGGCGGAAGTAGTTGTCGAAGTTGTGGCGCGTGATCTTGGGCAGCACGAAGCCGGTCAGCTTCTCGGCGCCCGGCATCGCCAGCACGCGCGCCAGCACTTCGGGATTGCGTACCCGCACGAAGCGGTCGGCCGCCACGTCCAGGCGCATGTTCGCCAGCACGACCGACAGGTTGAACAGCGACCAGCTCAATTCGCGGTCGGCGATCGAGTCCTCGGTACAGAAGATCAGCGAGCGAGCATGCGGGAGCCGGTCGCCATTGGCGATCTCGGTCAGGTTCTTGTGATTGGCCGGCACGTACAGCGACGCGCCCAGTGATTTAGCCATCTGATGCACTCCTGATCAGGGATACTGCGTGATAGGGCAGGTCCGGGTCGATCTCGACCGGCACCCGTTTTTCTTCGGCCAGCACGGCCAGGTGCGCGACATCCGCTGCATGCGGATCGCGCAGGATGACCAGGCGCGGCACACGGCGCAGCAGCACGCGCGTGGCTTCGCCGATGCCGGGTTTGAGCAGGTTGACGTCGGCCACGCCATGGCGCCGCATGGCCGCGCCGATATAGGCTTGCGAGCGTTCGCGCGCGGCCGCGGCATCGATCGGCTGTGCAGGCACACCGTCGCGCGGCAGCGCAAGCGCCAGCCGCACCAGCTCGTCCGCGAATGCCTGTGAACGATCCTGCGGCGCGAACTGCGCGTAATACACGCAGCCGTGAAAGTCGTCGGCGCCCATGTCCTCGCTCATCACGGTGCGGCTCACCAGCCCTGACACCGTGGCATTCAGGATGCTCGACGGGATCAGGTAGTCGTCGCACGAGGCGGCGCAGGCGGCGGCGCCGGCCAGGTCGGACAGCACATGCAGGCCAGCGTCGATACTGGTGCCGTGGCGCTTGTTGAACACCTCGACCGAGCTGGCCAGCTCGCGCGCGATCACGCCCTTGCCGGTCCAGCCATCGACGAACACGATCTCGTCCGGCAGGTAGCCCTGCGCCAGGATATGGCGTAGCGCGGCCGCATCGATGCCGCGATCGCGCACGATCGACACCGAGTAGTGGACCGCGTCGCAGCCGAACCGCTCGCGCAGCAGGCGCGCCACGACCACGCCGACCGGCGTACCGGCGCGCGCCAGCGACACGAGTGCCAGCTGCTTCTTGCCGCGCAAGGCAATCAGGCTGGCCAGGCGCAGGCAGTCGCCCGCCATGCGCGCATTGTTGGCGCGGCAGGCCTCGTCGAACAGGCGCATATAGCGCTCCGACGGCGCCGCTTCTGGCGACAGCATCTGGCTGTAGTGGCGCTGGCCGCTCTGGATCAGCGTTTCCTTCTCAGCGACGTCGACAAAGCCCTGCTGCGGCAGGCGGCGCAGCAAAAAGCTCACCTCGCCCGCGCGATAGCTGCCTGGGAAGTCCTGCCAGCCGCTCACAAGGCCCCCACGGTGATGCCCGCAAGCTGGGTGCCGCGCGGGATGATGGCGTAGTCGCAGGCGGCCATGAAGCGCGCGTCGGAACGGCTGTCGCCCATGCCGAAGGTGACGATCTCGCCGTGTTCAGCTTTCAAACGCGCGGTGATGTGGGCGACCGCATTGGCCTTGTTCAGGGCCTTCGGCAGGATGGCGAGATTGTTGCCGTTGCGGTGGATGAAGTAGTCGCGCCCGCCGTCTTCGATCCACGGGCGCACGACCTTCTCTTCCAGCGGCGCCAGGCGTTCGCCCAGCTTGTCCGGATCCTTCACCACCAGGAAGAACGGCGTATCGAAATCCTCGATCATGCGCGCGCGGCCGCCATAGCCGGTGCGCGCGCCATGGTCATCGATATGGGCGGCCAGTTCGAGCAGGCCGGGCAGGGCGGCGTGCATCGCCGTGCGCATGCCGTCCAGCCAGGGCTGGTCGACCGCCCCGCCGGGTTCGAGCACGACACCGCCGTAGTTGATGACGGCATAGCTGTCGAACGGCAGAGAAACGCGACGCAGGCCGTCGAGGTCGCGCGCGGTGGTCGGGATCATCGTCATGCCGTCCTGCAGCAGCGCCAGGAAGGAGCGCTGCGCGGGCGTGGTGTACGAACAGATGCTGCCGTCCTTGTAATAGGCGGCCGGCTCGAGCGCGCCAGGATGGTCCTGGTGGGCGCCGCATTTGCCGAAGGTCTGGAACAGCGTATCGTCCAGGTCAGCGAACAGGAACTTCTTCAACGTGGTCCTCGGACTGGAAGTGGAACAGGCGCGCCTTCAGCAGGCCCGCCAGGGTATGAAGCGCCGGGCCGGGCGCGGTTTCGTGGCACACCAGCACGTGGTCGTACTGGCCGGGCGCGACGTTGTACAGGTAGTTCGCGATGCCTTCGCCGTAGTTGTCGGCGAAGTTAAGTGCGTGGCTCACCGCGCCCCAGGTGAGGATCGGCGAGCGCGTGGTCGACTGCACCACCGCGTCCACGCCATGGCGCAGCAGGGCCGCGCCCAGCAGGGTCGAGGCGTGCATGAATTCTCCGGTGCCCAGTACCAGCACGCGGCTGCCCGGCGCGAACTCCCCCGCCAGGCGCGCGGCCAGCGCCTCGGGCGCCTTGACGGCGCGGGCCAGGCCCAAGCGGCCGAACGCCGTGCTGGCGCCACGGTCGGCATCCAGCTCGAAGCGTTGGGCCGCGCCCTGGTCGGGCGGCAGCGCGCCTTGGGCGAAGGTGAATTCGCCTTCGATCAGCGCGCCGACAGTGGCCGGCATGCCGAAGCGGCCATCCAGGGCATCGGTCGCGGCGCGGCCCATGAAATTGGTGATGGTGGCCAGGTGCACGCGCTCGAGCTGCGGGTTCAGGCGGCGGCAGGCGGCGGCCAGGTTGACGAAGGTGTTGCCGGTGCTGGCCTCGTCGTCGACCAGCACCAGGGTGCGCGCCGCCAGCAAGAGGGCGTGCAGCGCCGGGTCGGTCGGTTCGTGCAGGAACTGGCGCGGTGCGTGGCTGTGCGCTTCCTCGAACTCGATCAACGGGCCGTCGCCGACCCGGTAGCGGGTGGTGTGCAGGAACAGTGCCTGCTCGCCCGGATTGGCGCGCAGCCAGGCTTCGAACACGCCCTGGCCCAGGCCGACCGCGGTTTCAGCCATGGCGATGAAGACCACCGGGCCACTGACCACGCCTGTCAGTTGCGGCACGGTCGCGGCCAGGCGCTCGTGCACCATCAGCATATCGAGCGGCTTGGCCGGCCAGTGCTTGCCCAGCACCTTGCTCAGGAACAGAAAGCCGCGCTTGGCGTTGGCGCGCGCAGCAAAGCCGAGCAGGGCGTCGAGTTCGGCGGCGCCGCTATCGATGCGCAGGTCGAGCGTGCCGGTCGGGAGGTCGATGCGCTGCATCGGGAGCGGGAGCGGCGCGTTCATGCCAGCTCCGTCGCGACCGATAGTTCGGCCACCCGCATGCCATGGCGCGCAGGCGGTACCTCAACCCCGTCGAAGCCGTCTGCAAAGCCGCGCAGTGCGATATACGGTAGGTTCGGGCCGGCCAGGCAGGCCATGCCGATCCCACCCGACATGCGTGGATTGATTTCCAGCAGGCGCGGACGCCCGCCGCCTTCGCGGAACTGGGCGTTGAAAATGCCGTTCAGTTTATAGTCGGCGCACAGGCGCGCCGTCGCATCCAGGATGTCCTGGCGCATGTCGATCAGCTGGCCGCTGCCGGCCTGCGGCAGCTTGCGGCGCACCACGGCCGCCACCAGGCGCCCGTTGTCGCCGACGCAGTCGACGCTGTACTCAGGACCGTCCAGGAATTCCATCAGCAGCATGGTCTTGAACGATGCCAGTTCGCCCAGGCCGCGGCGCAGGTCCTGGTAGCCGATGTGGTATTCGACCCCCGCCAGCAGCAACGCGGCGCTGCTGCGCTCCTCGTCGACGATCGCAAAGCCCAGGCCATAGATGCCGTGCGCGGGTTTCACGCACAGCTTCTTGAATTGGGGACGCAGCTCGGCATAGGCGGCGTCGAACTGTTCCAGATTGTCGAACCGGCGGAACGCGGCCACCGGCGCATCGGGCAGCACGGTCGCGGCGTAGAAGTCGGCCTTGTCGTGGATGCGTTTGAGTTCCGCGGGCGGCGCCGCGCTCAGCACGCGCGTGCCGACATCGGCGAAGCGCGCATGTTCGGCGGCCAGCGTGGTGGCCTCGCGGCCCGGCACGAAGATATCGATCTTGTGGTCGCGGCAGAAGGTCAGGCACCAGTCGACGTAGGCATCGCCTTTGAGGCCGGTCGGTTCGACGTGGAATTCGTGGGCCAGGCGCGCAGCCGGTGCGTGGCGGTTCGGATTGCTGTGGACGATGGTGAAACGGCCGTCGATATCGGCTTCGCGAATCAGCTTGATCGCGGCGTAGACGGACGAAAAGGTCCTGTTGAACCAGACGCGCATGGGACTTTCCAGATAGGTGACAAGGTGGTCCCGCAGCGAGCGCGCCCGGGGTGGTGCAGGTCCGCGCCTGGTAGCGGCGCGGACCTGGAGGGCAAGCCCGGCTTAGACGTTGACGCCGAACGAGCGGGCCAATGGACCCAGGCCGCCCTTGAAGCCCTGGCCGACGGCGCGGAATTTCCACTCGCTGCCGGCGCGGTACAGTTCACCGAAGATCATCGCGGTTTCGGTCGAGCTGTCCTCGGACAGGTCGTAGCGCGCGATCTCGGCTTCGCCGGCCGCGTTCAGGCAGCGGATATACGCCTTGCCGACCTGGCCGAAGCTCTGGCGGCGCGCGTCGGCGTCGTGGATGGTGACGCAGAACGAGATCTTGTCGATATCGGCCGGCACGCGCGCCAGGTCGACCGTCACCTTTTCATCGTCGCCGTCGCCCTGGCCGGTGGTGTTGTCACCGCCGTGGGTCACCGAGCCGTCGGTCGATTTCAGGTTGTTGTAGAAGATGAAGTCGGTATCGCCGCGCACTTTGGCGTCGGTCTTGAGCAGGAAGGCGCTACCATCCAGATCGAAGGCCGAACCGTCGGTCGAGCGGGGATCCCAGCCCAGGCCAATGATGACCTTGGTCAGGCCCGGTGCTTCCTTGCTGAGGTTGACGTTGCCGCCTTTTTGCAGACTGATTGCCATGCGAACTCCTTTTCCGTTGAGGGATGAGATGACTGGCGAACAGCGCTCGGTCATCGGGATTGCATCCGCCAATATAGGCGGTAATTGATCAATTGTACATGGGGCGTAGCCGAGCGAATTTCAACACTTTTCATAGGGGCATGTACGTACTTACGCCCCGCGATCCTTACTCTATGTCACATTCGGGGCGGTGCCGCGGCGCGTAGCGGCCGGAAGAAGTCCCGGATCTCGCGCGCCAGCGCAGCAGGCTGTTCGAGCGCCGCGAAATGACCGCCGGCTGGCATCTGCTTCCAGCGCCGTACATCGAAGCAGCGCTCGACCCAGCTGCGCGGCGGCAGCGGCAATTCGAACGGGAACAGGGCCAGGCCCAGCGGCGGGATCACGCGGCCCTGCGGTGCCAGCGGCCGCGCGCGCACCGAGGTGTACATGCCGAAAGAGGACCCGATGGTGCCGGTGAACCAATACAAGCTGATGTTCGTGAGGAGTGTATCGAGATCGACCGGCCCGTCGGCCCATGCATGGAACTTCTCCCCGATCCAGGCGGCCAGGCCGGCCGGCGAGTCGTTCAGGCCGACCGCCAGCGTTTGCGGCCTGGTCGCCTGGATCCGGGCGTAGGCGCCATCGGCATCGAGGAACTCGGCGGCGCGGCGCAGGAAATCCTGTTCGTCCGCATTCGGCACAGAGCCGTCCTGCGGCGGCCGGTACGAACCGGGGATGTAATTGAGGTGCATGCCGACCACCTGCGCGGGAAAGCGCTGGCCAAGCCACGCGCTGACCGCCGCACCGATGTCGCCGCCCTGCGCGCCGAAGCGCGAATAGCCCAGCCCTGTCATCAGGTCGGCCCATAGGCCCGCCACCTCGTAGGGCCCGAAATCCAGTGACGTGGGCGCCGACGAAAAGCCGAAGCCGGGCAGCGACGGCGCCACCACGTGGAAGGAATCAAGCGGATCGGCGCCATGCGCGCCCGGGTCGGCAAGCAGCTGCACGATCGCCTCCATTTCCAGGAACGAGCCTGGCCAGCCATGCGTCAGCACCAGCGGCAGCGGATCGGGACCGGTACCCCGCTGGTGCACGAAGTGGACATCGATGTCCCCGTGTGCGCTGGCGATGCGGGCGCGGTACTGCGGCAGGCGGTTCAGTCGCGCTTCGTGGATTCGCCAGTCGTAGCGCTCGCGCCAGTGTTCCAGCAGCTGCGCCAGGTAGCCGGGCGCGATGCCGGCGCTCCAGCCCAGGTCGAGATTGGCCGCCGGCAGCCGGGTACGCGCCAGGCGCGCTTGCAGGTCGGCCAGGTCGGTATCAGGAATGGCGATGCAAAATGGGGTGATGTCCATGGCGACTCCCGGCGAACGTGCACATTGATGGGTGTATTGACGCACCCCCCCGATTGTACGGCTGAGGTGTTCGGACGTGTCGCGCGTACCGCTTGGAGAATCAGGCAAAACCCTGCCAGCTTCCGGCAACGACCGATGCGGCCCCGGTCCGATACTGGGTGCTCTACCCATCAATTACCGACAGGAGCACACCATGACCAAGATCGCACTCGTCACCGGCGCCAGCCGCGGCCTGGGCCGCAACACCGCATTGCACATCGCACGCAAGGGCGGCGACGTGATCGTCACCTATCAACACCGCGAGCAGGAAGCGCAGGTCGTGGTCGACGAGATCCGCGCCATGGGCCGCCGGGCGCTGGCGCTGCGGCTCGATGTGGGCGATATCGCCGGCTTCCCGCTGTTCGTCGAACACCTGCAGCTAGGGCTGAAGCAACAGTGGGGCCGCGCCAGCTTCGACCACCTGGTCAACAACGCCGGCCATGGCGACGCGGCGCTGATCGAGGAAACGACGCAGGCCCAGTTCGATCGCCTGGTCGATGTCCACTTCAAGGGCGTGTTCTTCCTGACCCAGGCCATGCTGCCGTTGCTGGCCGATGGCGGGCGCATCGTCAACCTGTCGACCGGGCTGACCCGCGTGTCCTACCCGGGCTTCAGCGCCTATGCAGCGGTAAAGGGCGCGGTCGAGATCCTGAGCGTCTACCTGGCCCGCGAGCTGGGCAGCCGCGGCATCGCCGTCAACACGGTGGCGCCGGGGGCGATCGAGACCGACTTCCTGGGCGGCGCCGTGCGCGATACGCCCGATATGAACGCAGCCTTCGCCGGCATGATCGCACTCGGCCGGGTCGGCGTGCCGGACGATATCGGCCCGATGATCGCCAGCCTGCTGGGGGAAGACAACCGCTGGATCACCGGCCAACGCATCGAGGTCTCGGGCGGCCAGACTATCTGACGCTGGCGGCAGGAATCAGGAATCAGGCGGCGGCGTGCAGCCGCGCCTGGGCCGTGACTTCGCGCACCGGGGGCATGCCGAACATGCGCCCGTATTCGCGCGTAAACTGCTGCACGCTCTCGTAGCCGACCGCATGGGCGGCGTTGCTCGCATTTTTCCCCTCGGCCAGCATCAGGCGCCGTGCTTCGATCAGGCGCAGCTGCTTCTGGAATTGCAGCGGCGTGAGCGAGGTCACGGCGCGGAAGTGCTGGTGGAAGGACGAGGGGCTCATGCCGGCCGATGCCGCCAGTTGCTCCACCGGCATGCGCTGCGCATAGTGATTGCGCAGCAGCGCCACCGCGCGCGCGATGCGCCGCACCTGGCTGTCCGGCAGGCCGAGGCGCCGGATCGCGGCGCCGTGGCGCCCGGCCAGCAGCCAGTAGTGGAATTCCCTGACCAATGCCCCTTTCAGGACCGGGATCGATGCCGGGCGTTCGAGCATGCGCATCAGGCGCAGCGCGACATCCGAGAGCTGGGCTTCGGTGGGCTCGATGCGCACCGGTGTCTCATCTAGAGCTTCGACCACCGCGATCTCGGTCATCAGGTCGGCGATCACCCCGGGCGACAGGTCCAGCGCCAGCGCGCAATATGGCGCGGCGGCGCTGGCTTGCGTGATCTGGCTGACAGTTGGGACGTCGGCCATGATCAGCAGCGAGTCGCCGGCATGGAAGGTGAAGGACTGGCTGCCCATCGTCACGTGCTTGCTGCCCTGCAGGACCAGGCAGGCGAGAGGGCGCGGGATCTGGTAGCTCAGTTCCGTGCGGCCGGTCGAGTAGATCGTGATCAGGCCGGGGATGGGCGTGCAGGCAATGCCTCCGGCATCGGCATGGTCTTGCGCATGGCGCAGCACGGCGTCGAGAAGTTGGGTGTCCATGGCGCCAATAGTAGCGCTGCTTTTCTTGCTTGAAAACGTGTTTGTAGGATTGGGCAAAGATCGCCGAGTTTCCGGTAACGGCAAGGCGAGTGGCGGCGCGATGATGACTTCACCGGCGCAGCGAACACGATGCAGCGGCGCCACCCACCCTGTAGCCATCACGAGGAGTTTGACCATGCATACCAACGACACCATCCTGATCGTCTTATCAGGCGCCGACCACTGGACGCGTACCGATGGCAGCCAGTACGCCACCGGCTACTGGGCCGAGGAATTCGTGGTCATCCACCAAAAATTCATTCAGGCCGGCTACCAGGTCGAGCTGGCAAGCCCTGGCGGCGTGAAACCGACTGCCGACTGGCGCAGCCTCGATCCGCAGTACGGCGGGCCGGAAGCGCCGCGCTACGCCGCCTACCTGGAACAGATCGCGGCCAGCCTGGCCCACCCGCTGCGCCTGGCCGACGTGGATATGGGGCGTTACGTGGCGGTCGTGATCCCGGGCGGGCACGGGCCGGCCGAAGACCTGTACCACGACGCCGACATGGCGCGGGTGCTGTTCGAGGCAGCGCGGACGGACAAGGTAATCGGCTCGGTGTGCCACGGCCCGGCCGCGCTGCTCAGCGCAGTCAACGAGGATGGCAGCTGGCTGTTTGCCGGACGCCGCCTGACCGGATTCAGCGACGAGGAAGAGGTCGAATTCGGCACCGCCGAGAATGCGCCGTGGCTGCTGGCGACCCGGATGCGCGAATTGGGCGCCCGGTATGAGCGCGGCCCGCAGAACTGGGCGCCGTTCGCCATCACCGACGGCAAGCTGGTCACCGGCCAGAATCCGGCGTCGAGCGCGGCGACCGCGGATGGCGTGCTGGCGGTGCTGGCTGGCGCCGGACGCTGAGGTCAAGCCGCCTTGGCATCGCCCCCGGCCGGATCGGGCAGGGCGCTCACCGACGCCGGCGCCAGGTCGGCCGACGCCTGCGCGCGTTGCAGGTGCAGGTTCTGCACCGGCAGCGCCAGCGCCACGCCACGTTCCTTCAGGCCGGTCAGGATGCGCAGGTAGATCTCCTGCTGGATGTCCATGTAGACCGCATAGTCGGTGTTGTCGACGTAGTACACGACTTCGTAGTTGAATACCGGCGCGCCCAGGCCGGCCAGGTGGGCGCGGTCGAAGCGCACCGGCTGTTGGGCGCAGACGATCTCCTTGACCATGGCCGGCAGCTCGCGCAGCACCGGTTCCGGCGTCTGGTACGACACGCCGAACTGGAACACCACGCGGCGCGACTCCATCCGGCGCAGGTTCTGGATCCGGCTCTTGAGCAGGTCGTTATTCGAGAACACGATCTGCTCGCCGCCCAGGCTGCGCACGCGGGTGGTCTTCAGGCCGATCTTTTCGACCGTGCCGAGCATCTTGTCGACGATGATGAAGTCGCCCACCACGAACGGTTTGTCGAGCACGATGGAGAGCGACGCGAACAGGTCGCCCAGGATGCTCTGCACCGCCAGCGCGATGGCGATACCGCCGATACCCAGGCTGGCTACCAGCGTCGTGATGTTCACGCCCAGGTTGTCCAGCACCATCAGCGCCACCACCGCCCACAGCGCCACCCGCACCAGGAAGGTGATCGCGGCGGACGAGGTGACGCGGTCCGGGTCTTCGTTGCGCTGGGCGCGGGTCGCATTGAGCCAGGTGCGCAGCGCATGGTCGCCCCAGATCGCGACCTGGAACAGCACCGCCGTGATGGTCATGCGGGCGATGAACAGCTGCGCCTTGTCGGACAGCACCAGGAAGCTGGCGCCGGCGTAGATGCCGACGATGCCCAGCACCAGCAGCTTGGTCGAGCGCAGCGCGGCGACCAGGATGTCGTCCCATTTGGCGTCGGTGTGCGCGGCCCGTACGGCCAGGCGCCGCGCCACGATCGATTTGAAGGCGTCCAGGCCGGCCGCGACGGCCGCGACCACCACCAGGGCGACCAGCCAGTCGGCCACCGGGTTTTTCAGGATGATGTATTCCATCACTGTTG
>Ga0265797_10007711_pt1 | contig 14573 bp, 15 predicted proteins | sample P2T30metagenome_FD_192433 | JGI IMG/M metagenome (GOLD analysis project Ga0265797, IMG submission 192433) | Plant litter microbial communities from East Loma Ridge, Irvine, California - P2 T30 | ecosystem: Environmental > Terrestrial > Plant litter > Unclassified | place: USA: California... | reverse complement strand
CATCGGTCAGGCGCGCGAGCGGGATGCACATGGCGATGCCGGCGGCGTGCCGCTCGAGGTCGCGGTCGAGCTGGGCGCGGCACTGCGCGGGCGTGTACGTCTTGCCCCAGGCCGCGTTCTCGGTGGCGCCGGTGCAGTACGTGAGCACGCCGGCGATGTCGCGGTAGGTGGACAGCTCCGTGCCTTCGAACGCGGGCGTGAAGCTGAGCAGCGCCGTCGCGGCCACGGCGCCGACCAGCGCGACCAGGCCGCGCCGCTGGGTAGGTGCGCCCTTAACCATTGCCGGTAAGCGCCGGTTGTGCCACGACGCGCGCAATCGCGGCGCCGAGCGAGGTCAGGCCAGCGGCCACCACCAGGATCGGCGCGGTGCCGCTGGCGTACAGGTGCATGCCGGCCTCGACGGCAGATGCGATGGCAGCCAGCAGCGCGAAGCGTACCGACCACAGTCGCGGGAATTGCTTACTTGCGTCTTCGATGAAGTTCATGGTTTTTCCTGTGAAGGGAATTGCGATTTCGATCCCGGGCCTTGCAGCTGCGCCTGAGGCTGTGCCAGGCGCAGCAGGTTCATTTGCGCGCGCTTTCGAGAGCGGTGATGCGGAGCGCGTTCGTATCGTTCACGCGCTGCACGGCGAAGATCGCATCTCGCATCCCGTCAAGCCGGATGTCCCTGTCGTCCAGGCGCTTCTCGAGCTTCTGGTTGGTCACGATCAGCTGATCGAGCTTGCTGGATTGAGCCGACGAATTCCAGCCGAGAGTGGCCATGAATATGGCGGACGCCGCCGCGCCGGAGATAAGCCAAGGCAAGGGCAATTTGAGGTCAACAATACGAGATGGGGCTGGGTTGGGCATGTATCACTTTCAATGGACGTAAAAAAGCCCACCGAAGCGGGCTGGGTCTGTGGTGCCGGCGCGCCAACGGGCACGCCTGGGCCGTTCAATCGATCACCATACGATCGCCGCAATTTCTTCCGGCGTGGTGGCGAGATCCAGCTGCGCTTTCAGGCGCTGCGAATAGTTGAAGTTCTCGGTGCCCTGCGCCGCCATGCCAGCGAACAGTGCGCGGAACGCGTCGACGTCCGGCAGCGGGTGCATCGAGTTATCCAGCGCTCGCCAGGCGCCGGGGAAGCCGTCCGGGAATGTGCCGAACAACCCGATGTGGTTGGCCACGCCGTCGATATCCGATCGTGAAACCGTGTCGCACGAGAACAGCTTGCCGGCGTACGGGAACGTCGACAAGTTCGCGCTCGCGCGCCAGGCGTTGATCTCGGCGTTTTTTGCAGAACGCAGCTCATCGAGCGTGGGCTCGACCAGTGGCGCCGTGCCGTCGATCACCTGCCCGATCGCCACCAGAGGCATTGGCGTCGGCGTGCTCGGATCACGCACACGGTGCATAGTCTCGAACCAGTCGACCGGACAGTAGCTCATGACGAATGCGCGCAAGTCATCGCCCTCTGGCGCCGGGACGGGCAGCGAGATCGCGTACTGCGCGCGGTTGCCAAGTTCGGATTCAGTCAGCACGTCGCTGAAGAACCGGACGATGATCTGCCGATCTCCCGGCACCGTATCTACGATACGAAATTTGATAGTTGCCATCAGCTCATGTTCCCTGAAATGATCCCTTGTTCAGCGACAGTTACCGACGTCGCCCCCTCGATCGCCACGCCTTGCACACCTGGCGCGCCGTCACTGCCGCGCGCGGTGCTACCGCGTGAGCCTGCAGCACCACCCGCGCCCCCGCTACGGTTGGCACGTGTGTAACCGGCTGGCACATCGGTGCCGGTGGCCGCTGATCCTGAGCTACCCGAAGATCCGTATGCGCCGCCATCGCCGCCACGCCCAGCCCCGCCACCGCTGCTTGCTGAACCGCTGCCCGGTCCCGATCCTAAGCGGCGCCCGCCTAACCCGCCGCTGCCACCCGTATAGGTGACGGCTTGGCCGGTAGATGTTTGCGTCAGCCGAACACCGCCACCACCGCCACCACCGCCGCCGCCGCCGCTGCCACCAGTGCCCACGCCGCCTACGCCACCCAGGCCGCCAGTACCGCCGGCAATGGTCCCACTGTTGCGTAGGATGATCGCGCGGGTTGCGCGCAACCCTGCGCCACCAGCCTTACCGGCGCCACCGCTGTCTGCGGAGCCGTCGCCCCCGCCTTGACCGGATTGTCCAGACGTGCCGGTATTGCCAGCACCACCGCTGCCACCGCCGCCGCCAGCCCCATGACTGCCCGTGTCGCCGCCGCCGTTCGTGCCAGCTGCGCCTTGTGCGCCGGTAATCGTGCCTTTATTAATGAGCATCAGCACGCTACCTGCACCCCACCCGTCGCCAGTCGTAAAGGCTGGTAGCGTGCTGTTTGCAGATGTGATCGCACCTTCTGCAAGGCAGATGACCACGGCAGGGCCGACCAGGTTACCGGCAGCCGTGCGCATGTTGTAGTTGACCGCGTTGCCAGGCTTGAGCACGACGGTGCGCGGCAGCAGGAGTGCCATCATTTCGTATATCCCGGCAAGTACGAGCAGAACATATTATTGCCGTCACGGATCATCGAAAAAAGTGTGCGACGACCCGGTGCAGTTGCAATTGCAGGCGCGATGTCTTCAATGAAGCAATACGCAGGATCAAAATACAGCTTGCGCCCGCCGACGTTATCTTGAATGACATGCAAAATGTACGTGCCATCTTGCATGTTTGTCGGAGCCGCCAGTGTGTAGTCGCCGCCTAATGTCAAGTAGCCAATTTGTATAGCCGACAAGTCCCATGAAATTAGGCCGTTTGCGCCGGTCATCCCGCCGACCGCCGGAGGGATGACAGAAATATTTTTCCAGTTCGTCGAATCGCTACGCGGCGGAGTCGTGCTCGAGCTGGCCCCCGTGCGTTTGCGGTACAGAAACAGGGTGACGGGGTCGATCGCAGCATCAGGCGTCGTGTAAGACTTGCCCGACACCCATAGCGATGCGCCGGCTGCGATGGCGCCCTGCGCGGCAAGTGATGCGCTATTGGCCGCCTGCAGCGCCAGCAAATTGACATCGTTGGCCAGCGCGCTGGCTTCGACGCCGAACGCATCGATCGCTTTCTGCAGCGGCGGGAGCTTGCGCATCATCTCGTCCGCTTCGTCGTCGAACTCGGCAGGCCGGTCAGGATCCGGGGCATTGCCCAGCTGCGGAAGCTTCGTTGTAATAAGTGCGACCATCAGGTCAACTCCTGAATTTGAAGGTTGAGGAACGATCCGGACGGACGCTTCAAGACAATCTGGAAGTCTTGAACGAACCCGAACAGGTTGAGAAAGCCGAACACCGGGCTGCCGAGCCACGCGCGCGGCGCCGACTTTGCAAGCGTCAGTAGGCGCAGCACTTCTTCGATGCTCGCGTTGTCGATGAACAGGTCGTATTCGATGACCCGCACAGCGCGCCGCGGTGTGAACTTGGTATTGCCCCAGATGTCGGTTTCGACCTTGGAATAATCGACCGTGCGCACGCTGGGTTCCCACTGCACGCGGCCGAGGAAATCGAACCGGCCCAGCTGACACTCGCCCACCTCCGGTCGATTTCCCGGCCAGGTGACGACAATCTCGATCACCGCGCTCCGGTACATTGGTAAGTCTGTGAACGAGACGTCGCGCCGGAACGACCTGGTCTTGGTGAACCACTCCGACCACGTGCGGCAGTTGCGCAGCCGCAGGTTCTGGATTTTTTCGTACTTGACCACTCCGTCGACGGTCACCCGGACGCGCACGCTCGAGGCGCGCACCGCGAACAATGCGACGGAATTGATGCGCACCCCAGGCGTCAGCGTCCACGAGAGCACCTCGTCTTCGGCGATGCTTGCAGTGTTCATCACCGAGTCGAAGGCTGCGTAAAGATTGGTGGGTCGGACGAAGATCCATTTCGCGGCTGTCCCCGCCAGGTTGTTCTCCGGGTAATCCACCGCGTTCGCCGTGGCGGTGTGCGCCACGACGCATTCGTAGATCCGGTGATCGGGCCGACGAACTCGCTGCTTCACCGTCTTTGCCCCCGCCGCCCACAGTGGCGCGTCGCCGGCATCACTTTCCGAAAGCGTTGACGCGGCCAAGACATCGGCCGTGATTGGAATCGGAGCGATCAGTTTCATACGGTCCCTTCCTCTTTAATTTCGACGCCCACTCGGTCGATGTGCTCCAGGCTATTGGCGCTACGGCCGGTGTTCTTCGCCGTCTGGTACATGACTTCGAACATCTCGGCGCGCATCCCCTCGACCTCGCGCGTCAGCCGCTGAACCGCAGCAGCCAGAACTTCGCCGTTTTCTGATGGGCTGGCCAGGCGGCGCATCAGCTCGCGGTTGTCAGCCGCAGGCATGATTCGCTCGTCTTTGTGGATATAGGCCGGTGTGTCGAACAGCACCTGGTTGGTGCCGACGGCAAACCCGCGCAACTTCTTCTCGGCGCTTTTCTCGAACGTGTCGCGGATCGAGCCCAAGCTGATGCCTCCCTTGAGCCGGTCGATCCAGTAGCTCAGTCCGGCCGCGTCAGCCGGGCGGCCGAACACGTCCTTGTAGAGCGCCTGAATCTGCGCCTCGGGCGAACCCTTGATCGACCCGATGATGGCGTCGGTCGAAATTCCGCCGGCGGCCCGGTCCTGCCAGTAGCTCAGCCCTGCCGCATCCGGCGCACGGCCGAGACTGGACTTGTAGGCATCGCTGATCTGACTGGTTGCCGAGTTATACGGGTTTGCACCCGCCGCACCCATCGCACCGTGCAGCGCCTGGATGGCCTGCTCGATCGACAGCCCGATCGTGCTGATGCCCTTGAGGACGTCGATCTGTTCCTGCTCGCGCTGGAGCATGTCGTCGTACTGCTTGACCTGCCCTTCCAGCGCTTTCAGGCTTCGCTCTTCCGCCGACAGTGTTTTGTCGGTGATCTTGGCCAAGTCGGTGATGCCGTTCTTGGTCGCGTAGAAGTCGCGCAGGTAGTCTTCCTGGCTGGCGAACAGGCCGGTCGAATCCTTGCCGATCACCGACAACGCGTTCTTCAGGTCGTCAGCTTTCGGCAGGATGCCGCTCGCTTTCGCAATGGCCAGTGCTGCCTGGATCTGCGCCTGGGCGGCAGCGCGGTCGTTCTTCTCCGTGCCAGCCACCGTCAGCCCGTCCAGCGTGCTGCGCAGCGCCTCGGAAAGCGACCGGGTCTTCTCGACGGCCTTGGTGCGCACGTCGATCTCTTCCTGCGTCGCTTTCTTCTGCCGCTCGACCACCTTCTGCAGCGCCGAGAACGCGCCATCCACGCCGGACATCAGCCCGGCAGCAGCCGTCTTGACCTGGTCGGCTGCCTTCGCGGCGGCCTGCAAGTCCCACAGGTTCTGCGTCGCGCCGCGCAGCGCCGGATCCAGCGCAGCCAAGGCGCTGATGTGCTGCTGCGACAGCACCGCCGCAGCGCCAGCCTTGTTGCCGGTCAGCTCGTAAATCTGCGCCTGGATCGACAGCAGCGAGTTTGCCGTGCCGAGCGCTGCGGCCTCGTCTTCCAGTGCATACACACGCTCACGCAGTGGGCGCAGGGATGCGTCCAGCTCACCGAGCTCGAGCGCGCGAGTGGCCGCCAAAGCGCCGGCCTTGTCGCCCAGCATTTCCATGATCTGGATTTCCAGTTCACGTTTGCTGTTGGACAGGTCGGTGGCCTTCTCCAGCACGTCCTTGTCAACGTCGGCGATCTGCTTGAACGCTGGTGCGATCTGCATCAGCGCCGCGTACGCGCGCGCGCCGGCGTCGGTCGTCAGGTCCAGCCCGGTGACCACGCTGCGGAACTGCTTCAGCGAATCCTCGGCGCCGGTCTTGATGCCGAACTGGTCGAGCGTTGGCGTGATGCGCGCGCGCAGCGAGTCGGCCCGCTCCTTGTCGGTGTAGAAGTCGGCAAGGAACTGGTCGACGCTGGACGTGAATTCCTCCAGCCCACCGGCCAGGCCGACCAGCCGCTCGCGCGCGCCGACCGACTTGAGTCCGACCGAGTCGAACACCATGCCCAGCGAATCCGTGACCACCGTGACGGCCTGGTAATTGGTCGCCACGCGGGACAGCGTTTCGAGGTAGCCCTCGCCCACTTTCTGGAACTGGCCCAGGCCATCGACACCGAACGCCGCCAGGTCGTCGCCCACCTTCGAGAAGACGGCCGACAGCTCTTCCTGGATCTCGGCGCCGGTCAACCCCTTCAGGCTCACCTTGCCGATGTCGACCACGAACGAACTGAGCTTGGCGGTGAAGTCATCGCCGCCGATACCGATCAGGCTACTGGCATCGATGACGGTTTGGTACAGCGACGTGAGCACGCCGGCGATCTGCCGGTTGCCCTCGGCGCCCAGGCCTTCGATCTTGCTGCTCGAGCTGCCGCTCGAGAACAGGCCGCCCGACTTCTTGATGTCGGCATACTGCGCCGCGTCGGTGCCGCCGTTCAGGATGCTTTCGAACGACGCCTTGCTCAGCATGAAGCCGGTGTCTTCCACCGTTTTCTTGCCACCGAAGATGCTGCTCCCGATCTTGCTCAGGAAGTTGCCATCAGCCGAAGCGAACTGCTTGCCGTAGTCGCCGGCCACGCCGGTGGACTGCACCAGGAACGATGCGAATTGCCCGATGCCTGCCTCGATGTTGCGCAGCGAAGCCAGCATCCCGTCGCTGATGCGCAGTCCCTGTAGAGTCGCACCTTCGATGGCGGCGATCGAGTTGGCAATCGATTCCGACTTGGCCGAGCTATCGCCCAGCACGCTGCCGGTGCCCTGCTTTTCCTGCCGCTGCTGGGACAGTGGGACGCTGCTGCCGCCCACGCTGCCCATGATGCTTGCGCCCACGGCCACGACGGCCGCCAGCGTGGCAGCACCGGCGGCCAGGTTCAGCGGGAACGGCATCGATGCGATGGCCTTCACCACAGCCGTGACGCCCCAGGCGCTGGCCTCGGTTGCGGCCAGGCCGGTGGATGCCGTGGTGGTCGCCGCTTCAACACCCAGCTTCTGAGCATTGAGCGCCACGTTGGCCGCCACTTCAGTCTGCTTGAAGAAGATCTTCTTCGCCGTTGACTGGATTGTCATTGCCAGCTCGGCCGCACGGTACGCGCGCTCGACGTTGGACAGCACGCCGTATCCCTTGCTGCCTTCGGAGAAGAAGCCCTTCGCCGCCGCAGCCATGTCGCCGTAGCCGCTCAGGCGCGACTTCACTTCTTTCGAGCTGATGGCAGCGGTGGCGTCAGCCAGCCCCTTCGAGTCGGTCGCATACTTGACCGATGCGTTCTTGCGAGCCGCGTCGATTTCTGCTTGGCGGATACCGTAGGCATCCAGCGCGCCAACCAGCTGCGTCATCGAATCGCCCGCCGCGCCGAATGCAGTCTTGAGAGCATCGCCGAACGTCTGCGCCTTGGTCGGGTCCAAAAACTTGTCGAGGTCTTCGCCGGCCTTCTTGGCCGCGTCGAATCCGACCTGCTTTACAGCACCCTCGCGCACCGCTTGCGCACGCTCGCGCAGCGCGGCAGCTTCCTTGCGGTATTCCTCTGCCAGCGCGCCGGTGATGTCTAGCCCTTCAGCAGCCCAAATCCGTTCTTCTGCGCGCAGGGCCAGCCCCTCAATGCGCGTCGCGTTCAGCTCGCCGAGAGCGTCCTTCGTGAGGCCGATCTGATCGTTTTCGTCACGCTGCGCCTGCAGGTCCTTGGTCGCCTTGTCGGCGCCGGTGCTGGCACCATCGAGCGCCTTCTGATACTTCTCGAGCGATTTCAGCCGCTCATCTTCAGCCTGCTTCACGAACTGCTGCTGGCCGATGTAAGTCTCGACCGTGTCGACATAATCCTGCAGCGACTGCTTGCCGCCCTTGTACCCGTCGTACAGCTTATTCAAGTTGCTATAGAAATCAGCATCGATGCCGACGCTCTTGCCGTTGATGCGATCGACTAGGGCTTCGTATTCTTTCACTGCCTTCGCGGCTTCCTGTGCCGCCTTCTTCCCGGCCGCCTCATCAACCTCACGCGGCAAGGATGGCTTCGGCTTGTCTCCCTCTCCCGTGCTAGGCGGGACGACCGGCACGGTCCGACTGGCCAGGCGCGCACGATATGCCTTTTCGAACTGATCGGAAGGCGCGCCATTTAAATCCTCGACGCTTTTCCGCCCATCTGCGATAGCCTGTTTCAGCTCCGAATACGACTTCTTAACGTCCTTGAGGCCATCGCCTCCCTTGAACGATTCGTAGACGGCTTCCACCGGACTGATCAGTGCAATGTCATTCGCGATAGCGAAGCCTGCCCGCACACCTTTCAGTACATCCCATGCGACGCCGGTCGACCGGGCAAATGTGGCTACCGCATCAGCTGCCTTTGCGAAGCCCAATCCAAGATCGTCGGCCCAAGACGACCACTCGCCTTTCTTGATCGGGGTCTGCTGTTTGAATACGTCAGAGAAAGCGCCGGCCACGTCTCTCAGCGCCGGGGCCAGTGCTACGGCAGCCGACGTGGCGAGGCTCTTTACTTCGATTTTCAAGAATCCTGTCTGATCTTGAAAAGCAGCGGCAGCGGCTGCGGCCTCGCCCGAGGTGGCAGCGACACCATCATAGTTTTCTGCCAGATCGTTCAAGAATGGCAGGAGATCCGCCCCCGACTTGCCGACCAGGTTGTTCATCAGGGCCGTTTTGCCTGCGTCGTCGCGGTAGTTCTGGAGGCTCTTAGAAGCATCAACCAGGACAACGGACGGATCACGCAAGTTGCCTGCGGCGTCTCGCGATGACACGCCCAACGTCTTGAGTGCTTTCTGGACTTTGTTGCTATCGTCGTCCAAGCCCGCCATGCCGCGCGACAACTTCACAATTGCAGCGTCGACACCACCCATATCTTCGCCGAATACCACAGCAAGCTTTTGGATCTTGGAAAGGCTTTCGACCGACGAGCCGGTTTTTTGCGCCATGCCGTCGAGATCAGCCAGGTCATTCAGGGCATCACCGACCATCACGGCACCGGCTGCTGCCGCTGCCGCAACAGCTGCAGCAACAGCCAGAAAAGCGACCTTGGCGCCTTCTGCCAGATCGGCCAGACTGCCGAAAGACGATTCGCCGGCCGCTTCCTGCTCGCGCAGCTTGGCGATCATGTCGGCTGCCGCGTCGCTCACGCCCAGCTGCTCGGCGCGTAGGGCGGCCAGCTCAGATGCGGACTTGCCGATACCCTCGGTGCGCGAGCGCAGGCTGTCCAGGAACTTGGTCGAGTCGTCGAGCTTGCGCTGGGCGTCAGCCGCGAGCGCGCTCTTCTTCGCCATTTCGTCCAGCTGCTCCAGGTACGGACGCAGGGCATTGACGTTCAGGCCGCGCGCGTTGGCGAGCGCCTCGTAGTACTGCGCCGATCCCTTGGCGCCGGCATTCATCGTCGCCAGCGTTCGCTGGATCGAATCGGCCATGCTCTTGGTCGCGCGGTCCATGCGGCCAGCGGCCACGCCTGCGCCGTCGCCGGTCGTCTCCATGCCAGGAGTGCTGGCGACGCCCTCCAGGGCAGCCGTCGTCTTCTTGGCGCTGGCCTCGAGGTTGTCGAGACTCTTGCCGGTCTTGGCGGTCGCGTCTTCGACCTTGCGCAAGCCAGCCTCGACGCCGCTCGCGTCGGCGGTGATCATGATTGTTGCGTTGTTGACAGTATCGCTCATGTCCCGCCCATAAAAAATGCCACCCGTGGGTGGCGGTCCAGCTGGTTATTCCGTGCGCATCGCCTGCAGGGCCGCGTCTTCCATGACCTGCAAGTCTTCGTCGAGCTCGTTGTACTCCTCGGTCGTCAGCCCCATCCGGTCCATCCGGTTGTAGGCGACGAGGAAATTCAACCCGATCGGGCCACCCATCGGGGCGATATTCCACTGCTTGCGCAGCCCGTAGAACGTGTTGTAGGCCAGCACGTTCTGGGGCCAGATGCCGACAGACGTTGTCACCTCATCCCTGGTCAGCCCCGCGACGGCCAGGTCGGCGTCGGTGGGGGCTGCTTCGTACATGGCGGTGGCAACGTCCCTTAGTTTTTTGCGCGAGCGCCCGTGAGTTCAGCGATGAACTTGTCCAGGACGGCGCGCGCAGCGCCGATGTATTTCTGGGTCAGCGCCTCGACGCCGGCCTTGTTGAACTGTTCGTCCAGATCCCAGCCGCGGCTGATGTCCATCAGGGCGTCGACGTCTTCCGCGCCCTGCAGGCCGTCGACGAACTCCTTGAATTTCTTGCGGGGCATCCAGGCGAAGGTCCATTCGACGTCAGCGGTGTGGCCGCCCGGGACAGGGATGGCGACGACTGCCTTGAAGGTTGCTTCGTCGGCCAGGGAGAGTTTTGCTTTTGCCATGATATTTTTCTTTCAGAAGGGGATAAAAAAAGGCCCGCGAGGCGCTACCCCGCGGGCTTGGAAAAGGCCGGCGCCGACCATTCGGCGCCAGCTGGCAACACAGATCAGTAGCGGACGACCTTGTTCTGCAGCGAGAAGACGGACTTCACCGCCATCACACTGCCCTTGGCCAGGCTCGGCGACTCGTTGAACGAGCAGTAGCCGGCGTACAGCAGCACGCCGCCGCCCGGGATAATGCCGCGCAGGCAGGTCAGCGCGATACCATCCGAGATTTTCTTCAGGGCGGCGTGATGCGGCAGCGACTTGTCGTCGGCGGTCGTCAGTGTGACGGTGGTTGCGGTGAAGCCGTCGGGCAACATGACCGGCATGTCGCTGTCCAGCAGCGGGACTTCGACGTTCTTGCCATCGCCGCCGGAGATGTCAGCACTGACCACGCCAGTAACGGAAGTCCAGGTCGTGATTTTGCGCACGGTACCGAGGCCGGCGCCGACGGGGAACAGCGAGGTGTCGCTCGTGTCCAGGCCTTCGAACGTGAACGCGGTGCCGGACGCAGCCTTCAGGCGAAACACGCGGCCGTTGGCCTTGCTCCAGCCGCCGGTGTATTCGACGTAGTCGCCGGTGGCGAAGGTGTTGGTGGCGGTCGCGACTGCCTCCACCGCGTTGGTGATTGCGGTGATGCTGACGGCAGCGGCGAATGCGGACGCAACAGCGAACGCGATGTTATTTGGCAATTGCATATCGGCCTTTCAGGGGTAAAGCCCGGAAGCCGGGCAAGAAAAAAGCCGCCATGATTTCTCAGGGCGGCTTGGGGATAAAACTGGATCGGTCAGCAGAACAGCATGAAGTCCTGCATGGTCCCGCGTAAATTGGTGCCTTCGTCGTACGTGGCCACGCGGCCGCTCGCGACCTCGACCTGCAGCGCGGTGGCGGAGCGCAGCGCGTCCTCGACCAGCATACCGATCTCGGACGCCTCGATGCGGCGCTCGCTCCAGACGTTGACCTGGATGCGGACGTGCTGCTTGTCCGGACGGTCACCGCTCAGGAAGTTCATCGGCTCGCCGCCCACCGCCTGGTAGGTGATGTACGGCTTGGCCGTGCCCACCTCGGCGATGTCGGGGAAAATGCGCCCGCCGGCCAGGTGCGCCAGCGTGCTGTGTACGTGTTCTTCGGGTGTCATGATCCGGTCGAGTTCCTGGCCAGTTGTTCGGTCAGCGTGCGCGTCATTGCGTCGACGGCAACCTGCTTCTTGCTTTCGTACGCAGGCCGCATGAACGGGTAGGCCGGCGCGCTGGCCGTGCCGTACTCAAGTTCGGCTGCGCGCCGGTGGGCTTCCCAGCCCGTTTTCTTGCCGGTCTTCTTGCTGACCTTCTTGTTGCGCGGCACGAACTTGTGACCGCCCTCGACGAAGCGCCAGTAGAAAGCATCGTTCCCACCGTACGCGCCGGCCCGCACCGTGACCAGATAGACCTGGCGGTTCGCGCCGTCGGATTCCTCATCGAGCCGCTTGACGATGATGTTGTTGTGGATCGTGTAGGTCTTGGCCCGGGCGCGCGCGTTGCGTTTCGCTTCTTCGCGGAATGGCTCAGCACCGGAGAACCCGACAGCGCGCAGCCCTTCTTCGTCAATCGCGCTGGCGACCTGGTCGACGGTTTGCTGTACGGCGGCCATCAGCTGCGACGTATCGAAGCGGATCATGACGTCGACTCGCAGACCAAGAACATGAACGCCGAGTCCCGGCTATCGGGCAGCGCCGACTTGACGTCGTAGACCTTGGCCTTGAACAGCACTCGTGCGCCGGTGTCGACGTCGGCCCGCGCGCGGATCCGGATCGAGCACTTGACGATCGCCGTGTCGGCGCCGGCGCGCATCACCTCGGCGCCCGACTGGAACAGCACGTCGGCCCACACGGTGGCAATGTCTGGCCAGCTCTCGATCGGCTGGCCCAGCGAGTCCTTGCCGGTGCCGCGCTGCTGCAGCGTGACGCGGTCGTTCATCATGCGTACACCCGCGCGCGATCGAGCAGGCCGCCCAGGAATTCACTCTTGGGCGTGCCGGCCGGCGCAAAGTGCTCGGCGACCTTGCCCAGGATGTAGCCTTTGATCTCGTCCGGCACGGTGCTGTCGTCGACCCCGTAGCCGCACGAGTACTGCACTTCGACTGCGCTGATGCGCGCCTGCGTCGCCGGCCAGCCGCGGCCCGGCGCCGGCACGATGTAGCCCGGCTCACTTTCGTTGTCGACCAGGTAGTCGTCCGGATGCAGGATCTGGCGCACGCCGTTGGCGTCGTAAAACTTGATGTGCTCGACAGCCATGATCGGCGGATGCTCGAGCCGGAACGCTGGCGGGAATTTGTCGAGCGTCAGCCGAAAGGTCTGCGCCACCAGCGCGCGGCCCGTCTCGTGCTCGGCCTCACGCGTGTGCTGGCCGATTACCTGGCGCAGCTCGACGTCGGCCTCAGTCCCGTCCAGCCGTGCCGACAGGCGCGCAGCTTCCAGCGACACGGCCAGCGCCACGGGCGGGGTGATCAGTCGCAGGCTCATCGGATAGTTCCTTGTGTTGCGGGTGGTCGGCCGGCGCCGTGCGGCGCGCCAGGCGCTGCCGGCGCGCGCGCGTATTCGACGGCGGCCGCATCCTGCTGCTTCAGCAGCTCGGTGTTCGGCACGCTGGGCAGTTGCGATGCATCGATCATCAGTTGTCCACCCTGTTAAATTGAATGGTCCGGTAGAAGCGCTCGCTGTTCGCACAGTCGATGCGCAGGTCGCAGTAATTGACGCCGGCCGGCAAGGTGTCCATGCCGCCCAGCTTCACCAGGATCAGCGGGCCCTGAATCACAGCCGCCACCAGCACGCTCACGCCCACCGGCTGTGCCATCACCGCGCTGGCGGCGGTGTTGCTGTCGGCCAGGTCGTTGCTGATGTCGGCCACGAAGTAGCTCTCGTCGTCCGCGTCCTTCTCCAGCGACCACGATCCGACCTGCTGCTTGAACGAGATGGTGCGGTCGAACCGCTCGCCGTTCGCGCACGTGACACGGAATGTGCAGAAGTTGACCGCACCGACCGCTGCGTTGAAACCGCCCAGCTTCACCGGGATCAGCTTGCCCTGGATGACGGGCTGCTGGAGAACCGTCACGCCGGCGGCGATCACCTCGACGGACACGGCACTGGTCTTGCGCTCGTCCAGGTCGACCGTGATGTTCGCCACCCAATAGCGCTCGTCGAGCGGGTGCTTCTCGCACCACCACCGCCCTGCCTCCAGATACGGTGCGTTTGGCACGGCCGCGCTTGGCACAGTGCCAAACGCCACCACGCGGGTGCCGCCCGGGAAAGCGACCCGACGCGACTCGGCGACCGTTGCGGCGACGACCGCATTCTGCGCAGGCTGCTCGACCAGCGTGGTAAAGCTCGCCGACAGCGGCGTGGCGCGGTTGCCAGCGGCGTCGAAGGCGCGCATCCGCACCGCGTGCGCAGTGCCTGCAGGCCGACCTGAAACCGTGACGGATCGAGCTGCGTTGGCAATAACGCTGTAGCTCGTGCCGCCATTGATGCTGTATTCATAGCCCGCAACGCCGACAGCATCTGTCGCCGCCGCGCACGACAGCGTAGCGCCCGACGTGGTGATGGCCGACACCGTGATCTCGCCGGTCATGACGGGGGCGGTGGTATCGGCGGCCGCCAATGTCGTCGCGGTAGCAGTGAGCGGCGTGGCGTAATTGCCGGCGGTATCCTTCGCACGCACCCGGACAGCATGGCCAGTTGCTGCCGCTTTGCCGGTGACGACCAGGGTCAGTGCAGTGCCCACGCTGACGTACGCGCCGCTACCGTTGTCGACCTCATACCCGGTAACGCCCACTGCATCGGTTGCCGCCGACCATGTCAGGGTAAAGCCGCTCGAGGTTTGACCGCTGACCGTGATGGCGCCTGTCATAACAGGGGCGGTGGTGTCAGCGACTGCCGTATCCATACCGAACGCTGCTCGGTAGACCGATTGCAGGCCCGGGGTGGTGCCATCCCCATATGTCATCGCGTCGAGGCCCGAGGGCCCCGCGTGAACGCCATCACCGCCAGTAAAATTCGGCGATGTGAAATATGCGGATTTGAATGTCAGCGCGCTCGGGTTCGTGTAGTCAGTGATGATCGCATCACTGTCGAAGCAAAACACGGTCGTGCCGTTTGCCAGGGACTTGGCGTACGCGATGCACTGCTGGCGAGCGGCTTCCGTCGCCGCGTTGTACCCGCCCACGTAGTAGTCGGTGTCAAATACGAATTTGACGTTGCTCAGGCCCGGCTTCGCGC
>Ga0265797_10007709_pt1 | contig 14575 bp, 11 predicted proteins | sample P2T30metagenome_FD_192433 | JGI IMG/M metagenome (GOLD analysis project Ga0265797, IMG submission 192433) | Plant litter microbial communities from East Loma Ridge, Irvine, California - P2 T30 | ecosystem: Environmental > Terrestrial > Plant litter > Unclassified | place: USA: California... | reverse complement strand
GGGGGATCGTGGCGACTTTGACGGGGATTACGCAGGGGTTCAAGGGGTTGGTTGCTTGCCGGATCTTGTTGGGAGCGTTGGAGGGAGGGTTGTTTCCTGGATTGGGTATGTGAGCTTGGCTTTCTTCTCTTACTTTGAAAGATGGATGCTGGAGGTTGAGATATGAGATGAGAGGAAAGTGTGCTAACGGGTTCTGCAGTACGTTCTCATCCCAATGACGATGTCTACTCGCGTTTCGGCGGCTGTCGTGTTGTACCGGATTCGAAGTCGAAAAGCAACGACAGGCATAATTGTCAGGCAACGTGATGCTGACGAGGCTTACCACAGGCCATCTACCTTACCCTTTTCTACACAAAGAAAGAATACGCCCTCCGGATCGGCTACCTTTTCGTCTCCGCCGCCATCGCCGGCTCGCTGGGCGGCATCCTCGCTTACGGGTAAGTCGAAAAGAGACAGAAAAATGGGATCCATCAACCGCCGACTACCATGCAACTTCCCATTTCATGACACAAACCGCTGACCCACCAATCCCTCAAACAGCATCGGCCACATGGACTACGTCGGCGGCCTCCGCGGCTGGCGCTGGATAATGATAATCGAAGGCATCCCGACCGTGATCCTCGGCATCTCCATCTGGTGGTGGTTCGCCGACACAGTGGAGACCGCCCACTACCTAACGCCGCGCGAAAAGGAACTGATCAACCTGCGGCGCCGCTTGCAAGTCGGCCACACGGCCTCGTCGGACAACATGCACAAAGCCGACGTCTACGAAGGGTTCCGCGACTGGAAGATCTGGGCGTTCTGCGTTGGTCAGTTTGGTGGAGACGTAATTTTGTATGGCTTTTCGACTTTCTTGCCGACGATTATCAAAGGGCTGGGGGATTGGACTATTGCGGAGACGCAGGCGCTTACTATTCCTTGCTATGGGCTGGGTGCTATCAGCTACATCATCGTGGCGTGGTTTTCTGACCGGACGCAGAAGCGGGCTGTTTTCACAGTTATCTTCGGGCTGACCTGTGCTGCCGGGTACGCCATTCTGGTGAGCACTGCGCCAGGCGGTGTGCGGTACTTTGGCTGCTTCCTTGTCGCTACGGGCCTTTACGTTATTGTTGGGTTGCCTTTGGCTTGGCTTCCGAGCAACAATCCTCGCTATGGCAAGCGTACAGTTGCGACGGGTCTGCAACTGACGATTGGTAATTCTGCTGGAATTGCGGCACCTTTCGTGAGTCTGATCTGCGGAGATCCCCCCAAATATACCGATGTACGAGAACTGACAACATCATCTTGCAGCTATACCCGACCGAGGACGAGCCGCGGTACGTGAAAGGGCACGCTGTCTCTATGGCCATGGTAGCCATGTCTGCTGTGATTTACCTTACGCTCTGGGCGTGGTTCCGCCGCCAAAACAAGAGGAAGCTCGATGGCAAAGAGGACCACAAGATCCATGGCATGACAGAAGAGGAGGCCGAGGAACTCGGGGAGCACAACCCTCGCTTCGTGTATGCCTACTGAAAAGTTAAGCTTTTGGATATAGTCATCATGGCAAATTCTCAATCCATTGCACAATTCAATGTTTTGTAACGTTTTGTTGAGATCCAGTCTGATCAAATCTTCGTGTTTGGTGCCCAGCTGTGAGTACCTTATCCACGCGACGTGACCAGCTGAAGACGATTTTGCAAATACATGCTTTTCACGTCGGCGATGGCTGACACATTCAACCGAAGCCGCTCAATGATGCGGTCAACCATCCGCAGGAGCCACGTCCTTTGGATTATATCGAGATCGAGGGGTTCCCGGAGAGCATACTTTTGGTGCGTTAGACATCGCCGAAGCGGCTGGAGTGCCGATGCTGCTGCAGTGATCGATAAGTAAAGATGTAGTCAACAAAGAGACAAATAGTCACATTCGCAAGGACAACGTACCTGCAGCTGATGCTCCATGGCCATGTATTTCGTAGTCATTGGATCAGTGTAGTGAAGTGAGTATTCACCCGCCCTCTTGCATGCTCGCATAAGCCTTTTGCTGACCTTCGAGTAGGCCTGTATAGTATCCAGCGTAGTACCAGCTCATCATCAAATTCTTCAGGCCTTCGTCTTGAACTGCAGAATTGTTAGAGGTTTATATTTAGACGTCCGCACTCGATGTATTCCATGCTTACCAGAATTTAACAACGCCTGTGGCATAGCGGCGGCGCCAACACCAGGTTGGCTTGTTGGTGCTGACACAGAGCCCGCAGCAACAGGAGTCGCTGGCGCAGCTACAGCAGGTTGTGCAGTAGGATTTGCGCCTGCAGTCGTTTGCGAATGCTCGACTGTGGCGTTGACCGCTTCATTTGAAGAGGATGCTCGTTGGATGTCGATCGCTGTTTTTGCCTGCTGGTCTTCTTCCAATGTATTCAGGTCGACTGTTTCGCCTTTAGCGGCCAGGCTATGGTATTTCTTTAAATCAATCAGTTTGGCGGTGTCGCATTATCACGGATAGGAGATGTGTTGCTAACCTTGTATTCCGCCAAGGCATCGTCCCATGAATTCAGCAGAGCCGAATCATCCCAGATCTCCTCATGCGATGCCCCATCGCCCGCCATGATGTTTGTGTGAGGGGAGATGAAGGAGATGGAGGACAATTGAATTGATTGTTTAATGGTGGGTCTCGTTGAAGTCAAGTCAAGTCTCGTAAAGTCACTTTCCCCGCCTCCGAAACGAGCTTGTTGGCCAAAGCGCAAGAGAAAAAGTCCATGGTCCCTGCCAAAAGTTGCGCGAGTGCTCGCTTGCTTGCGAAACTTCACACCAACTACATCAATCTCTCCACACATATTTTCCACAAAATGGCCGTAGACAAGAAGCGCAAGAGCGTCGACGCCGCCGCGAAGGTCGTCAAGAAGGCCAAGACCTCTCCCTCAGCCGAGAAGCCCACGCCCGTTAAATCGGCCCTCAAAGGATCCAAAGCCAAGGTCGAGACCACCGCAACGACCAAGACGGAGAAGAAGAAGGACAATGGCACGAAAGAGAAGACCGTCGTAAAGGCAAAGAAGCCCGCCAACAAAAAGGCCTCCGCCGTCGCCGTGAAAGAAGTTGAAGAGCCCGCGTCCGACAACGAAGTCGACGAAGAGAGCAACGAGCTCACCGCCGACCAAACCGCCGAGCTCCTCGCCGGCTTCTCCAGCAGTGAAGACGAGGCCGACGAGGAGGAAGAGCGCGCCATCCCCATCGCCGAAATCCCCAACGCGCCCATCGTCAAGCACGTCCAAAAGCACATCCGCAAGAAGACCGGCATCAACGAACACGACCCCGACACCCTGCCGGGCACCGTCCACCTCTCGCGCCTTCCACACGGTTTCTTCGAGCCGCAGATGCGCGCCTACCTGGAGCAGTTCGGCACCATCACGCACCTGCGCCTGGCGCGCAACCGCAAGACGGGCAAGAGCAAGCACTTTGCGTTCATCGAGTTTGCGTCGTCGGGCGTGGCGGATATTGTCGCCAAGACGATGGACAAGTACTTGCTGTTTGGTCACATTATGCAGGCGAGGCGTGTGCCCGACGAGCAGATCACCGAGGACTTCTGGAAGGGCGAGGGCAAGAAGCGCGTTGCGCCCAGAAACAAGCTCGAGGGTGTCAGGCTGAGGAAGGGTACGGACAGAGAGGGCTGGGAGAAGAGGGTGGAGAGGGAAGAGCAGAAGCGTGTTGAGAAGGCGGAGAAGATGAAGGAGCTTGGTTACAAGTTTGACATGCCTTCTGTCAAGGCTGTCAGCGACGTGCCCGAGCAAAAGACGCTGAAGCAAGCCGACTCCGAGCCCAAAGCTATCGAGACTGGTGCTGAGGCCGAGCCTGTAGCAACTGTCACAGCAGTGACCGAGGAGCCCAGCAAGGTCACCGTGACCGAAGAGAAGATCAAGAAGCGCCCCGCAAGCAAAGACCCCAAGGCTGCCAAGGCGAAGAAGTCTAAGAAGAACTGAGTCTTTGGTTTCGGATTTGAATTGCTACGTGGCGTGCTGTCAAGCGAATCGATGGAGACAGCTTCTTGTAATCTTTACATGTTCAGCGGCGGTTAAAATGTTCTATTCATGGCATTTCATAGACTCTATCGGTCATAGTCGGTGCCCGGCGTTCCGGCAAATGCAGTTTCTTTTTTTTTGTTCTCATAATCCATCCATCGTACGTTCGTTTTGCTCTCCGTGCAACAAACCACCCCCAGACGCCACGCTGTGTTAGGTATCAAGCAACTCTTCGTAATATGAAAGCTCCTTCCGAAGTATGATCACTTCACAATCAGCGCAGCACTCGGCACCAGTCCAGCCTCTTTCAATGTCATGCCAAAGTCAGTGCCCTCCCATGACTTCTTGGGGAAGTTCTGAGTAAAGCTCGTCGCTTGCACGCCATTCTCCTCAGCAATGGCATGTGCGACCTCAAACAGCGTAGTCTCGGCAGGGAAAGTCTTCATGACATTGCCACTTGAAGTTTGCAACCTAAGCCTCGCCTCCGCATGGTTCGCAGCCGCCTTCGCAGGAGCAGCAGCAGCAGCAGGAGCCGCAGTCGCCGCGCCAGGGTTGTAAGCATCCGGGTTGGCGCGCATGGCCTTTTCCTCCTCCGCCTTCTGCTTGCGAGCCAGCTTGTCGGCCGCGATCTTGTCTTTGATGCGCTGTTTTGCGGCGGCGTCGTCGATCTTCTCTTGCCTCTTCTGCTTAGCCTCCTTGATCTGCTCCTGCTTCCTCAACTCCTCCTTGACATCGTCGCTCTCGCGTGTGTGCTTCTTCCGGATCTCCTCGTTGCGGCGCTGCGCGATCTTGTCCTCTTCCGCTTGCCCTGCCCGCTTCTTAGCAAGTTTCTCGCGCAGCTCTTGCAGGCGCGCGGCTTTCTCTTCTTCGGTCAAGGGAGCGAGTTCTTCGGCGGACTCGGCGAAGTCGTCGTGCCCTGACTTTTCGGCGTGGAATTGCGCCTGTGACATTCCGCGGAATTTCTTGCCGCAGTCGTTGCAGACCATGCTGCGGGCTTGTTCGCCGGCTTCGAGGGCCGGGTTGCCGTTGTCGGTGTCTTCGCTGGCGTTGAGCTCGTCGACGGACTTGTCGGCGTTTTTGTCTAGCCAGTCGATGGCGGCGGTTAGGTTGCCGGATTTCTTGAGGGCGAGAGAGGCTTTTTCTTTGTCGAAGCCCATGTCGACGAGGTTGTTGAGGTCGGTGGACATGATGGGTGGTTTAGGGTGGTGTTGTGGCGTGGGTGTTGGTGAGTGTTGATCGATGTATATAGGTTGATGAGGAGGAGAGAGTTTGTGTGTGTGTGGTAGAGAAGACGTAGTCTCTGGTGGGGTAATGGTATTTGGAACACGCTCGGTTCACGTGTTTAGGCGGGCGTTTGTAATGGCTGGCTCGTGCTGAGTGTAGGAAGTGAATGCGAGGATGTGGAAGCACACGAGTGGTTGGTGATGGATGACGTCGCGAGCAAGGAGCCCGAAGCATGTGGCCTTGGATGTATACGAATCCATGCAACCAACTTATCTTTCTTCACACATTCACATACCACATACCTCACTTACAACTCGTGAAGAAGACTCTTAAAACCCAACAACCTCCCGTGACACTATTCATCTTTGCCCCAGCGCTTCGCCTTCTCTCTCACACTCCTCCGCAGTCATCCACCTTCACCAACCAACCCCTCGCTCTTCTGCCCTAGCCACCACGCACAAACCAACAACACCACCTCCGACCCTGTCTTGCCTGCGACACACTGATACCACCTACTGCCACCCGGTCTCGTGACAAAATTCTACAAACACATCACCTACGCCATGTCTGTCGAACTCTCGCCCACCGAGCTGGGTTTCAAGCGTATGTCTTACCATCACCCTGGCGTTCCTTCAGGCCATTCAGCCAGCTTGCCAATCCCCAGCTGACATATCGCCGTTCTGTACAGGCCCGTTCACCCACGAGGTCTCCCAGATCTTGCGCCTATCCAACCCTACCAATGACCCCATTGCCTTCAAGGTCAAGACCACTGCGCCGAAGCAGTATGTTTCACTCTCGATCTGCCTAGCCAACCACATCTGACAAGCTTTCTCAGGTACTGCGTGCGCCCAAACTCTGGTCGCATCGAGCCTTCACGCACCGTCGAGATCCAAGTCCTCCTGCAGACTATGAAAGAGGACCCTCCGCTCGATGCCCGTTGCAAAGACAAGTTCCTCGTCCAATCCGTCGCCATCCCCTCTGACACCGCCGAGGGTCTCAACGTCTCCCAAATCTGGTCCGGCATCGAGAGCACCAACAAGTCCTCCATCCAGGAGAAGAAGATCCGCGTCGTTTTCCTCCCCGCAGACGGCCAGCAGCACCAGAGCAATGGCCTGGCCTCTTCCGCCGCTTCCGGCCTGGACAACTCCATCTACAGCGAAGATCAGCCACCCTCGTACTCGAGCCCCAGTCCTCAAGCCGTGACACCTCAGCGAGCCGCCGTTGGTCCAGCGAGCACCTTTGATGAGAAGCCCGAAGGCGCAAAAAGCCGTGCCGACGCAGTCAACAGCGCACACAACCCTGCCCAGTCCACTGGCGTCGCCGCAGCCGTGGCTTCGGCCATCCCCACCTCCCAGGACGACGTCCGCCGCCAGCTCGAAGACGCCAAAGCCACGATTGCAAGACTACAGGAGCAGGCGACTTCCGGCCTACGACAGAGGAATGTTGGAGGAAGTGGAGAGAAGAGCACTTCACAAAGTGGGCTCGCAACAAAGGCAGGAAGCTCCGGCGGTGTCTCGGTACAAGTCGTTGCCCTGCTTTGCTTGCTGTGCTTCCTCATCGCCTACTTCTTTTTCTAGACCATTATTCTGGTCTGCAAAGACAGTCGTGGTCCGTCCACGAAGGATGGCGTAATTGAAGGGTCAGGGTGGTAACCCAGAAATATCACGATTCGCAAGTGGATGGAGGAGGAAGGATTGCCTAGAAGTGCAAGATGATCTGATGTGACTTTTCCCCCAACGACAACGCGATCAGGACAGGCTGGACTCTTGAGACTGCATACATGCAGCGTCTGCAGTGGAAGAGCCACCGGCTGCCGGGAGTGATGTTGTTCACTTTGCACCTGCGATTCTCTTCCGTACAGCGCGTTATTGTTAGCTAGCGGATTTGCTCGAGGAAGCATTGCGCTGCTCGTTTTTTGTTTCTTCGTTTCCTTTGTTCCTTTCCGAAGTCTTCCCTTGTATTTCCCTCAGATACCGCCATAACAAATTCTTCATCGTACAATTTGGATTCGTACCCATACCCTGGAAGTGAGAGCGTACTTTGTGCGCGTGAGATGGCCGGACAGTCCATTGTCAGAATGATGCATTCACTTTGCAAATATCGTAGTAAGTGTACTGCAGCCGGTGAATCTGTCGAACACCAAAATTCGCGCTCGCTAAATATGTGCAACAAATATGTCCTGTCTGTAAATTTCTACATGACAATCTCGAATCCAAAAGGCCACGAGGAGAGAAGTGGTGTAAACAACCAACCTCTCCCGGAGCCGAAGATAAGATAATAAATAAAAGGAAAGAAAGGTAGGAGAAGGGACGGAAGAAAGGGAGCCCCTATCCGCAGCCCTATCGAAACTCGAATGGGAGACAGAAAGCTCCCAACAACCATGCCGCCCACGCAACACTTCGTTCAGCATCATCAAACACCACATCTTCTCGTTCAAGCAAGAAGCCTTAAACCACCTTCTAGCTCTTCCACTCTACACGGCAATCCACATGACACTCACAACAATATCCATCCCCTTGTCCTCGCCTCCTTCGTACTTGTAACTCCACATCCCATCCCGCTCGTTGTTCCAGTACGCGCCGCTCGCGCTGTGCATGCCTCTGCGCCCAACTTTGCTCTTCACCTCTTCGCCGTTGCCGGCAGCTGTGCTCTCCTCCTTCTCGCTGGTACCCTCGCCGCGCGTCGCCGGATCCGACAGGTGCTGGATGATAGTGCTGTTGACCGCGAACTTGTACCTTCCCTCGCCCCGGTCGGCTTCCAGCGTGCCGGCTTCGGGCGCGGATTCTGTGATGAGCGATTGGAGGATCGTGTTGATAATGGTGTTGTTCCACGTCGGGGTCTGGTTGTGCTGGTAAGTTGTCGCGGTTGAGAGGGCGGTGGTGCAGGCTGAGGCGGTTATTTCGGTCAGGCGCGCGGTGGAGATGGGCTGGAGGTTTGTTAGATTGAGGGATCTTGAGTGGTATTTTAATGTTGGTGCGGGAGTGAGGAGTGAGTGAGGCGTACGAATGTGTCTGACATGGTTGCGCTGTTTTGTGTTGTTTGTGGGTTTGAGGAGTGATTAGAGAGCTGGCGAGAGTGAAGCGGTCTGAGGTGTGGTGTACGGATTGGTTTAATGTAATTCTCGTTAGATGGTAGGTATGTGAGGTGAAGAAGAAGCTGTGAGGCTGGTATTGTTCGTGTCTGCGTGATTTGTTGTTTATCGACGTTGCACGAGCCGAACCAAGTGGGACCTGCATCCGCAAGCTCCAAGCAACGCCGGGCCATTGCTCAAAAGTCGACCAAGGGACTGTGGAGACCCCAATTGGCTTTCTTCCCTGCGACAACCATCAGATCAACGAATCTTCAGACACTTCATGTCTTGCCTGGGCTATGTATAAGTCGACTTCTCTGCTCTGAGCTGATTAGCCCTCCGAGTGTCGCATCCATTGGGCATCGGTAGTATATTCGACTCGCCACTACGACACAACACGCAAGCACGCGTACTCACTATTGTCTTACTATGCCATGATCACGTCTCAATCTAGTCGCAAAGGCTGCCGCGACCGGTTGGGGAGTTGTCGCTTCACTTCGATACTTCGATTCACGAAAGATCATCCGAGTTTTGGAATTGAAGATCCCTTTTCTGGGACTAGTACTGAGGGCACCCGAAAAAGCCTGCTCTTTCAAGGCGCCGCCCTTTTCATTGACTCTGAATCAGTCTTGAGGAGTTGAATGATATTCCAAGGGTGTCATCTCTGGGGGCTCATATCGATCAGTCGCTTGCATGCCGCCTGGGCTGAACTTACTATATGTGGCTCGTCAGGCAATTCCGGAGAAAGATTTCGTTGTTGATACTACTAGTGAGCTCCAGTGCAGGGCACGCACGGAAGTACATGGACGTGGTAAGAGAGACATTACGGAACGACATCGTCTGGTCTGAGGTATGAAGTCCGGATTGTATTAAAGGATTTTCTCTATTGCCATAGGGCGGCATTCCTGTCTAATCTACAAGCAGTGTCGCCAATAAATCTACCCCCGCGCCTTTGTCCCTCTATCACCATCAACATCAACAAGAGCAGCAGCAGCAGCAGCAGCAGCAGCAGCAACAACCACTACTGGAATTACTCACTCCACCTACCTTCTTCGAGAAGCTCACTCGGCAGCCTCTGGCGGGGCATCCTTCACGATCTCGAAAACCTCGCTCATCAAGTCAAAGTCATAGTCGTCGAGCCCGCAAGTAGTACCAACAAAGTTCTGCCAGTTTTCCTTGCCGCCAATCTTGCCAGCGGCACCGACACTCCTGATGATGTTCTTGGCAGCATTCGCCGTGGGGCCGACGCCAGGGATCAGCCAGGTGCCGTGGTCGACGACAAACTTGCCCGCCTCCATCCACACGGCGCAAGTTACTTTGCCGACTTCCGCCAGGCCGAGGACGGTGAAATCGACCAACGCCTCGATGAACGCGTTCTCGCACCAGCACTCGCCGGGCGTCCAGCGCTCACCGTCGGGGTTTGGCCACCTAGTCGAAGGGTCGTCGTTGGCGTTGCCGTTGCAGGTGATCGAGGGCGAGTCGTCGGGGCAGTAGATGCGGCACGTTTCGAGCCCATCTCGGCTCGTGGGGTCAAGGTAACGGCGGCAGAGGCCTTGCTCTGCGAAGCTTGCGGTGGTTTGGTCGTACTCGTCCCAGCTGTCCTGGCGGCTGAAGATAGAGGCTTCTTTGACTTGGGTCTGGGCAGGCACCGCGGCTCCAAGGGCTAGAGGTAGGGCGGCGACCGAGATGAAGACGTTGTTCAGGGCGACCATGTTGGCGATTGGTAGTGTTGTCGATGAGGTCGATGTTCTGTTTGATGAAGAAGGTGTGCGAGTGCAAGAGGCGTTCTCGCTCTTGTTGATGATGAGGATGGTGAGGATGAGAGGCTACACTGTGCGAGCGACGTCGATGACTTTATACCTACCACCTTCAAGGTCATTGCCCAGTCTTCACTTCATGTCCATGAGAGGAGCATGGTCATCGATCCATCCATCTCCCGGTCCTCAACCGCAGTCACAGCAAGGATCGTCGTAGCACAGCGATCCACAGTCTCTTTTCGCGGCTGGTGGTACGCCCAGTCATAACAGCGACTACCTACAATTTGATGAAAGGATGAGGTCTGGCGGAGGCAAGACGACTGAACGTGCCGGAAGATAGCCGTTCACAATCGGCAGGTTCCGTAAGGCTGGGGTTGCACGCCGGAGAGACCCACTTTGAGACCTGAATTAGGGGCGCTTAAACACCGATGTATTCCTTCTGCTCCTTCGCTTCAAGCACCAACAACTAATGACGGCACGACAAGACGACGAACGCCGACATGACTTGGGATAATTCAACTAATGCGCAACACGAACCTGGATAAAACGCATCCTTCCGCTTGGCGCTCCCTATCTCGTCGACGTGTGCAAAGGGTGAAGGACACTATTAGTCCGGTCACTCCGTGTGCTACGTCAGTTTGGCCGCCATTGGGGTCTTCTTCGAATCCTCTCACTCTATCATACTGATGATCCAAGTCATGGCGAGCGGCATGTTGCGTTCGAAGCCCTGCCGTACGTGCCTGCGCTTTTGAGTTCCCGAGTATTGTTCTCTGCATACTACACGACGTTCCTTCGCCGAGTCAGGACATCCTGAAAACGAAAAAATGTCGGAGATACGTTGTTTCAAATGGAATTTGCCCTTGGGGGCGGCTATGCAATGAGACGATGTCTCCTATCGATGTTCCGTCGCGGAGTGAGAAGACCCTGAGTGGACACCTTTGCCACTCTGGAGGCGAGTATGTTGGCATGATGTTGATGTCAAGACTCGAGAGTCAAGAATCAAGGCAGGTATACTCGATCGACTCCTTTGCACATGTTGTGAGACATCATTCCAGATGGGCTTAGATGAATGTGGGTCGCCCAACGATTTTCTGATTCTAACAACGGTACAGGAGAAGCTGCTAAAGAGAAGAAAGGACGCAATTCGATCTCAACGATCAACGATCTCAAGAGCAAGCAAGAAGTCAAAAAAGAGTAGCACAAGTCCACCAATGGATTCCCCAGACAGAAGCACATATACAACGCACATCACGATCTCCTCTTGCTCTGCCCACTTCGCTTAGTGCCGGAAGACCTTGACTGCGACCTCGTCCTCGTCGAGATGCTATCTCCCTGTCGAGCAAAAGACACCAGTCTATCAATAGCTTCGATTCCTTCGAGACTCCCATCTCCTTCTGCTTCCGCAGACAAGGCTATCCTCCTCCCCCTCATCCTCGTCCTCCTCGTCTGCGCAGCAGGGACAGGGAGAGGGCGCCTAATAACAGGCTCCCTCACCGTCGTCAAACTATTCTTCAAACTCGGCTTCTGGGTTCCACTTCCATTGCCGCTGTTGCCAGCAGGCTGCTGCTGTTGGCGGCCACCACTACCACGCGACGAACCCCTCCGTGGCGGGGAGCGCAAAAGCTGTTCACGTATCGGCGCATCTCGATCAGCAAGCTCGTACGCAGGCGGCTCAACGTCCCTATGCTCAGCCAGCACGCGCTGCGCCGGCAAAGCGAGGTGCGTTTGGTAAAGTTCGAGTACGGCGCCTGGGGGGTAGTCCAGCAGGGTCTCGAGCCAGGCGTTGTGCTCGTAGGTGAACCCAGGCCGGTTCGCCGTCGGGACGGCGGGGCGGTTGGTCGTTTGTGTCTTCGGGGGAGGGCTCGAAGACAGAAGCCCTGCGGCCTCGGCCGAATCGAAGGCGGCGTGGCATTTTTTATTTTCTCTCTTCTATAATGGAGGTTTCTTGGCTGATTGAAACTCTGCAGGCGAAACTGATGTAGGTTCGAGGTAGACCTTGCTTCTGTGTTTCGAATGGGGCGTTGGAGTTGAGGTCTATCTCCATCGCTGACGGTCTTGGTCGACCAGGACAAAGAACAAAGTCGACGATGTCCGCATCTGGACGTGCGAGTCTCATTATGGAACTTGTGTTTCTTTGTCATAACGACCTTGAGTAATTGCGGGCATCTCTTTACAACGACCGCGTTTCTTTGTTAAGGACTCAGGAACGACTTCACTTTCTTCGGCAGGTTCCGATTGACTCGATTGTACTCTGGCCCTGTAAACACAAGTGAGTACGACCATTGGAAAGAATGTGTTTTCACCAATCATGTGTCTGCATTCACGACGAGCATTGCAGTGAACAATCTGGCAATCCGAGGACCTTGCCTCAAAATCCTAGGGTTTATGTGAATGATTTGGTGTGCGATCTGGCTTCCAGTCCCTTCACTTCACGTTCGACGACGCGCTGGACATCTTTCATGTTACTCTGGCCACTTCTAATGCCATTTTTGGCGCGACAGTCGCATGGTCCACGACACTTCTCTGTTCACTAACGCAAGACCAAAACCCGAAGACCTGCTCCTGTTAATCTTCTTCTCACCATCCCAACTCGCAACAAACCTAGCAAGATCAAACTAACACTACCCCACATCGATATCGACACAAACCCAGAAGTAAGCAACCAGAACAGCCAAGTATGGCGGACCTCACCGCCCTCCCCGTCGAGATGATCGACAGGATAGCATCGTCTCTCAGCGACAATGACATCCTCCGTTTGAGATCGCGCTGCCGCGCCCTCCGCAACGGCACCAACCACGAGTTCTGCAAGCGCTTCTTCAAAAAGCCCTTCAAAATCACTGGCACATCCACGGAGATCCGAAAACTGCTAGCCATCCTCGAAACGCCAGACTTTCCATCCGCAAAGGTCCTGGGTAACTTCTCGCACGACCTTGTCGTCTACAAGCCGCCTGTCCCTTTGGGCAACGAGACCACGGTCCCGACTGCAGAGGACGTCGATCGCCTGTTTGCGGCGCTGCCAGGATTGAAGACTTTGTCGATCGGAGCGGAGGAAGCAACAGACCTCTTTCATTTTGATATAAACGGCGGCGTCAGAGCGCTCGAAACTCGCGTCAACAACCGAGAGAACATTGCCCCGGTCTTGCTAAAGGGTCTAGTTCGTGCCAACCTTCCCCTCACTACCTTGAACCTCTGCGATATCGCCATTGAAGGCGCCACCCTCGTCGAAGCCCTCCTCACGCACGAAGCAAGCCTTAAGCTAGTCAACTTCAAGCTCGTCTGTCTCAAAGACGGCAAGGATGCGGTGGCCTGGCCAAAAGTCTACGAGGCCCTGCTCGCGCTGGATGACCTGCAGAAGTGCGTGTTGGAATACCTCGGGGAACCGGACCTTGAACACTACGTCGTGCTGCTCCAGGAGAGCGACAGCGATTGCGAATATTCGGTGTTCTATTCTCACCATCCCAGCGTTAGCGTCAAATACCGCGGCGACGAAGGGCTCGAGGAGGGGGATGTCCTTGGCTTTGCTTCTTACACCCGTTCGAAAGCCACTTTCGTCGATGACTATGTCAGCTTGGGATTGAAGAGATTGCTGCACACCGCGGACTTTGCGGTTTTCCATTGGCCCAGATATTGAGAGAGAGAGAGAGAGATGATAATGATGGTTTTGGCGACTGGTTGTTGAGGCGTGAAAGAAAGAAGATTACCCATGGTACGTGGAGGAGAGCCCGATCAGAGAGATGACTGGAGTCTGTTTGTAACTTGTTGCTGGGGGAGCATGCTTTTTTCCCCCAAAGGGGTTTTTTTTTTGAGCATGCGGTAGGTTAAAGATGTCCATCACAGAAAGTCAAATCGAAAATCATCAGAATCATGAATCAGCGTAACCAGGCCCAATGTTCACGGTTTCAATTGCGTCGTATGTAGCATGGCACTAACGAAATTGTGTAAGATCGTGAATAGGCCGATATTGTCTCTGTCGCTCGATGATACTCACATGTTGGTATGAGGTACTGTCGTAAAGTGGAAGGAATGGATCGATGGTCTCCTGAACAATCGCCAATTGTTGTAGTCATTGAATTGGTCACCTCAGAATCCCACAGCCTGATTCGTTCTCGACGAGGGCACCGAATGCCTTTGTCGATATCGACAGGTACTAACACTTGACTTGCCGATTCTTTGCAACAAGACATAAGCATCAGATCTTTCAAGAACAAATCGGTATCACCCACTCACAACTAAACGATTGCGAAAGACTCAGTCGGCCACGATGCTTTGTCCTGAAAGAACAAAGCCACATCGCCGCCTGATGTAGTTATTTAATATATTAACGGGCGTTTCTTCAGCTCGCAGCCGAACAGCCCTTGAATTCCACATACACGGACGCTGCAATTCATGTATGTAAATGCATTCACCTGCCCGTCGTCAGAACAAACTCACCAACCCATCAACATCTCAACTGCCTTTACGTTCTCATCCATCCCGACGCCGTTGATGTTCTTTTTGTCAATTCACTAACCCCAACCCTAACCCTACAGAATC
>Ga0265797_10007708_pt1 | contig 14575 bp, 17 predicted proteins | sample P2T30metagenome_FD_192433 | JGI IMG/M metagenome (GOLD analysis project Ga0265797, IMG submission 192433) | Plant litter microbial communities from East Loma Ridge, Irvine, California - P2 T30 | ecosystem: Environmental > Terrestrial > Plant litter > Unclassified | place: USA: California... | reverse complement strand
GCAACGGCGACGACGAAGGTTCCGACCAATCCCCCGGCCCCGCCAACAACGGCGTCCTCCAGCGCGTCATCGAGTACACCAACAACACCATCATCGGCTCCGGCGACCTCGACATGCTCCTCAGCACCAACGGAACCCTCTTCGCCATCCAGAACATGACCTGGAACGGCGCCCAGGGTCTCTCCGAGTACCCCACCACCCCTCTGTACGCTCCTTACCACCCAGAGTACAACGGTGGTGCGCTTGCGGGTGCTGGTTACCAGGGTTACTGGACTGCCGAGCGCGGTATGATGTTCTACACTGCCCGTCTTGCTGGTCACGAGCTGCCTGGTTACACTCCTGGTGTCGCGTACCGCATGTTGGAGATTCTCCTCGGACACATCAAGGACTTCAGCAGCACTGAGAACTTTGTTACGCAGACTGGTAACTTCACTGGTACTGGAACGATTTACAGGAGGGGTCTTGGTATGGGCAGCATGCAGTTTTAGATGCGCGTCCTGAGAATGCGATGATATAAAGGAAGAATATATATGAATCTAAGTGTTGAATAAACAATCTATCTGCATACCATGCGTATCGTGTGATGAGTCTGTTATTGTGAAGATGCGTGACAATCTGCTCTTCGATGGGTCAATCGCTGACTCGGTTCCAATCGCCGCTGCGACCCGAATACCCCACCATACAGATTTTCACTGCCCAACCAACATCTTCCACAAACCTCCCCGATACATTGCCAGAAGTGATTCGAGCAGCTTACGGCATGAGTGGTGTTGTCTGTCTGATTATATTTGACTAAATCTTGAAATCTGCCATCATCCACCTACTCAACTATCAAGTTGATCAATCTTCAGTAGTATAGTGGTCAGTATTTCCGCTTGTCATCTTGCAAAAGACAACTCGCGGGAGACCGGGGTTCAATTCCCCGCTGGAGAGCTTTCCTTTTTGCTGTTCTTACCTCCCCGTAACCGCCCACAGCCCTGGTGGATGGCATGGACACATGATTAGTGATCACGTACATGCTTTTTGCGCATCACGGATAGTGGATAGAGTTGGAGTGGAGTAGTCTTGGATGCATGCGAAGTGTACGCGGTATGTCAAATGTTGCTTTTGCAATAAAGTCAAGTCGTCTTGGTGGCTCGGTTGGGTCCGCGGGTTTGAACATAGACCGCGGAAGCTAGGGGAAGTAGACGCAGAGGGCTTGTAGTCTAAGGGTGTGCATAAGAAGTGTATTATGTACATGGGGAGTCGCATATTGTTTTTGTTGGAAGGGTGTTTGGGGGATTTGGTCCGTGGTTTTGGGATGGGCAGCGACCCGTGGGCCGCGCAAGTGTGTTATGCGAGGCGGAACATGCTGGATACTAGGGATACGCTATGCAGATGGTGCTTTTGGGGAGTAAATAGGTGCGCTTCTTGGATTATGCATGTGCTTCTTCAATCTGGACTTGTGCGGATGCCCCGAGAGGTTTATTGGGGCGGGCTAGGTGCGCGGCTGCGCGATGTTGCGGGTGGTGCCCGCCTGGCCCGCCTGCACTCCATCATCCCGACCACAAGCGATGCGATAGCTCGACTACAGGACTTCTTACGAAACATGCATGACATCTATACTAAAGCGCGTTAATCAATACGTCTGTAGATACCAGACTCGACGCGAAAACGCTATACAAAAGCAATCATCGTCAACCTTCGAAAAACGCGGCACTGTTGCGTCGCTTGGAATTACCGACCACCTTTCCCAGCTGCCTAGGTACCAAGCGCTGGCACGCATCGATGTTATCGCACTTCCAACCTGCAGCAACTTCAGAAGACGATTACGCTAGATCACTCTTGCGAAGAGGGCGATGTTGAGCCTAGTTCACGGGCGATATTACCCACACTCCGCCGCCGCCCATGTTTGCCCTCCTCTACTTTGAGATGGTCTAGGAAATTAGGAGTTCCAGCGCCCTCTGTCTTGTGCTCAGTATGGCCGGTATCATTAAGATCACAAGCATGTCTTCCTTTGCAACGGTTAGAACATGGAGCAGCTCGTCGTTCAGTGCACTATCTTTCCGTAGCTTTTGGATCATCTGACAAGCAGTCGTTAGGTCTCGCCTCACAATATAGGTGGTATGCACTAACCTCGAATACCGGCGGATTGAGCTCTGCAGAACCCTCCTGATTGATCACAAAGAAGCAGGAGCCCCCATGACCAGTATCACGTTGGCGCTCCAAGTCCTGAAGAAACTTGTGTCCCCAAAGTACCAGCACACGAACTCCAAGAACACGCATCCAAGGGGCCAGACACCGCATTGAGCGCTGAGCTCACCGTTTGGGATTGGACATTCGGGTGATCGATACGATCTTGAGTATGAAATGGTGTTTCTATCTTGAGACAAAATAAATTCCTTGTCACTGAAATGCCCCTCCCCAAAATCTGACAGCTTCAAAATACCGAGTCCCGCAGTGGATGTTTCAACGGAAGATGCACGGGGAAACCAAAGAATCTTCTGGGGCTTGATATCTCCGTGCCGGCCAAACAGGATTCTGGGTTGCCTGACTGATCCAATCGATTGTGAGCGGTTGCGCATGGCTCCGACCTCTAGTACTGCGAAAGTGATGTTGCGGAGCATAGTTGTACCCGAAAATGCCTTCTATATCCCCGACTGGATTGCCGCGAAATCAAGTTCTCCCACCCGCTTATCATGGCTACCCGGTTGTAAGGCATGTCAGCTGCAGTGGCTCCAATACATCACATGGATGGTGGGAGGACCTTCAGCCTCGACCCCGCAGTCACCGCACGGACATCCCGTCCCGCTTCCAGGCCGCCTAAGCAATCTGCGTTGCCGCTGCCCTCTTCTCACATCCCCCACAAAACCCACTTACACCTCACAGCTGCACACCAAGTTCAGCCACAATATCGAACATACGCGCCTGATCACGAATGTCTGCATGTAGCAGTCCGAAATCATTCGAAAGCCTTATCTCTGCGCGCTGATCTGCTGAGCAGAGCCTCATCTTGGACGATTTCGGCAAGACAATGGCTCTCCTCCCAAGCAGGATCACTGCAGCTGGCGGCTGGGGCCATTGGTCTTCTACGCATCGGTAGAGGCGATTTCAGCTCGTAGCGAACAAACGCCCAGGGGGCCGAACTGACGACTGTGGCTCTGGCTAGCTACTAGGCTGCATCTTATATGATCTAGCTGATTCGCTGTTGCTAGCTTTACTTCCCTCACAGAATCCCCTCCTTCCACGTCGCAGTCTACATGGCAGCTCAAGTACCCGAATACTTCCTTTCTCGCAATTGGGACTATCCTCCCACTCCGGACGGCCCGATCCAGATTGGCAATGTCATAGCCTCGCTCAAGGAGCCGCACCGGCCCCTTGCAACAGTGAAGCCCGATACTGGCTCTCTCATCACTTCGACGAAGATCGGCACGTCACTAGAGGAAGAGACGGGGAGATCTGGTGGACTATCATTCATGACTACGTTTTTGGGTGGATTGCTACCTGTATCTGGCGACGTAGGAGTCAACGGTGAAAGATCGTCAGTACAACCACGCAGCCATAAGTGCGCTCTATTGACTCCCGACTAGGTCAGGAAAGAATTTTACGTTCAACAGTCTTGATACTACCTACATCAACACTGCCGGAGGAGACACCGATAAAGGCGATAAGACGAAGTACCAAGCGTACATTGACCGCTGCGTCGAAGCTCCTGGTGTCATGCGTCACCTCGACCGAACACGATTCCGCAGACACGTTTGGGTCATCACGGGCATAAAAGCGGTGAGAGGAGGGGGAATCTCTACAACGAAATCGAGTACTATGGACGGCGTTCTCGGTGTTCAGGTCGATGGAACAGCAATTAGTGGGGGCACAGTTCCGGTAGGCGGTGGCCCAGAGATCTGCGCTGGTCGGAAGTCGAAGTTTAATGTGTCCTGGGACGGAAGCACCGACTTTGTGCTGGCTTATAAGGTCAGCAAAGTGAAGGTTGACAAACAAGGAAAGGTGAAAGAAGAGAAAGAGTATCTGAAGGGAGCCTATCTCGAGCTCAAGACTGCAGACACGGAGCCTCTTAAGCTGGTTGTTACTTCCGTGGAGAGACCTGATCCTGACGTGAAGTGTAGTACCTTCACTGTGGCAGAAACGGAGGGCGAGGATACTGTCACTTTCGGCGTCGTGGAGGACTCTGATGATGAGGATTGTGTGGAGGACTCTGATGATGAGGATTGAGCTACCCAAGTGACTATGCACGGTGTTCTCTTGCGTTTTCTCTCAGTCCGATTCGAGAATGACTCTTTCTATCTCCCTTTGAATGTCCGCTTTGTCCCGTCCGAACAAATGTCCAGGAGCAGACTGTAGACTCAGGTAAAACACCTCGTCTCGTTGTTGCGCCATACGTTTCAGAATTGAACGCAATACAGAGTGCTTCTTCAGTTGAACCGTATACTTAGGATCAAGATTGGTTTTTGCATATCGCAACAGAAAAGCTGCAAGACTTGCTGCAATTGGTGTCGAAACCGATGTCCCGGACACGGGGAGTGTGGCGCTAACTGCTTCATGCCTCTCCTGTGATTGAGCTAGGTGGTTCGGCCATGATGATGTCACTGCAATCCCCATAGTAGCAAAGTTGCAGTCCCTGAGCTTCGTGGGATTGAAGTCACAAAAATCCCCAAAAGCATTGGTCGAATGTATGCAGAAGACACCGTCGTAGCGTGCTGGGTATGTTCGACGACGATTTGCACCTTTGTTCGATGCAGCTGCAAACACGTGAACCTCCTTGTCTCTTGCATATTTGATCGCCTGTTCTAGAGGATCCGGCAATTTCCGTTCTTCGAAACCAACTGATATCGAGATTATGTCAACTCCAGCGTCAACGGCAAACGTAATAGCCTAATGACCGTAAGCATAAGCTATAATAGTAGCACCGGTACTTACCTCCGCGACACGTTCACGATCTGGTTGCTTGTCCACGTTGACATCGGCGACGTACAGTTCAGCATCGAATGTATACTCAAGAATCAGTCCGACGACATGTGTGCCATGTCCCACACTGTCGCTTATAGCGGCATTCTCCAACTTCTTGAACCTAGGCTTGTGACGACCCTTTCCCAGCCTATCCAAGACTTGAATCCTTTCTCGTGCATTCCAGATGTCATTGTGTTCTTTGTCAAGGCCACTATCGAGGATGGCGATTTTGATGGGTACAGGTAGAGGTGCATCTTCTTCTACTGCATCCGCAGTGTTACGGAATGCCTCTTTCCAATTTTGGTATTGTTGAGACCTTCTCGAGTCAGAGAGCCCAAATGTCTCGCTATAACGTATCAGAACTTACCTATCCTCCAGGTCGGCATCTGATTGGTAAGATCCCGATCCTTGGTATCCCATCTGACCCAACCTGCTTGGTGACGACTTCAAGGGCAGAACACAAGGCTTGTCTAGTATGTCTTGAAAGTTGAGGGAGAATATCAGATTGTGTAGAGGTTTGACAACCTTTTCAAACAGATACCGGCGTCGCGATCTGATACAGCCTGAGCATGGCTCGCGTCTTCTGGTAGAGCTGACTGCGTCCCGTTGGCAGCAGCTGCGTGAAGAGTCAGTGGCAGCAGCATGAGGAGACACTGACAGTATGCTTACCTTGAACAAGCAGTCTTCAGAACCTTGTTGTCAAAGCATACCTCAGTGGCAGCCTTGTATTTCTTTCTGATGTTGTCCCCAGCCGGATCGTGAGGACCGAGGCGCGGCCAGCTTGGCACTTGGCACATATGTCTGCCCTCGACACATTCATCGTTCAGTTTGCGCGGTGACATCGGAGGAGTGGTGGAATGATTAGTCAATTGAGTGTAGTCATCCCAACCAATCCTGACGAGCAACCATCCCAGAGCAAGAATTCGTGGGTAATTATGCAAAACGTCTCGCGGAATGGCATACTCTTCCACGATCTCGTGAGCTTCAACGTTTGTAAAAGAAGTCATGAGCGAGGGCCGACAAGTGATGACCGTTGTTTGCCAGTTGGGCGCTTCCAGCTCCGTCATGAAGTGAATCGACTCGGCTGACCATTCGCGCTTTGTCCATTCGGAGTCATAGTACTGCCACATTGAGCGCGCTAATGTGAAGGCGAGAGCGAGCTTCATCTTCCTTGTCAGGGCGTAGTCCGACAACACTTCCGCCAAGGATATGCTCGGCCCGTTTCTCAAGATTCGTTGCGGTATCTCTCTTTCGATGTAGGCGAGGGACTGATTTTTGAGACGAAGAATCATCCTACCGGAACCGAGAGTTTGTCGTAGCAGTTCGCAAAAGCCTTTTCCAGGCTGTATTGCGGTTTCGTCTTCTCTGGTCATGGCTTGGCCTCGATAAACGTCCATCGTCTCTTGTCCTCTGGTGCTATCGCCAATTACGGCAGGGTCTTCTGTTTGATAGCCTTCATCGCTAGTTTTGGTAGCGATGTTCTCATCATTTCGAGATGCGTCACAGGCGTGACGAACCTCTTTGCGTGAGGGCCTTGTACTACAGCGGCAAAACCCCGTTAGTAGAGGTTTGCGAAGTAAAAGGATTACTTACTGAGGAATCTGGATTCGCAATTGTTGCCATTGGTGAATCAAAGGGTCTACCTGGACAGTTGACGAACTGAACACATGCAGATCATTGTTTGCGAAACTTTCGGTCCAATCTGGGCGCCCTATAAGACATAGCCTGGCTTCATGCTGTCGTGACTCTCCGGAGGAGGCTTCGGATTCCGGGCAAGCACATTCTGCATGTTCTGATAGGGCTGCGTACAGGCTATTCGCAATTGAACATGGCAGGTCCTCCAGCGCATCTTTGCCCTCAGGAGTTTCCAAAACATGAAGTGAGTCTTGCTCTGTAGAATTTTTGAACAGTTTGAGTGGGATCCGCAGTCGGAAGTACTGTAGTGAATCTCTTTCATCCTTGGAAGCCGATGCGTAATTCCAGAATCCGTGCCCAGCATGCTCTTTTGCTTCGCTACAAAGCCAGGCTTCCGTGTCAATGTTGCAATGGGCATGAGAGTGTTCCGCAGGTACCTGTTGCCACTGCTAAGATGAGTACAGCCCATATCGACATTCCGGGGACACTTGCCCGACACAGGTCCTGCAGTTCGTTGAGGAAGTCCCTAGGCAGGTTGTTCGGCTGTTGTTCGGCTTCTGTAAGAACAGCGCTCATGTGCCTGAGGACCCAAATTTTCGGCAGGTCATTTAGGTTGAGCCCGGATATCAGGCTAACAACGATATCAAGCAAGCCGGTTAAGGTCTGCTTCAGATCTTGTTCGCATCGCATCTTACTCGTCAAAATCTGATCTGAGCAAGAATGATTAGGGACATGATGACAAGCGAGGTAACGATGAGTCCGCACTGATCTTAGCTGACGAAACCTGCCACATGGTGTTGGCGTCTTGCGCGCTGCACGTGTGCGGCTGAGCGTATGAGGGGTTGAGTGGGAGCTGCCCAATCGCGACTAGGCACTCGCGCCACAGCGCTTACGTCGACAGTCTCGACCGCAACGCTCAACATCCACGCTTGCTTCCTTCGATTTGCACTGGCGATTTCGAGACGCATGCCAGAATGAGGAAGCATGTCGAGCTCCGACCTCACTCAGCACCCTACCTTATCCGCTGGCCCTCCCTTTGGGTGTTCGAACATCGCAGATGCAGCCATCGCTTGTCAAGACAGCCTTACTTCATGCAACACCATCAGCTACCTCTGGGATGAATGGGCAGAGAACAGACTGGTAGATTTCCGGCTCTGGGATGCCAGCATTGGTGCATCTTCCAAGAGCGGCTCATCACTGGAAAATCGGCTGATCTCAACACCGCATATGAAAAGTGTCATACTAGGCCTTCTGAACGTGTTCAAGGTTACCATAGATGCGGGCAGAGAACTCGGTGAGTCCTGAAAAATCCGGATCAATCTTCTCAGGTAAGCGGTGCTAACGTGGAGTAGGCCGGGAAGGTGATCAAACAGCGAGCCAATATGAGTCACACACGCCACAGGCTGCTCGAATTGAAGGTTGGTTTCGATGGTTACTGTGTAGCAAATTCTGACAAACAACAGATTTGAAGCACCAATACAAGAGCCGTGAAAACACAAGCTCGCTGTCCCTATCTCTGGTCGAAGTCATCGAAGCCGCTGACACGCTACTGAACGACCTTGTACGACTTGCTGTCACAATTCGAAAGACTTCGGCAGACTCTCACAACTGCAAAGCAGATGCCTCGTTCGATGAAGATGCAGAAGTTTTGAGGCCGCTCAAGGAGCATCTGACGCGCGTCATCTTGTCTCGACCCGGACGCTTGATTGAGGCGCGAGATAACTTTTTCCAAGGACTGAAGGAAGACTTCTTAGAAAAGTCTGATGATGAGCGATCGAAATGCTTACTCAAAGCCAATGCTGATCTCTGCAATCAGCCGATCATGCACTTGAGATTGACTAAGGTGCAAGAACGATTAGTGCGCGCAAATCTTCGGAGAAATCACCGGTTTCGATACTCGCAGACTCATACATTGAAGATAGAGCAAGGCTCAAGACAGGCTGTATCTGCACGGTTTGCAGAACCAACTCCTGCTTTTGCTGTAAACTCATGGACGCAATCACAAGATGTTACCAACCTGGCCGATGGGTCAGTATCAGAGGCCGTGCCGAAACTGGGTCAGACTTCGGATACCGAGGGGCACCAGACTGATCGCCATTACGATACAATTCTTTCAGAAACCACAGCTTCCCAAATGAGAACGATCGTCCCTTCAGTAGCTCCCTCTCAGCAGTCGGGTACTGCAGCGTCTGCAGTCACAACTAGGATCAAAGCGTATTATCCACGTCCGCCTAAACTGGGTAGAAACCTGGACATTGTCAGATGTCCATGTTGCTGTAAGACTCTGAGGGAGAAGGATCTCGTCTTTTGGAGGTTCGTGAAATATGCAACACGATTTGCACAACCTTGAGATATCCGCTGTTTTTAACACGTGAACAGAAAGCATATCAGGAGTGATCTTCTACCTTACACCTGTGTTTTGGATGACTGTGTCACTCCTGACACCCTATACCTAAGTAAAGCCGAATGGTCGAGGCACATGATGGAGGATCATGACCCACAGCTCTATTGGGAGTGCTCTTTATGCGAAGAATATCTTCAATTCAAAGCCCGCGACGCATTCGAAGAACACGTTAGCAGTGTTCATGGTCAGGCAATCACTGATCTTACCACCTTCGTCAAGGTATCCTCCTGCCGCAGTCTTATGGGAGATAATGGCTGCCCGCTATGTTCTTTCCCCGAGCATGAGAATGGCGTATCAGAAGAACAGCTTCTCATGCACGTCGCCGAACATGTACATTCTTTCTCGCTGAACGCACTTCCCCTCCGCTATGACAGCATTGGAGAGACAGAAGCAGAGATGACATTGTACTTCCGATCAAACAACTACTTTGCCGAGAGCGACGCAAACACGTCACTCGCTTCATGCGGGACCGACGAAGAGCAAACTTTGTCAGAAAAGTCGGAGGCGTCGCCAAAATTGTCCTTGCAACGGCCGGACGAGCAATCGTACGGCTATGAAGACTCAGAAACAAGGCGTCAGAAGGATGCGTTCAAGGCCGGAATTGTAGACCTCTCAGGACCTCGTCATTTTGGCAAAAGTTCTGTCATCGACACTTGGAGTTCAGTGATTTCGAAGGTAATGGTAGCGTTAATTCTTTGAGTAGCACTACTAATAAGCGGTCAGGAGATCTTGGAGATGCAACACAACATAACCAATCAGGAGAGCGGTATGACTACAACTGAAGATAGATTTGGTCCAAAGTATCTCCGTGAGCAGCTCAATGAGCTGCTGTACACGAGCTCAACTGGTCTCAACAAAGACAGTCAGAAGGTGATCGACGAAGGTCTGATCCGGTTACTCCATTCAAAATCCATCAAAGGCTCTCTGGGGCGTGACATTGACTCCGAACTCGTCATGTACATTCTTGTGGAAGCTCCCAAAACGTTTGCAACGCTCCATCTAGTGTTTGACGAGCCTCTATCTCGCTACAGGGCCATACAGAGTTTCAAGCAGAGTCATTTTGGCGATGATATCCTCAGTTCTGAACCAGGCGAAATCACACTGTGCGACTCCTTACCACACGGAGAGATGTGTAAACAGCCTCATCCACATCACTTTCCGTCTATGGACCCGTGGACTGATGATTCATTGCATCTATTCATTAAGCTACGCCGAAAATTCATTGCTCAGTGGGACGAGCCCGAGCTCGCCGAGAGCCACGCAACCCAAACGATTACTTCGTACTTTGACGAAGGGCTCCTTGGACCCGATCCGGACCCTGTCAAGTCATTGTGGGAGAAGATGAGTGCTTCAATGGTGTCTAGCGTGTTCGAAAGGACAGAGACCAAGACTTTCCTTCCCCAAGACGATATCGAAGAGATGATCTTGTACAACACGCGAGATCCAGATAGCAGATACAACCACGTACTTCAGCTTATGGGCATCCAACCATGCAACGCTAGCGAAAACGACAGAGAACTCGCAGACTACATTCTGAATTACGCGCAGAAAATCTTCCTTATCGCAATCTGGACGGATCTTGAGCAACTCCAGACGGCAATGGAACTCTTCAAACATGCGCATTTCAAGGATGAGGATCTGCCACTTGAGGAGTGGTCAGAACAGGAATTCGAAACTGTCTTGTACCATCACAAGTTCGTGCGCATGGAAGAAACACGAAGGCGGCACCCGGGGCACATATGGAACGCGCGTTCCATCAGAGATTTCCAGTCTTCTCAGTGGGTCTTCCTGGCTCCCAATATCTCGACAGATGTTCAAACTTGCAATTTCGATAAAGCTTGCCCAATCCCTTTCATCGCCAAGGGCACGGAACAACACAGCGGCGCACATGCCGTCGTATACAAGTATACCATTCACCCTGCGCATTTTAAGGACTCGCTTCATCAGGTAACTCACTTCATGGCGCATAATTCACTTGGGACCGCTGACTGACGACGAATCACAGTACGACACCGAGCCTTACGTGGTTGCAGTCAAGGCTTTTAGGAAAGGCGGCAAGAACGTGGCGGTCGATGTGAAAACAGAAGTCAACGCGTTGGCCCAGTTGAACCAACTCGGAGAAGAACATATTGTTCGGTTTATCACATCCTTCCAGCGTGGTACACAAGAGGATTTGGAATACTATGTTTTGTTCGAGTGGGCGGACGGCGGGAACCTCAATGACTTTTGGCATCAACCGCACAAACCGAGGCGGACGGCCTCTTTGGTCAAGTGGGTGGTGGAGCAACTTTGTGGACTTACGAGAGCGCTCAAAGCAGCCCATTACATGCCAAAGGAGCTAATTCACCGCCATGGTGATCTGAAACCCGGCAACATCCTCTGGTTCCCTAACAGCGATGGATACGGCACGCTCAAAATCGGTGAATGGGGCGAGGCGATGAACTACAATCAACTTACTGCCTTGCGCCATGTCAGGTACGGCACAAGAAGGTATGAACCACCGGAAACTGGCCTGCAGACGTTTCTAGCCATGGGAGCTCCGCAGTCAGTGTCCCGCTTATACGACGTCTGGGGTATGGGCTGTATCATCCTTGAGTTCATCATCTGGCTGTTATACGACTATGAAGAGCTCTGTAGATTCAACAGCAGTAACCAAGGATACTTCGGTCCTTCTGACATGTTCTACGAGATCAGTCCCGAACGAGCTGTACGAGTCCATCGCGTTGTGGAACACTGGATGGAGCACATGGCAAAAGACGAATTGTGTCGCCCAGGCGAAACGGCTCTAGGAGATCTCCTCCAAATCGTTCGTACAGGTCTATTGGTCGTCGAGCTCCCCGAGTATGGTGGTCTGGCCCACGCAGCTGATACCGAGATGACTTTCACTACGCATGGTGACAATCCATTGATCAGGGTCACCGCACCAGATTCCACTACGCATGGTGACAATCCATCGAACAGGGTCATCGCACCAGATTCCACAAATCTTGAAGGCTTCCATGGTTCGGCATCAAAACAGCGGACCAGATTGCGCGCCGATGAGCTTGAGACGGAAATGATCCGATTAGCTGAAGGCGAAAATAGTGAACACTATTGGCACCAAGATCAGGAGCCAAGACCAGCGCCAGTTGACGACACCGGCTTATCTCGTCGACCCGCACCCATTACCAAGCTCTATCCCCGCGTAGATGATACGATCGACCATCCGCATCCATATTCGGATCCCATGCGCCACCTCACAAGGTGCATGAGCATTGGTTGCCAAAACTGGGCCGAGGCGGGAGAAGACCAATGTTTTCGATGCCTAGACAGCCGTGACGACCCCTAGTCAAGCTGCCTTTCCCAAATAGCTGTTTGAGGGGCTAAGAGCAGACTTAGAACGATCGGATAGCACAGCAAGGCTGGGACGACCAAACTAGTCCTAGTCGCGCTCGTCGAAGTACCCAAGGGACATGCATGTTGAGCACCACGCATCTCTGCTCTTGTCGACGAGCCCTGCGTATTTTAGTATCGAGGTCAGTACGGGCTGCAATAGACGCAGTAGTGGTAGTAGCATCTTTATTTTCTTCGACGAGCTCTGACTTATATCGCGTGGAAACAAGCGGGGTTGTATGCAAGGATTTCGTCCTTGAAAGGCTGTAGAAAAGTTTGAAATGCCGAGAGAATTTGGCATACCTAAACGCAGGCATGCAACAGCACAGCCTCCTCTACCTACGGTGTGCACACCGGAAACTTCGACCAATCAGACCGCAACCCTCGAAGCCACCGCCATCTCATCCACTCAGCTCAGCTCATCGTCAAACCCAGCAAACCGAAACGTCCTCCCTACTACCTCCGTCCCATTCACGATCAATCTTGCCGTGACGACTTCATAAGCGTCACCCTCATACACCCTTAATGCATCTTCCTGTTCGACCGACATGCAAGCGTATGCGACACCATCCACCATCGCTCCTGGATCATCGACCAGGGCACGGTACTTGCCCGCCCAAGTTCTGGTACGCCCATCCATCAAGACGGCGGGTTGTAGGGGTGAGAGATCGGAGGCAGGCACACCGAAGAGTCGCTCAAGTCGCTCCGGGTCCGCCAGTGTGCCGTAGAAAAAGTAGAGAACCGAGAATTCGTGTAAAGGTTGTTCGGTGGGCTGAGCAGGGATACTGGGCCGGTACTGAGGAAGTGTTGGATCGCGACCCATTATCGGAAGCTCCCCGATATCTTTATGCGCGAGACCAATGCGGATTTTCGTAAATCTCTGATCCGGACAGTGCTTCTCAACCCAAGCATCAAGAGCATTCATGTTTGATTGGGACAGCCGACAAAACCCCGTTTCGCCGTCTTCTCCAACGCCACTTTCAAGTCGTGGTACGCGAGAGAGACTGATAGCGTTGGCTACATCGCGAGGTGTAGGAAGAGGATGCTCAAGTCGGAAGAGATAAGATGCTTCTACTCGGCGACGGCGACGTTTCGGTGGTGGGGAGGTAGAAAAATTCCTAGACCCAAAAGGTTTCGATGGGATGTGTGGTAGGTGGACGTCGCCGCCTAGCTCTTCGAAAGCCTGTGTAGCGGCATCGTCTAGCTCGAGATAGTCCATGTTCGATGATTCGATAGCGGACTGTCTGTGTTTTCGACAATTTGGAAGTTGTTGTGAGATGTTGGGATGAATGAAGTTTGAACCAGTGAAGGAAAGTGTGCACAGGCAGTCTCCATCAGATGTTCCAAAATTGAACTCACAGTTACATGAAACTTGGACAGCAAAGAAAAGAGCGCATATCTGGTTGCCCGAATGGCTGATGCAACGATTATTTCTGACTCAAAGCCTGATCCATGGTACTGCGATGACACAGAGCGACGAGCCACTCACAGTCTCTGTAACCCAAACCGATGGTAATCCTACGGTTTGAAATAAATGGACATGCGAAATGACACGGCTAGGACTAGGTAACATAGACCTACCTACGGGGTGTAGTACGAGTATCAAGACTACAATAGATCTGGAGCAGCCTTTTGGTTGTCAGTATCAGATGCGTAGCCGTCAGGCTTGTTTGTTGAACATAATATCCAGACATTTCGACGAGGCCGGGATTGGCGCCGTAGCACATAGACGCAAGACTTGCTCAAAGACTATCATCAATGTCCAGCCAGACATCAGCAAGTACTCTGTGAACATGTGCACTATATGAATAGCGAGTATAGTTGGTTCATTAACCGTTTCCATTCCATTAAGCATTACACTAGATAATAATAGTCCCTTTCTTTCAGCGGTAGTAGGCTCCGACCAAGCCCGTCATTACCACCTATTTCCAAATCAACATAGACATGGCATTTGCCATGCCTTTGCCATTTCATGCCCACAACATCATCAACACCCCCTATATGCAGACATCCAGCCGCTCAAAAAGTAGAATGCGGAAAGTGTGGCGGCCGGGCGCTGGAGCGAATGTATACAACAACAACACAGACACAATTGTGTCGTAAAAAGTCCAAAAGGTAAGCGACCGACTTGGGTATCAAAAAAGGGGTACAATAAACCGCGCAATTGTAGCGCTACAAGGGATGCCCACGAGAAGAATGGTTGTGGTTCCCCGATGCATG
>Ga0265797_10007707_pt1 | contig 14576 bp, 11 predicted proteins | sample P2T30metagenome_FD_192433 | JGI IMG/M metagenome (GOLD analysis project Ga0265797, IMG submission 192433) | Plant litter microbial communities from East Loma Ridge, Irvine, California - P2 T30 | ecosystem: Environmental > Terrestrial > Plant litter > Unclassified | place: USA: California... | reverse complement strand
AGGAAGTAGGTACAATTACAAGAAGATAACTAACGGCAGCGACTTCACGGCTTTGGCCGGGATTCGAGAGACAGGAATCACGGTCACGCACACACACACACACACACACACACACGTATATCACTGCAAGGTCGTTTCACATATCAAAAGCAGAATGTGTGTCGTTTTCAGCCCTGTCTACTAGCAAAAATCCCAGTCCGCCACTCCCCAGTTTCTCTGCCGCAGCTACAATCACAGCTTCCATGCATCATGTTCACAGTCTCGCACTGAGGCACCCTCACCCATACCAAGCTCCCAGCTTACTCACACCAGAAGACTCCTCGATCTCAAGTTCCACCTGTCATGAATAGATATGGTCAGCAAGACGTCTCAGAAAATTTGGATGATTATCGGACCACTCACCTCGATCTCACTGTCCTCTTCGTCATCCACACGCACATCCGTCTGCGGCGAAGCCAGAAGCGGCGAGCCGAGCGGCGGCGAACTGAGCGGTGGCGGCGCGAGCAGAGGTGACCCGAGCACGCTGCCCTCATACTGCCCAGAAGGTTCTTCAGACAAACTAGCGAGCTCGGCGGCTCCCTCGCTGAGATCGTCCCGGTCACTGTGGTCGAACGCGCTAGATCCGGACAGGACGTGTTCCAGGACCTTAACGTCAGGAGGTGTACTACTGAGCTCCTTCATGTCGAGTAAAGCTGCCGGGGGAGCCGCTGAGATACTGCTCGCGTGACTGAAAACGCTTTTGACGGGACTGTGGATAATAGGGGTATCAATGGGCTCCAATGGAAAGAGCTCGAAAGAATCCTTGCGAGCATTCTCCTTGGCTTCAATCGGAAGTTGATGGCCAGGTGCCTGTACTGCACCGCCGGACATTGCAGAGACGGACATAGTCACTGGCGCTGGGGGTGCGAAGCTTCCGAAGTTGTTAGCAGTAGGCGAACACACAGAGTTGAAGTTACTCCTGCGCATGGCGATGTCGCCCAACTCGCGGCGGAACAGCCAAGGGAAGGACATGAGTGGCATAGACTCCGGTGTTCTCTCCCTGTCCAACACCCAGCGACCAGCGGCCAAGTGCCTTGACTCGCATTCTCTGTTCGCCTGCGCGACTTCTTGTGCAGTGACGGTGTACATGGCTGCCACGAATAGCCTGATCTTTGCCCAGTCGCGCTCCAGCGCCGACGTGCCGGCTCTCTCGTAGCATACATCTTGGAACTGCTTCTTCAGGCCAGCGACGGTCTCGCCGAGCTCTTCGGCGATCTTGAAATCGCGGCTTTCGTGGTTGTGGTCCATGATGAAAGTTGTCCAGATCTCAAACTCAGTCTTGACGCCGTGCTGCTTCATCAACCTGCGGATCGCTTCGTCATACTCGCACTTGACTTCCCGAGCGAGTGCAAGGATGCGACTATCCAGCTCGAAGGCATCGAGGATGCGCCTGTCGAAAGGAAGATCCCAAGCTGCCACGAAAGGCACGCGAACCACTTCGTCGTACATCTGCCCGAGGATCTTCTTCGAATCGTAAGTGCGGTTCTCTTTCTCTGCCCAGTGTGGCCAACTTGTCACTTTGAGGTGCTTCGGCATTTCAGCAGCTACACCTGTCTTTGCATAGTCGACAGCCCTGCTGTGCAAAGCGGCGAGCTCTAGGCAGTTCTCGTGCTTGATGCCTTCTTCCATTTTGTCTGCCCAGTATCGATGGGCGGTAGCGATACGGCCGAGGTTGTCGTACTTCATATGTGTCACGAAGAATGCTGTCATATCGTCAACAGTGACAGGGCCGTCGCTGATGATGGGTGCTGGGGCACTGTAATCCATGGGCGCGTGGTTCCACTCCTGCGGAATCAAATTCGGGTCCCATGTGACTAAATAGTCGTCACCATCGAGATCACCACCAGAGCACATGCCAGCTATGTCACGATCACCCCTTGATGGCAGAATAAGACAGTCGCGGAAGTGCCTTAGCTCAGGGACGTCGACAGCATTGACGACGCGAATATCACCAGGATGGAGTGAGGGGTTTCGACCGAGCGCACAGACTCCCTGGATCACCTTCCACGTGCCTCTGTTCTTGCAATCTTCTACCTGGATGAAGATCTCAGGCAGTGAAGCAACATCATGTTTCATGTCGGAAGTCGGGGCGAGGTCGGAGTGACCCTTCAGAATTCCGGTCTCGTCGATATTGCCGATCACAAAAGCGCCGTCCTCAATGAGAATCTTTGCCTTCTCTTTGAGATACTTGATACTCCAAGCTCTCCAGAGACGCAAGTTGGTCACAAAGAATGGATCATGAGTTGACATGAATCCGTCGTTGATCATCTCCGCCAATGTAACGCTCGACTGGTTTGGGTCCACATTGCTCAGCAGGAGGTCCTTCGCGACCGTCTCGTTCACCATCGCAATTCCAAGTTTGAAAAGCATACGGCGGAGCATGACCAAGAAGACCTCGTCTGGCACACCAAGAGCGGAGAGCACAAGTACGATTTGCTGGTTGAGGTAAGCCGCAGTGAACTGTGACACCCGACAAATCTCGAGACCCTTGTAGCGCGCAGGGAACTTCTCTTGACTTGGACGGATCTGAACGACCTGTCCCTTCAGGCTGGGATCACACGCAAGCACGCCTTTTGAGCCGCCCAGACGGAATTGAATCACGGAAGGGCAGTTTCGGAGATCCATCTTCCGAGTCGACATTCCCAGGGAGAACTCCGATATCTTTCCAACACCGTCGGTGAAGCAATAGCCGTTCCTCTCGATGTCCGGGATCCTTTGTACTTGGGCGCTGTCATTGATCGCCTTCGTAGTCGTGAAACATTGACCAATGCGAGAGGCATACTTGGCGACGGTCTTGATGCCCCGGAAGTCGCCCATCCAGTTCCGAATCATGTCTGTCGTCAAACTGCTTGTCGGTGCAAAGAAGTACGCTCCATGCTCTCGGAACTGGGAGTTGCCATAGGCAAGGAATTCGTAATGGCGGTCGCCAACTACGATGCCGTTCCTCAGGACACGGTTGACTCGAGTGAATAACTCGTCGGTGGTATCGTCGTCAAAGGTCATAATCATTCCTTTGTACGATTCATCACGGAACTTGACACGCAAGAAGCGATCTTCGTGCTCGCGGAATTTCCGGATGACACGATTGGATGTGTCCACCGACGGGCTGTTGAAGTAGATTGTAGTAGGCGTAACTGTTGCAGATCGTACCATGGTGCAGTAGTCCGGGATATGCTTCTGTGCCAGGCTGATCTGCTGTCCGAAGTGGAAGATGTCCATTGGGTCGTAGAAGTGCTGCTTCGACTCCAAAACCTTCTCGAGTAATCTTGTGGCCCTGGGATACTGTGGGTTGTATCGATCGCTGTTTGGTCCTTTGTCCTGCGCAAGCAACTGCTCCACCCAGTCAGTGCTTATGGTGCTCTCGTGCAGACATCCTTGGCTGATACAGGCTTCCAGCTGGTACTGCACAGTGAATGGCAGATGCACGATCGTGCTATTAAATAGGTCGATGCTAGACGCTTGAGCTTTCGCGTCATGCGAGGTCCCAAGCCAGTGCCATTGAGATCGATCTCCTGGAGCAGTGCACTGGACCGACTGCTGACGAACTGTGATGTTGTGTTTGGCGAGCATTACCCGCAGTTGCTGAGCCAAAGACTGGCAGGCGGACGAACACGTGAAGCGATAGCACAGCCATCTTCCAATGTCGATGTAGCAGTCCTCGTTGCGCAATTGTGTACGTTTGCTTGCAGCGATCCTAGGATCTGCCTCGATGGAGGTCTGCCTGTACCAAGTCTGACGCTCGTCCCATACGTCGACTCTGTCGTGATGAGTCTTCTCCACGTTCTGAACCTTACGGAAAGCAAGTGGCGGCGACTCCAAGGATATGATGAAGTGCGTGTTGCCGTCGAGAGCGTTGTCTTCGGTCATAGAGCGAATGTTGGTAAATGGAATGCGGAAGAAAAAGTTCTGCCCATCTTGGCCTGCCTCAGACCCAAGTCGAAGACTGAAGTGCAGATCGAGTTGTTGCTTCTTGATGCTGACCACAAGCTGCGGTGGAGCTAACTTACGATCTAGTGACCCGACAGTGCGCATCATGAGCATTGTATCTGTCATGACACCCATCGTCAAAGCAGCACCCTTCAACGCCATCTCTTCAAAGTGCCCACGCTGCCTTTCGATTGCATGGTGATCTGATTCCTTCTCGTACCTGCAGCGAATGTGCACTTCTTTCCCAGAATCCAGAGTGACGCGGAGGCCATTGTGAATCCACCACGAGGCATTACGAGGTGGTGGTCGGAAGATGACTTTCGCACTGCCTGGTCTGGGTTTGTCGCCTCCGGTCATATCGATGCGCACAGGGCTTGCATGGCGATCCAAGACAAGCTGGTGCACCTCACAGGTTCCCCAGTTCAATGGCAGACCGCTTAAGATGACGGAAAGTTTCTCCCATTCTTTCCAAGGCTCGCGTTGCAAGTGAGGATGATGTTGCATCTCACGATGGTGCATCGCCTGCAGGCGGTCGCGCCGAGCGTACTCTGGGCTGCTGTTGAACCGTGGCATCCCCAATCCGAACGGTTCTGGTCCCATCAGCGGCTTAGAGTTCTCGCGCCAATTGTTTTTGTTGGCTATGTTTTGCTGACGCGGTGTCAAAGGGTTTTGAGTTGGTGATGCGTAGGTGGACTTCCTGGTGTTCTGCATGACATGTCGTGGTCGCGGCGATGCTCTCTGCTCAGTGGATGAAATGGAGGTGTTCGAGCTCCTCGGCGATGACGAGTCACTCCGAGAGCCCATCGCGGCGCCATATGAATCCATGGCTGCCGCGTGAATGTCGCGAGTAGTTGTGGTGGTGGTGAGGATCAAACTGAACTTATGTTGTTGTTGTGCTGGAAGGATTGTGGTGTGCGTACACGTTCAACTCAGCGCGGGCAATGAGTGAAGCTGAGTGCTTTCAAAAGTGACGTTCACGTGAATTACACGTGCAAGTAAACTTGTAATGTTTAGACTCGCCACGTGGCTCAGCTTGGCGGCAACTGACCCCGTGCGCCGCGCGAAGTGAAGCCTGAAAAGCACGTGGATATCGAAGTGTGGGCTCGAGCTCGGGTTGACGAAGTGTACTGGAGATCTGTGATGTCAAAGAATGGTGTTTGGTGATGTGGTCAGTAAGTCCCGTGCTGTTCGGGATGTGTTTGCTTTGCAGCCCTTTGAGTTGTTTGCAAGGCAGCTGCCCGCTTGCTGCCTGCAGCTTCGCGCTGCGAGGCAAGCACGACTTCAGATAAGCAACCGCGACTGCAGAATGGGCTGTGAGAGAACATCGTAACTAAACCTCGATCAATGTAAAAGAATCGTACCTTGTAATACTACTTACGCCATCTCCGTATCATCATCCGGCAGCACCTCCGTATTCCCACCCTTCATCCCCGGCGTGCTAGCAAACACCTCACTCCCATCAAACGTCGTATCGTCAAATGCGCCATCAAAAGCCTTCACCGCACTAGAACCAGGCGTCTTGTTCACACTCTTCGAAGGCGAGACGTTCCCACTGATAGCATGAAGCGGCAGCCGCTTGCTCACGCTGCGACCCTGTGTGCTGCTGCGCGTCGACCTGCCAGCAGCGCTCATGCGAGGCTGCGTTGGAGGGGCCATTGATGCCATGGACTTGCGGGAGCGTGCTCGCTTGGGGCTTGGGGCTAGCTGGCTGTCTTGGGTTGCGCTCTGCTGGGTTGCGGAGGCTTTGGCTGCGCCTAGGGTGTCGATGAATGGTACCGAGGATTCTGTGTTGTCGAAGAGCTCAGATTGGTTGACGGCAGAGCGCGTGCTTCTGCGTTTGGCGGATTGGCTGCCCTGCATCTTGCCCAAGCCCATGGCGGCCATGAGGTTGGAGCGCATGGCGTTGGCTTCGGCGATTTGGTCGTCTTTGTCTGTGCAGACTTCTTTCAGGTGTTCGATCTATATCAATGTTAGCTCAGGGTCGATCAATGAAGTCTTGAGTATTTCTTCCCTTCTTATGATAATCCGCAAGCTTCTTTTCTCTCTTCTCTAGTTGTGCTTCCAGGTCTGCCTGGGCTTGCTTCGATTGGAGTTGTGCAGATTGTAAATCGGCCGACAGACCCTCGAGCTTCTCTTGGTTCTGTCGGTTCATCTGATCCACATCCTTGTTGTGCTGCTCATGGAGCGCGTTCTGTTCCTCACGAGCTTCTCGCTCAATTCTGAGCATGTGCGCTTCGTTTGTCTCCTGATCGAGGGCCATGGATTGCCTCATGGCCTCCAAGTCTGCGAGCAAACCTGCACATTTGCCTTCCAGCTCGTTCTTCGCCTTCTCTACGGCCGCAATTACGCGTTGGTGTTCCTCGTCAGCCGCATGCCACTTGCGCAGTTCGATTTCCAGGGCGTCTTTGCCCGAGCGAACACCGGCGAGCTCTTCTCGCAATTGGCCATCAGCAGCATTGCGATCGTTCTTTTCAGCCTGCATGCTGCCCAGCTTCGCCTCAAGCTCTTCGATATGCTCCTCGGATTGCGCAGAGGCAGTAGCATGGTCCATCTCAGCATTTGCAAACTCCTGCTTCAGCCTCTCCAGCTCTTCCTGTGCGCGAGCCTGGTTCTCCCTTAGATTTGCTTCCAGCTCCTCGACTCGTGCAAGGAGTCCCTCGTTCTCCTCTCTTGTCTGCTCGAGATCATGGGCGAACTCATCCTTTTCCGCTTCAAGAGCATCGGCGCGCATCTCCACGCGGCTTTTGTTGTCTTCCAATCCGGTGTATGCACGGTATAGGTTATCATACTGATGCTGCAAATCTTTGCGCTTTTCCTGTTCCTCGCGGAGAGGAGCTTCGACTTCGGTGCATCTTCTTTCCAGGTCGGCGCAGGCGTTGGAGAAGAAGGCGGCAAGTGCGCTCTGGTCCTGCTTTGCCTTGTTCTGTAGGTGATCTCCTAGAGCACTTTGCCAGTCCGCTCCAGGAGGGTAAGGAACGCTTGTAGATCGATTCAGGTCTTGTCGCTGTGGTCTGGAGAGCGAGGTGATATGAGCGCATGTTCCACTCGCACGCACAGACATGGCGTGAGTTTCGACCAAGAGCGGATATATCTCAGAAGCAACGTCAGTCTGAGAGTGGTCCGCAGCGAGTGCAGCGCCCAAGAAGAGACCACAGACAGCGTGTCCAATCGCTTTCCGACCAGATACAACAGCTGATGCACAGATGCCGTCGGTCACCGCATGACTCTCAGTGGCGCTGCTGAAAATCTGTCGCAACTTGGCCAGATTTTGCGGAACAGCTGCTGAACCCAGAGCCGCCAAAGCGCCATCAACGATCGACTCGTTGGTCCTAGAGCCTTTCGACAGGCAGTCTACCACCGCTACCATCACATCCGCAAGCTCCACGACGTCCGCCGATGAACCTCGAACAGCAAACGAAGTGATCGAGATAACGATATCCGCAAGTTGAACACCATTCAGCACTCCAGCAAACCACAGCATAGACGGTTCGGATCCACTCGTCAGCTTCTCAGTAAGATTAGTAGCCGTCGACAGCAAACCAGCAAGCTGAGCAACCATCGTCTCCGGGATGTTTCTCGACCGGCAAAGACTGCAAATGAAAGCAAAAGCCGGCAACTGCACTCTCGTGTCCAGGTTATTCTGACTAGCCTTCTCCTGGAGCTTGCGAACAATGATCGGGTTCTCCATACACCAAGTCTCACGCGTCGGCTCCGGCACAAACATGATAAGCTCGTTGGCCAGCCCGAGGCACTCCACTGTCTGCTCAACGGTGTCATCCGCCGTGGCGCGCGAAGCCCAAAGAACGCGCAGGACGATCAGGTGCAGCGTCTTGGAAGCTTTGTCGCCGGTGAAGTACTGCTTCATGCTCTTGGGCTTCCATCTCGGCGAGTTCGGCGTGCTTGCGAGCAATTCCTGAGTCTCGTACGAAGCGACTGTGGAGAAAGAGGGATCTTCGTCTGCGGCGGTAACGATGGCTTTCATGATTGCCAAGCAGTACAGACTCAGGCATTGGTCTTCTTGGCCGATCGTGTTACGAAGAACGGCGAGGAAGTGGCGCTCCAGTTGTGTGAGAGTGTCGTGCGATAGCAATCCCAGCAGAGGCGCTAGCCCGCCCTTCAGCAGTTGGTAGATTGGTTTGATGGAGGATGTTGAAGGCTGTTGGGTTGCATGGTCTAAAATCCCTAGGAAGAGAGTCTGGGTGGCGGCCGGGAGGGTTATGTGTGGAGGAAGTGGATGAGATAGTATGACGATGGAAGCAGTGCTGTGTTTCCAGTCTCCATCGACTGCTCGAGCCACGGTTTGAGCGAGCAAGGTAGGCTCATGTCTGAGTAAGGCGTCGCGAACATTTCTGGAAACGCAGAGCTTGGTGATGATCTCGAGTACGTACGGCCATTGTTGCAGAGCCTGGATCAGATTCCTCGCGAGCGCGTCAACCTGACACGCTCTTGCGGTCGCCCACGCAAGCACATCCGCATCCGTGCAGTTTTGGCACACTGTAGTATGCAGTTGCTGTTAGGTGTCAGTATATGTGAGCTTGGCCCGTCGACTGTGATGGTGGAGACATGTAACCCACCTTGAGCTGCGTCGGGTATGGGCTGTTCACAACCCTGTCCACCTCCGCCACCAATAGCTCATAGCCCTGCGACATATTGACGACGCGTGGTTCAGAGCGATTAGTATCCAAGAGGGAATCTCTTTATATATTTCTAGTAATAGCGCATGCTCACGCGATGTTCGTTCGTCCGGTCTGCTTTCTCCGGCTTTGCGTGTGACGACGGCAGTCGCTGTGGCAACGGCTGAACTTCAGTCAGTGGCCGTTGAAGAAGTACAATATTCTTGAACTACACGCATATCTATCGAATCATGTAGTATTAATGGCCGAAGCTGATTGTACTTTAGTCTTCAAGTTGACAGCATCGAATGGTTCATGATCCAATTCTAGAGATATCTTGGTATAGTACATATTCATATCTTCTTGATAATCCTACACAACTCATCCCCATAGTCTTACACATCATCTGATCTAATTAATCTTACACTCCTCCAAACTGCTCACTGTCCCCTACTCCCCATTAACGAAATCCACATCCCTCCCCAAAAGCACCCCCTTCTTCCCCGCCTTCCTCTCCTTAACCCTCCTCTTCTCCTTCGCAAGCCTCTTACTCAAAGCCTTCCTCGCCGGCGCCTCCTCCTCGCCCTCCCTCTCCGCCTTCCGATCCCTCTTCTTATCGCCTACCCTCGCCGTCCTGACAACCCTCGTCTTCGCTCCCAGCGCCCACAAGTCTCCCCACGAGCTCTTGCGCGCGTCGCGGAAAGCGCGCTTGCTGAACGAGCGCGGCACCGTCCAGCGCTCGAGGCTACCGGCGGGCGTGCACATGTCGAGGATGACGTGGCCGCGGCGTTTGAGCGGGTGCAGGATTTGGCGGGGGAGGGAGAGGGTGGAGGGGTTGGGGTGGGTTTCTGGGTTGAGGTTGTCGTAGCCTTGGAAGGCGCGGTCGGTGGCGTTGTCGCCTTGGAGGGCGGTGGGTTGTGTGGCGAAAGAAGCGGCGTCTGTCCGTTCGGGTTGCGGGATGCGGAGGTCGCGGCCGCGGATCAGGGAGAGGTAGGAGAACTTGAGGTCTTCGAAGTTCTTGTCTTTGGCGCCGAGGATCTTTTGCAGGAATGGCGGGCGGGTGTAGCGTTGTTGGAAGTGGCAGATGTCTTTGCGGCCTTTGATGACGCCCTTGTTTTTGCCGGAGTACATTGGGCAGTCGGTGTGGTTTGTGCAAGGGGCGACGATCATGCCGGTGTCCTTGTTGGGCTCCTCCCATGTGATGTCGGTCTCGTCGATGTCTTGTGAGGTGGTCTCGGTGGTCGGGTCGGCGATGTGGTTTTTTAAGAGGTGCTCGCGGGCCAGGGCGATGGCTTCGAAACCACGCGCAATCCCCTTCTCAAGCATGACCAACAAGCCACCTTCGACGCTCACAAGCGACCAGAGGTTGTCGACATGGTTCTTGCGAGCCCAGTCCTCACGAATGGGGAAGATAGTATGCGGCGCAATGACAATGTCGAACTTTCCAGTCTGCTTCGCCGTCTCAGTGTGGAAGTAATCTGGCAAGCGAGGTACGAAAGTAGTGTTCTCCAAGAGCGCTGACGAGCGCTGCCTCAATGTATCCGAGCCTGTGAGCACTGTAGCATTGCCCAGTGGTGGTGACAGGTTAGCACCACCCAGTTTGCCGTCAGCTTCCGCGATGCCCAGACTCGAATTGGAATCGACATCTTCCTCGTGCATGCGTTCCCACTCAGCCCTGAGCATCTCCCGGACAGCCAAAACACCAGCACCAGCTCCGCCAGCATCCAGGATCTTGAGCTCTCCCGCCTCCGCTTTGCGGACCAGACCCTCTGCCCAAGCAGTTCCTAGTCTCTTTCTCGACTCGACCAGCGCGCTCATCACCGTAGAATACATAGCCGGCATCAGCACAGCCAGGAAAGTGTTGGCGTCGATCTCAGTCATCCTGCCTTGGCTTGCATCGATCGGAATGGGTCTCTGCTGCATCGTCTTTGCAAGAGAGGGCGTAGAAGCGCTGTTCGGCAATCCAATGCCGCCAAAGATTCTGTGCGCAGCATCCTTAATATGCACGCTCGGCGTTCCAGAGAGCAGGACCTCAATAGGCTGGACGAAAGTCGACTTGGGCAATTGTACGCTCGACGGTGAAGTCGAGAATTGGCCCTCCGTCGTCAAAGGATGTGCCCTCATCGTCGGATCGGCGTCCTCGTCGTCCTCATCGAACTCCTCTTCCCGCTCCATCGCAATGCGCATATCATCCGCCAGCCTCGTATCCACATCATCCGGGTCCAGAATCTCCCCCTCTTCTCCCTCCCGAACCAAAACCTCCTCATCCTCAAACTCCACCTCCTCCAACTCCCCGTTCTCCCCCTCCCTCACAAACACCCCCGTCCCCTCCCCCTCATCCTCCAGCTCCGCCTCCTCCCTCATCTCCCCCACAACCTCCTCCTCAAACCTCTCCAAATCGACCTCCCTCATCCTCACAACCGGCTCCCCATACAACCTCAAATAGACCTTCTCTTCCTCTTCCCCCAGTAACCCCTCAGGCAACACATCACCGAAACCCTCCCTGACTTTCAGCGCCCTCTCTTCAACACTCAATTCCTTCTGCAGCTCCTCAACGATCTCAATCAACCGCTCAGTCCCCATCCCAACCCTCATACTCGCCACGAAAAGCAATCTCGACAGCCGCGCTTGCTCTTCTGACATCCCCGTAGCTTCGACATCGACATGTAGCAAACTCTCCTTCTTCGCTGCTCTGTCTTTTCCTCCTCCACGTTGTTCTTCATCTTGATCTTGTTCCTCTCCCTTCTTCGCTGCTGCTGCTGATGCTGCTTTCCTCTCCTTCTGCGCCACCCCTCCCCTCCGACTCCTATACGCCAACACCCTACTCTCCCCAAACCCCCTCAAAGTCTGCATTTGCCCTCCTCCTAGAGGCAGTGGTAGCGTCGACCATTTCGACCTCGCGAGTTGTTTGGCGGCGATGTTCTGGTGCAAGCGGCAAGCGGCGCAGGCGGAGCGCCGTAGTAGTGGTAATGATTGTGAGAGCATGGTTTGTGTGTGTGTGTGTGTGTGTGCGCGAAAGGATCCAGGAGCCGGTCCTGGAATTTTCGCAGGTGGAGGATGTCGTGGCGATGATTTATTTATTACAGTGGATGGAAAGTTACCTGAGAGTACGAAAGTCAGGGCAAGCAAGCGTCAGTAGCTCAAATCTCGAATCTGGGGGCTGTGATTGGCTGAGACGAGTGTGCTCCGTTTCGCTAGCTCATGATTATCTGATATATATTCACTCCATTGTTCCCAGGTAGTCAAGCAGTTATGCGATCAAGGGGTGTACGATCGTTTTAAATGAATTGTACGTTCGAGTGGTATGCGAGCAAAACATGATATGGAGACATAAGCTCGAAAGAGCGTTTCCTTCCTTACTGGTAACCGCGAGCATAGCTGACAGTTACAAGGTACACCAATCTCTAAATCTTGCAGATACATGCTGTTGGCACTTCAGCAAATCACTTGAAGCACGGACAACAACAAAAATCATCAGGGGACCGATACAACTACATAAAAAGCTACCAAGCAGTAAGAAGGGTAAGAAAGCCGCTCGTGATGCACAGGATAACTCGACGTCATCAGCATCTCAGACAACACAGTTACAGTAGCACCTCTTTCGAGACGCTGCCATGCCGCTGATACTGCCGAGATGCTGATTTCAATCTCGCTGCCACCACTCACACGTAACCGCCTCGTTCATGATTACCTCCCCACACGCAAAGCACACTCGCAGTGAACCAAACGCAACACACATTCCGCAGCAGTCTGATAAGGAAAATAAAAGCAGAAAACCAACAGTCCCTCCCCAAAAGTATCGCCTGATGTCCAGTGTCCTCTCCCTCTTCAGGGGTGATGTTTTTGTGATTTTTTGTTGATCATGTTTGAATTCCAGAAGTTCAAAATCGATATTGCGCAAGGAAAGACCTGAGCAAGCAAACATGTCTCGATGTGGCCAGATAGCCTGCAGATGAATCCAGTTCCGATGTCCGTGAAGAGACCGTATACCGAAAGCCCTGCCGAGTGACACGCCAGGTTGCTGCTCAACATGTAGATGGGCCCGTCGTTGCCGCTGCTGCACGATACATTCCGTCGAGTTGCCAGGCTCCCCAAGTAGGAAACCGAAGGAGAACGTCCGTGAATGTTGTCGTTTGCTTTGAGCTGCGAGCGGTCGAAAGAAGAACGAGCCTCAGCCATGTATTACGCAGTGATACCGATATGAAAATGATTTGATGTCCAGCAGTCCGAGAACAAGCCGAAACATCGAGCGGGGTGAACCGCCAAAGTTGAGTTGAAAGTCGAGTTGTACGAGCCGTTTAGCAAGCAACCCTGCCCTGTTGTTGGGCCATTCAGTAGCCGTTGTAGCCAGGCTGATCGGCGCCACGCTTGCTGGAACGAAGTTGCCTGAAAATTCGAGCCTCGTTAGCTGAAGTTTTCTTGGTCCCCTCGCGCCAAAGCAACGTTCGAACGCAGAGGAGAAGGGGCTTACAAGAGCGGAGAAGGGCAGAGTCTGATGCTTTCGGCAACTCACATTCCGGTGCCCTCGGCTCTCGGGTTGACAGGGCCACGGCGCTTGTCAGTGAGGCCGCCAGCAGTCTGTCCAGCGGTAGCCTGGTTAGTACGGCGAGCGCCAGTCTTGTCGTCCTCCTCGCCGGCAGCCTGACCCTGCTGGTTCTGCTGGGCAATGGCCTGGGCGTTCTTCTGGTACTTGTACACAGTCCAGTCAAAGACGTAGTCGTACTGGAAGCCCTCGCGGACGAAGAGATCACGGAAGATCTTGCGGAGGTAGGAGTAGTCGGGCTTGTCGTCGAAACGGAGCGAGCGGGTGTAGTTGAGGTAGATGGCAAACTCGTTGGGGAAGCCACGGCAGAGGACCTCGGTGGGAGTGGTCATCTTCTTCTCCATGATGCGGTCGTACTTCTGCTTCTTGGTAGCAGCCTTGAGGCCCTGCCACGGGAGACTACCACGGCAGAAGTAAAGCATGACGTAGCCCAGGGACTCCATGTCATCACGACGAGACTGCTCTGGGAGATTGTTAGTGGGTGCTCAGAGTTGAGGGGACAACAAGCGTGACTTACCGACACCCAAGTGGGTGTTGATGGAGGCGTAACGAGCGGTACCAGTCAAGTTCTTGTTCTCTCTGTACGGGATGTGGAAGTGGGTCTTGGGGTCCCTGTACTTCTTGGCGAGACCAAAGTCGATCACGTTGACCTGGTTGCCCCTCTTGCCAATACCCATGAGGAAGTTGTCGGGCTTGATGTCGCGGTGGATGAAGCTCTTGGCGTGGATGTACTCGATGCGGCTGATGAGCTGGTCGGCGAGCAGGAGGACGGTCTTGAGAGAGAATTTGCGGTTGCAGAAGTTGAAGAGATCCTCGAGGGAAGGGCCGAGGAGGTCGAGGACCATGGCGTTGTAGTCACACTCGGTGCCGAACCATCTGACGAAAGGAATGCCGACGCCGCCAGCGAGCGACTTGTAGACGCGGGCCTCATACTCGAGCTGAGGGTGCTTGGCCTTGACGGACTCAAGCTTGATGGCAATCTCCTCGCCGGAGATGATGTTGGTGCCTGTGGTTGGGGGTTAGTGGTGTGTTGTAGTGTGGGCATCCTCTTGCACATCCTTACCAAGGTAGATGTCGCCGAAACTGCCGCTTCCAATCTTGCGGCCAATACGGTACTTGTTCCCCACGCGGAGGTCCTGCAGACGGTCAGTGATGTTGTCCTTGTTGGGTGGGTGCACGGCAGCGTGTTGCACGAGGAATGCAGTCGCGTGGCGGGCGGTGGGAGGAGCACGCACCATGGTGGTCATGTTTGCGGTTGACCTCAAGAGACGAGGATTTGGGGAGTGGTGATGAGGTTGTGGTGGTGTTCAGCCCGACGGTGTGCTCAGTAGTGGTGCTGAGGCTTTGAGGTGGACCCGCAGGCGTGAGTGGTGATGCCTGGGTAGTGGGAGGAGGGCGTGTGGTGGTGCGGTGGTGGTGGTGGTGGTGGTGGTGGGTGGGTGGTGTTGGTGTCG
>Ga0265797_10007706_pt1 | contig 14580 bp, 14 predicted proteins | sample P2T30metagenome_FD_192433 | JGI IMG/M metagenome (GOLD analysis project Ga0265797, IMG submission 192433) | Plant litter microbial communities from East Loma Ridge, Irvine, California - P2 T30 | ecosystem: Environmental > Terrestrial > Plant litter > Unclassified | place: USA: California... | reverse complement strand
CGTGGTACGGGCTGGGCCTGAGCGAACGGCGGATGGGCCACGAACTGCACACCCATCCCGCCGATGCGTACACGCTCAGCACCAAGGTCGGCCGCCTGCTGACCGGCACCGCCGGCCCGCTGCAGAAAACCAACTGGCATGACCCCGCCCCGTTCCACTATCGATACGACTACTCCGCTGATGGCGCGCGGCGTTCGGTTGAAGACAGCCTCAACCGGCTTGGCGTCTCCCAGCTGGACATCGTCTACATCCACGACCTCTCGCCGGAGAACGAAAAAGACCTCGGCATGCCGTGGGAACAGCGTTTTTCCGAGGCCCTGCGCGGTGCCATGCCCGAACTGACCAGGATGCGCGAAGAAGGCCTGATCAAGGGCTGGGGCTTTGGCGTGAACCGGCCCCAGCCGGCGCTGCGCGCCGTAGCAGAAGCCGATCCGGACATCATGCTCCTGGCTTGCCAGTACTCGCTGCTGGATCACGAAGCCACCCTGCACGACACCTTCCCCAGGCTGGCGGAAAAGGGCGTGTCGGTGATGGTCGGTTCACCGTTGCTGGCCGGCTACCTCACCGGACGCGAGCGCTATCTGTATGGCGGTCCGATTCCGCAATGGGCGCCCGCCAAGCGCGCGAAGATCGCCGAAGTCTGCGAGCGCCACGGCATCGACATCCGCACCGCCGCCCTCCAGTTCGCCGATGCCCCGCAGGTGGTCTCTTCGATCATCCCCGGCGCGCGTACGCCGGAGCAGGTACGCGCCAACGTGGAGTCGATGGCGATCGCGATCCCGGCCGATTTCTGGGCCGAGCTGAAGCAGCTCAAACTGATCGCGGCGGACGCACCGGTCCCGGTTTGAGCGCGCGCGTCGGACTCAGTACGGGCTGGCCGTAGGCCGGATGATGATCTCGCTGGTATCCACGTCGGCGGGTTGGGCGATGGCGAACGCGATAGCGCGCGCCACCGCCTCTGCGGGAATGGCGGTTGCGCGGAAGCTGCGCATTTCTTCGCGCCCCTGCGCATCGGAGATGCTCTCGGCCAGTTCGGAGGTGGTGACGCCCGGGCTGATCGTGGTCACCCGGATCGCAGGACTCTCCTGGCGCAGGCCTTCGGAGAGTGCCCAGACTGCGTACTTGGTAGCGCAGTAGACCGCTGCGGTGGGCGACACCGCATGCGCACCGATCGAGGCGATGTTGATCACCTGGCCGTGGCCCTGCGCCTGCATCTGCGGCAGCACCGCGGCGATGCCGTGCAGCACGCCACGGATGTTGACGTCGATCATCCAGTCCCACTCCTCGACCTTCAGCGCGGCCAGCGGCGACAGCGGCATCACGCCCGCATTGTTGATGATCACGTCGACCCGTCCGTACGCGGCAACCGTGCGGTCGATGATGTCCTGCACCTGCTCACGCGCGGTGACATCCAGCGCGTGCGCGACCGCCGTGCCGCCCTCGGCCTGGATGTCGGCCACCAGCTGCTGCAGGCGATCAATGCGGCGGGCGCCCAGCACCACGATGGCGCCGCTGTGCGCGAGCAGCCGTGCGGTGGCTTCGCCGATACCGCTGCTGGCACCGGTGATGACGATGATCTTGTCCTGGATGAGGTTCATGGCAGGCTCCTGGAAGCTGTCTGTTTGAAGGAGCTGCCAGCCTATGAGGAGCGCGGCGTCCACGGAATTCCCTGTACGCTGGACAGAATGGTTAGTATCGGTAACCAATGGATACCGACCTCAACCTCCTGCGCCTGTTCCTGGCCGTCGCCGAAGGCCACAACTTCCGCGTGGCGGCCGATCGCCTGGGGGTGACCCGGTCTGCGGTAAGCCAGGGCATCCGACGCCTGGAAGACAGCCTGGGCATCGCGCTGGTACAGCGCTCCACCCGCAGCGTGCGGCTGACCGAAGCCGGTGAACAGCTGCACCGCCAGATTGCCGGCCCGCTGCGCGTGGTCGCTGCGGCCATCGAAGACACCGCCAGCGACGGCCAGCCGCACGGCCTGCTGCGCGTCGCGGTGACCTCCATCGCCGAACGCTTCCTGTCCGGGCCGCTGATTGCCGACTTCCTGCGTCGGTATCCCGGCATCACCCTGGATGTCACCGTGACCGATGATGAATCGGACATCGTCGCGGCCGGCTTCGATGCCGGCGTGCGGCTGGGACAGGTGATCGAACAGGACATGGTGGCCATTCCCTTGACCGGACCGCAGCGCGAAGTCGTGGTGGCCACGCCGGCCTACCTGGCCGAGCACGGTACGCCGGCCCACCCGCGTGAGCTTGCCCGGCACCGCTGCATCGGCTGGCGCCCCTCACCGCAGGTGGCCCCGTACCGGTGGGAGTTCGTTGAAGACGGGCGCGAATTCGACGTGACCGTGGCACCGCAGCTGACCACCAATGACATACTGCTGATGGTGCGCTCCGCACTGGCCGGCGGCGGCATCACCTTCGGCATGCAGGAAACCTTCGCGCCCTACCTGGCCCGTGGCGAACTGGTCACCATGCTGGACGAGTACCTGCCGCCGTTCCCGGGCTTTTTCCTGTATTTCCCGAACCGGCACAACCAACCGGCCAAGCTGCGCGCGCTGATCGAGCACGTGCGCGGGCACGCGCCATGATCAACGAAAGGACCGGGCCTGGACCGGAGTGCTGGGCGGTGATCAACGGCTGCGTGCTGCCCTCGGCGCTCCCGGCCATCCTGGTATCCGCGCAGGACCCGCAACCCCGGTAGCGCCGACCCATGGTCGGCGAGCGCAGCGGCCCATGTGGGCTCATCCGGTGGGTACGCGCACCATCTTCGTCAGCAGGTGCTCCACCACGCCCGCTGGATCTGCCGTGCGGCCGACATGCGTGCTCGACATCTGCACCACCGAGCTGCGCTTGGCGGTGAGGAAGTGGAAGCGCGCACGCGCCGGCAACTGCGCGATCGGCCCGGCGCCGGCTTCCCCGCGGCAGATCGCCACGATGGCATCCAGCCAGGGCCGCAACGCCTCCAGGTCCAGGCTGGGAGCAAAGGCGTGCAGGCGCGCCGGATCGATCTCGATCGCCGCCTCCAGGTGCCTGGCGCCCGGGCAGGAGACGATGACTCCGACGTTGATGAACTCTTCGCGCTCGACCCGGGGAACGACCCGGATCACCGCGTAATCATAGGTATGCAGCGTGGGCACGGACGGCCTCCTGGACGAAGGCCGCGCGCACGCGCAGGCGATGGATGAAGTAATCGACGTAGGCTTGGCGGTAGGCGGCCGGCGTATCGAATGCAGGCTCGTCGACCAGCCAGGCGTCCGGCACCAGGCTGACGATGCGTTCGATTTCGTGATCCGGCAGGCGCGCTGCCAGTTCGGCATCGACCTCGGCGATCCGGCTGGCGAAGGGCAGCAGGACATGGTCGCGGATCAGCACGAACGGCTTCTCGCAGGCCTGTCCCGCCGTCGCCCAATCGTGGTGGAAGTACATCGCCGCACCGTGGTCGATCAGGTACAGCTTGCGGTGCCACACCATCAGGTTCGGGTTGCGCGCGGTGCGGTCCACGTTGCTGGCCAGCGCATCGAACCAGACGATCCGCGAGGCCAGCTCAGCATCCACCGGCATCGCGGCCGGGTCGTAGTTGATCGCACCGGGCAGGTAATCACTGCCCAGGTTGAGCCCTTCGCTGGCGCGGATCAGCTCCTGGATTTCCGGATCGGGCTCGGTGCGGGCGAACTCGGCATCCAGTTCGACGAACACGATCTCCGGCAGCGGAAGCTGCAGCGTGCGCGCCATCTCCCCGGCGATCAGCTCGGCGATCAGTGCCTTTGGACCCTGGCCTGCACCCCGGAACTTGAGCACGACCATGCCCTCATCGTCGGTTTCGACGATCGCCGGCAACGACCCGCCTTCGCGGAGCGGAGTGACATAGCGCAGAGCGTGCACGGTACGCACAGGGAATTCCTTCAACAGCGGACCGCAAGATTACCGCGTCGCGGAGCGCTGCGCGTGCACTGGCTTCATGTTGCCGTCCCGGATGAGATGATCGTAGTAGCCCCGTTGCCATACCGTGCCTTCGCCCACGCGCGCTGAATTGCTCGCGATCGCGGAACGGGACTTCAATGACTGCACGCAGCGCGACAGCCTTCCCTCTTTCAGCTGCATCACCCAATGCAGATGGTCGGGCATGACCACTCGAGCGAATGAGCGCGTCAGGCCGGACCGATCGCTTCGCTCAAGCTGTTCCATCATCAGTGCGGCGAGCGTGGGATCAACGAAGCAAGGCGACCGTTGTGCCGTGACAGTGGTGATGGAGTAATAAGTCCCCGTAAGCGAAACCCGGCCGATGCGAAGCTGACTGGACATGGCTCCAGCATCCGTGGCGAAAGCCATGGCCAGGTACCGTAGGGCGCGCACCGCAGCGTGGGGAACTACCGCAGTGTCGAGCAAGCTCGACACTACCGATCCTGCGTAACGAAAAACGCCGGCACGGGGCCGGCGTCTTCCGTTGACCACCAAGAGCGCGGTCAGTCCTGCGACGGCGTCTCGTCCGTTGCGGCCGGGGTAGCAGCCGCCGGCTCGATCGCCGCAGCATCGACCGCCCCTTCCTGCTCCTCGTCGGCTTCGATGAAGGCGTCCATCCGCTCCACCGCCTGCAGCTTCTCTTCCTTGGACAGGCGGATCAGGGTGACGCCCTGGGTGTTGCGGCCGACCCGGCTGATTTCCGAGCCACGCGTCCGCACCAGGGTCCCACCGTCGGAGATCAGCAGCACTTCGTCGGCCGGACCCATCAGCACCGCAGCGACCAGCTTGCCGTTGCGTTCGGTGGTCTGGATGCCGATCACGCCCTGCGTGCCACGTCCCTTGCGCGGATACTCCGGCAGCGGGGTGCGCTTGCCGTAGCCGTTCTCGGTCGCGGTCAGGATGAACTTCATGCCCGCCTCGTCACCGACCTCGACCACGGCATCACCGTTGTCCACGCTGGTGTCCTCCACGCCCGTATCGTCCTCGTTCTCGTCCTCGATCCCGCCGGCGCTTTCGGCGACGATCAGGCTGACCACTTCTTCGCCCTTGGCCATCTTGATGCCGCGCACGCCGGTAGCGGTACGGCCCATCGAACGGACCTTGTCTTCGCCGAAGCGCACGGTCTTGCCATTGGAAGCGAACAGCAGGATGTCCTGTGCACCGTCGGTCAGGCCGACGCCCACCAGGGCATCGCCGTCGTCCAGGTTGATGGCGATCTTGCCGCGCGCCAGGCGGAAGGCGAACTCACCCAGCGGGGTCTTCTTGACCGTGCCGTTGCGGGTGGCGAAAAACACGAACTGTCCTTCGGCATACTCGCGCACCGGCAGCACCGCCTGCACCCGCTCGCCCGGTTCCAGCGGAATCCAGTTGATGATCGGGCGCCCGCGCGCATTGGAACCGGCTTCGGGCAACTGGTGCACCGGCAGCCAGAACACCTTGCCGGCGCTGGTGAAGGTCAGCAGCGTGTCATGCGTGTTGACCAGCCACAGCTGCTCGATGAAATCCTCTTCCTTGGTCGACGCCGCGCTGCGGCCACGACCTCCCCGACGCTGCGCGCGGTACGCGCTGACCGGCTGGCGCTTGGCGTAGCCGGAATGCGACAGGGTGACCACCACGTCTTCCGGGGCGATCAGGTCGAGGATGTCCAGGTCTTCTTCGCTGTGGCGGATTTCGGTACGACGTGCGTCGCCGAATTCCTCGCGTACGTTGATCAGCTCCTCGCGGATCACTTCGAGCAGGCGGTCCGGGTTTTCCAGGATGTGGATCAGCCCGGCGATGACTTCCAGCAGCTGCTTGTATTCGTCGGTCAGCCTGTCCTGCTCCAGCCCGGTCAGGCGGTGCAGGCGCATTTCCAGGATCTGCGTGGCCTGCACTTCGGTCAGCTGGTAGCCGCCCTGGACCAGGCCCACGCCCTTGGGCAGGTCTTCCGGACGCGACGCTTCGGCACCGGCGGCGCCGAGCAGCGAACCGACCAGGCCCGGATCCCACACGCGCGTCAGCATGCGCTCGCGGGCTTCGTTCGGGTTGGCCGAGCTCTTGATCAGCTCGATCATCTCGTCGATGTTGGCCAGCGCGACGGTCAGCCCTTCCAGCACGTGGGCACGGGCGCGCGCCTTGCGCAGCTCGAACACGGTACGGCGGGTCACCACCTCGCGACGGTGGCGGACGAACGCCTCCAGCATCTGCTTGAGGTTCAACAACTGCGGGCGGCCGTCGACCAGCGCCACCATGTTGATGCCGAACACCGACTCCATCTGGGTCTGCTGGTAGAGGTTGTTGAGGACAACTTCCGCCGACTCGCCGCGCTTGATTTCGATGTAGATGCGCATGCCGTCCTTGTCGGACTCATCGCGCAGTTCGCTGATGCCTTCGAGCTTCTTTTCCTTGACCAGTTCGGCGATCTTCTCGATCAGACGCGCCTTGTTCACCTGGTACGGAATTTCGGTGACGATGATCGACTCGCGGCCGTTGTCGGCCACTTCCACGTCCGCCTTGGCACGGATGCGCACGCGGCCACGGCCGGTACGGTAGCCGGCGATGATGCCGGCGGTGCCGTTGATGATGCCCGCGGTCGGGAAATCAGGACCCGGGATGTACTCCATCAGGCCATCGACATCGATCTGCGGATTGTCGATCAAGGCGATGCAGGCGTTGATCGATTCGGTCAGGTTGTGCGGCGGGATGTTGGTCGCCATGCCCACCGCGATACCGGCCGAACCGTTGACCAGCAGGTTCGGGAACCGGGTCGGCATGACCGTCGGCTCGCTTTCCTTTTCGTCGTAGTTCAGCTGGAAATCGACGGTTTCCTTGTCGATGTCGGCCATCAGCTCATGCGCGAGGCGCGACATGCGCGCTTCGGTGTAACGCATGGCCGCGGCGGAGTCGCCATCGACGGAACCGAAGTTACCCTGGCCATCGACCAGCATGTAACGCAGCGCGAACGGCTGCGCCAGGCGCACCAGGGTGTCATACACCGACTGGTCGCCATGCGGGTGGTACTTGCCGATGACGTCGCCGACGATACGCGCCGACTTGAAATAAGGCTTGTTGGCGTGTGCGTTCAGCTCGCTCATCGCGAACAGCACACGGCGATGCACAGGCTTGAGGCCGTCGCGCGCATCAGGCAACGCGCGTCCCACGATCACGCTCATCGCGTAATCGAGGTAACTCTTGCGCATCTCGTCTTCCAGGTTGACCTGGATGATTTCCTTGGCGGATTCTGCCATTCGGGTTCCGTTGTCTGGTAGCGGTCCAGTCCGTCGCGCCACTCCCTTTTCAGGGCGGCAGCGGCGGAATCTCGATTAACTGGCGGAGTCTACCACAGCACGGGACTTTTCTCCCCTGTTCAGCGGCTTTTTACCGGAAGAAATCAGCAACTTAGGGACCGGTTGTCCGCCTGTTGACCGATTGCCCCGCTTGCCTCCCCCATCCTCTTCGCCGCCCCGTCCGGGATCAGCCGAAAGCGGCCCGCATGCTGGCCACGGTCGGCGCCAGGATCACCCCGCGCTCGGTCACGATGGCGTCGATCAGCTCCCCCGGGGTCACGTCGAACACCGGGTTCCAGGCGGCGATACCGTCGGCCACGGTGCGGCTGCCGCCGACCCCGTACAACTCGCCGGGATCACGCTGTTCGATCTCGATCTGTCCGCCATCGGCGGTATCCATGTCCACCGTCGAGGACGGCGCCACCACCATGAACTTCACCCCATGGTGGCGTGCGGCGATGGCCAGCTGGTAGGTGCCGATCTTGTTGGCGGTGTCCCCGTTGGCGCAGATCCGGTCGGCGCCGACGATCACCCACTGCACCGCACCGGTCTTCATCAGGTGCGAGGCGGCCGAATCGGCGATCAAGGTGGCATCGATGCCATCCTGCTGCAGCTCCCACACGGTCAGGCGTGCGCCCTGCAGCCACGGCCGGGTCTCCCCGGCGAACACCTTGGCGATGCGCTGCTGGGCCATGCCGGCGCGGATCACGCCCAGTGCGGTACCGAAGCCGGCGGTGGCCAGCGACCCGGTGTTGCAGTGGGTCAGCACGCCGCTGCCGGCGTCGATCAGGCCGGCACCCAGGGCGCCCATGTGCCGATTGGCCGCCAGGTCTTCGGTGGCGATGGCTTCGGCCTCGCGTTCCAGCACCTGCTGCCAGTCATTGCCTGCCGCGCCCAGCACCCGACGCATGCGCGCCAGCGCCCAGGCCAGGTTCACCGCCGTCGGCCGCGAGGCATTCAGGCGCTGCAGCGCCGGTTCCAGCTTCTGCAGGGCCTGCGGGCCGTCGTCGGCCTGCACCTCGCGTGCGGCCAGCACCACGCCCCAGGCAGCGGCGATGCCGATGGCCGGCGCGCCGCGCACGGTCAGCGCGTGGATGGCGGTGGCCACCTCGTCACTGGTGGTGCAGGCAACGTGCTCCACCACGAAGGGCAGCTTGCGCTGGTCTAGCAGTTGCAGGGCATCGCCGGTCCACAGGATCGGGCGGATGTGGTCGTAGCGGGCGTAGTCGATATCGGTGGGCGCGTTCATGCGCCCATTGTAATGCGCGCTCAGTTCACCGAGAACTCGGCGCGGCACCCGTCGTCCACCCAGATCCCACGCTTGTCCCAGCCCCAGTTGCGTCCCTCTTCGCAGGCGCGCCCGGACAGCTGCTTGAGCAGGTTGACGCCGGAAGTGATGGAGGCCCCGCAGAAACGCCGACGCCGATCCTTGGATTCACAGGTGAGCCGGCGTGGCGCATCGACGAAGCCACTGCCGTCCGCCGCGCCGATCTCGAAATCACCCTCGCAACCGCGCGTGGTCCAGATTTCGTTGCGCCGATAACCCCAGCTGTGGCCTTCACGGCAGGGCATGCGCGAGTTCTGCCGCAGCAGGCGCACCGGCGCACCTTCCAGGCGCACCGGACAGCTCTGCGGGCGGCCGTTGGATTCGCAACGCACCACGCGCCTGACGACCTTGGCCGGTGCACCCGGTGCTGCGGCGCCGACGCTACCGCGCGCGCGGAATTCAGCACGGCACCCCAGGGTGACCCACACGCCGGAACGGTCGGTGCCCCACTCGCTGCCCCGCACGCAGGCGTTTTCGGACAGCTGGCGCACCAGTTCCACGCCCCCTTCGACATCCATGTTGCAGTGCACCCATCCGAGGTCGCGCGACTGGCAACGCACCACCTCGCCGGCATAGCCGCCCTGCCCCTGCGCGGCCGCCGATGGCAGCAGCGCGGTCCAGAGCAGCAGCGCGCCCAACGAGGCCCCCGTGCTTGCCAACAACTTGTTCAACGACTCGTCCGCCCTGTCATCGTGATTCGTTTGCCACCATGCGGCAACCGGCGTGATAAGAGCATCATCGCGTATCCCCCGCAAGCGCCGGTTACGACGTTCAGGCACGACTGAAATCAAATGCGAGCACGTCGGCAATACGCGCGGTGCGCCCCATGGCCATCAGCAGCCGGTCCACGCCCACCGCGACGCCGGCGCAGGCGGGCATCGCCGGCAACGCCGCCAGCAGCGCTTCGTCCAGCGGCGGCAGCACATCCCCACGTGCCTGCCGACGCGCATGGTCAGCTTCGAAGCGTGCGCGCTGCTCCTGCGCATCGCCCAGTTCGTGGTAGCCATTGGCCAGCTCGACCGGCCCCAGGTACAGCTCGAAGCGCTCCGCGCGCGGCGGCGTATCGTCGCGGATCCGCGCCAGCGCCGCCTGCGATGCCGGCCAGTCATGCACCACGGTCATCACGGTGTCCTCGAAGTGCGGCTGGATGCAGTGGGTCATCAACAGGTCCAGCCAGTCGTCCCGCCCCAGGCCCGCGGCATCGATCTGGATGCCGGCCAGTGGCAGCCGCAGTTCGGCGATGCTCGCCTCGAACGGATCCACGCCGATGCGCTGCAGGTACAGCGTGCGGTAGTCGATCACCTGCAGGGTCGCCACCCGCCCGACCAACGCCAGCGCCTGCTGCACCAGCGAGGCGGTTTCGTCGATCAGCCGGTGATGGTCCCAGCCCACCCGGTACCACTCCAGCATGGTGAACTCCGGGTTGTGGCGGCCGCCTGCTTCGCCATTGCGGAACACCCGGCCGAGCTCGTAACAGTCACCCACGCCGGCAGCCAGCAATCGCTTTAGCGGGAATTCCGGCGAGGTACGCAGCCAGCGACGACGCGCACCGGCATCGCGATGGCCGCTGAAATCGGTATGGAAACTGTCGATGTTCGGCTCGGTATTGCCTGCCGCCGACAGGATCGGGGTCTCCACTTCCAGCACCTCGCGCTCGGCGAAGAAGCGGCGCACCATCGCGTTGAGCGCGGCGCGCTGGCGCAGCGCCTGCAGCAGCGCGCTCACAGCAGGCCGTCGCGCGGATGGTCCAGCGGCAGCGTCATCAGGTCGCGGGTATCGTCGATGTAGCCGGTGGCGGTGTACAGCCGGCGCGCCAGTTCGTTGTGGCGGTTCACTTCAAGCCGCAGGCGTTCGACACCGCGTGCGCGTGCGCGCTGCTCGACGATCGCCAGTGCCTGCCGGCCACGGCCACGTCCGCGTACACCCGGCGCCAGGTACAGCTCGTCCAGCAGCGCGAAATGCCCGCCCTGCTCCAGGCTGAAGCCCATCGCGATCACCACGTAACCGCCGACCGCGCCGTTCTAGTCCAGCAGCATCAGCACCTCGCCATTGCGCGGGTCGGCCAGCAGTGCATCGACCCCGCGGCGCACGCGCGCCTCGTCGAACGCGATCTGGTCTTCGATGTAGAACGCGCGCATCAGGGTGAGCAACTGTGCTTCATCGGCGCGGGTGGCCATGCGGAAATCCAGCGGTGCGATCTGCATGCAACTCTCCTTCAAGGGGTCCCGCCGGGCGGGTACCCGGCTTTGGTACGTTTCATTCGTGGGCGGCGAGGAAGGCCAGCAGCTGGTCTTCGTCCCACACCGGCACGCCCAGCGACTGGGCCTTGTCCAGCTTGGAACCGGCTTCGGTGCCGGCGACCACGAAGCTGGTCTTCTTCGATACGCTGCCGGCAACCTTCGCGCCCAGCGCTTCCAGACGCTCCTTGGCCGCATCGCGGGTAAGCGCGGACAGCGTGCCGGTCAGCACCGCAGTCTGGCCCTCCAGCGGCCCGACGGGCTGCCCGGCCTGCTGCGGCGCGCGCTGCAGGATCTCCTTCATCTTCGCTTCTGCCTGCAGCAGCAGCTCGCCGTGGCCTTCGCTGTCCAGCCACGCCGCCAGGCCGCGCGCGGTGTCGTCAGGCAGCCCGGCATTGACGAACTGGCCGTGTTCGGCATCCAGTATCGACTGCGCACTGCTCAGTGCGGCGGCAAGCTTTTCCGCACGCAGGCGGGTGATGCCGGGTATCTCGGCCTCCACCAGCAGCTGTGCAAGATCCAGCCCCTCGCGCAGCTTGCCGCTGGGCGGATGCTCATCGGTGATGCGCACCTGGCCGAGCTGCAGCAGATCGTCGATGGCCTGCTGGTTGCCCTGCTGTTCGAAGAAATGACCCAGCGATCGTGCTACTTCACCGCCGATGTCCGGTACCCGCTTGAACAGCGGCCACGGCAGGTGGCGGATCAGTTCCAGTTCGCCGAACCACTGCGCCAGCGCTTTGGCCGTGCTTTCGCCGACATGCTCGATGCCAAGCGCGAACAACAACCGCTCCAGCGTCGCCTCGCGGCTGGCCTCGATGGCGGCCACCAGGTTGTCGGCCCAGCGGGTGGCGATCTTCTTCGTGTTCCAGCTGAACGTGATCGGTTGGGCCAGCGCCTGCGCACGCCAGCCCGCATCGCCTGCGTCCAGCTTCAGCACGCCGTTGAGCACTGCGCCACTGCCATCGGGCGGCAGGTGCGGGGTGAAGCTGGCGGCCAGCGCGGAGGGATCCTCGGCATCAAGCACCAGTTTCAACTGCAGCAGGGTGTCACGGGTCAGCCGGTACAGGTCGGCCACGCCGCGCACGATACCCGCATCCACCAGGGTCTCGATGTACTTGCCGCCCAGGCCGTCGATGTCCATCGCACGACGCGAAGCGAAATGGCTGATCGCCTCCTTGCGCTGCGCCGGGCAGCTCAGCTCGCCGGAACAGCGCCAGGCGATCGCGCCCTCTTCCTGCACGATTTCCGCCCCGCATACCGGGCAGTGGGTCGGCATCCTCCATGGCGTGGTGCCGGCAGGACGGCGGTCGGCGATCACGCTGACCACCTCCGGAATCACATCGCCGGCGCGCCGCACGATCACGCTGTCGCCCACGCGCACATCCAGCCGCGCGATCTGGTCGGCGTTGTGCAGGGTAGCGTTGGAGACGATCACTCCGGCCACCGCGACCGGCGCCAGGCGCGCCACCGGCGTGGCCGCACCGGTGCGCCCGATCTGGATCTCGATGGCCTCCACCGTGGTGCTCTGTTCCTGCGCGGGGAATTTGTGCGCGATGGCCCAGCGCGGCGCCCGCGCGACGAAGCCCATCGCCTGTTGCCCTTCGCGGTCGTCCAGCTTGTAGACCACGCCGTCGATATCGAACGCCAGGCCGTCGCGGCGTTCACCGATGTCGCGGTAATAGGCCAGCAGGCCGTCGGTACCGGTCACCACCGTGCACAGCTCGCTGACCGGGAAGCCCCACCCGCGCAGCTGCTGCAGGGTCCGGGAATGGGTATCGGGCAGCTCGCCGCCATCCACTTCGCCGGTGCCATAGGCGAAGAAGCTGAGCCGGCGCTGCGCGCTGATCTTCGGGTCCAGCTGGCGCAGCGATCCGGCGGCGGCGTTGCGCGGGTTGGCCAGTACCTTGCCGCCCTGCTGCCGCGCGCGTTCGTTGAACGCTTCGAAATCTGCGCGTGCCATGTAGACCTCACCGCGGACTTCCAGCACGTCGGGCCAGCCAGTGCCGTGCAAGCTTTCCGGGATATCGCGAATCTGCCGCAGGTTGGCGGTCACGTCTTCGCCCTTGCTGCCGTCGCCGCGCGTGGCGCCCTGCACGAACTGCCCGCCCTCGTAGCGCAGGCTGATCGCCAGGCCATCCAGCTTCGGCTCGGCGGAGAACGCGAGCGCCGGACGCCGTAGCCGCTCGCTGATGCGACGCACGAAATCGGCGACTTCCTCATCGCTGAACGCATTGCCGAGCGACAACATCGGCACTGCATGGGTGACTTCGGCGAAGCGCGAAGAAGGCCGTGCGCCGACCTTCGCGGTGGGCGAGTCCACTGTCGAAAGTTCCGGATGCGCCTGCTCCAGCGCCTCCAGCTCGCGCATCAGCGCGTCGTAATCGGCATCCGGGATCAGCAGCTCATCGCGCTCGTTGTAGGCCGCGTTCGCGCTGGCAAGCTGAAGGCGAAGCGCATCGATACGCTGGGCGGGAGTAACGTTCATGCCGGGTCCGGTGATTCCTGTACAGACCGCGATTCTAACGTCCATGGCGTGCGCAGGCCGCGGCGGCGCGTCACGGCGAAGCGGAAACGGAACGCTTCGGCGAGGTCTTCCGCACGGGCACCGGCCTGCGTGCCGGAAACATCCCGCTTACCAGCGCGGCGTCTTGGTCAGCGGTGGCGCCTGGTGCTGGCGGTCGTAGGCGCGCAGATCATCGCGGATGTGCGCGATACGCTGGCGACCCAGCGCGTTGCGGCTGTCGTCCAGCACCACCGCATCCAGCAGCTCGGCCATGCGCTGCACGGTCGGCAGCATTTTTTCCCAGGAATCGAGCGCCGTCAGCGGCGCCGGCAGGGTCAGGAAGAACGCGATCGCCGGGGTTTCCATCTCGCGGATGGTGCCCATGTCGAAACTGCCCGGTTTCATGATGCTGGCCATCGAGAAGATCGGACCGCGCTCAGGGTGGCCTTCGACCAGCCGGTGGAACACGTTCATGTGGCCAAACACCAGACCGGTCTTTTCCGCCGCCACCACGATGTCTTCGCCACGAAGCTGTTCTCCGGCGCGCGCGGCCACGAACAACGAAACGATCTTGTCGAAATCCTGGCTGGCCCGCTTGCCAAGGTCACTGTTGGCGTTGGCTTCGCTGTCTGACAGCCCCAGTTCGGCCTGCTCGCCGTCGACGGCGGGGTCGCGTGGCTCCTCGCCCGCCGCGTCGACGCCGCCGCCCAGCACCGGCTCGCGGCGCTGGGCACCATCGGCGCCGGGGTCACCTTCGACACGGCGTCCCTGGGTCTTTTTCTTCGGCCGGCCGAACAACAGGATCGCAGCGATCAACAGCAGGCCGGCGGTAAGGATGCCGATGCGCAGCAGTGCGGTGTCGGACATTCGGTTGGGTCTCCGGCTAAATACGTTCAGACAAGAATGGCACGATGCAGGTCTTCTTGCACCGGGGGTGGCGCGAATAATGCACCAATCCCCCGTGCACGCGGCGTATCAGGCCGCCCCGGCCAGCCGCGCCGCCTCTTCCAGGTCGACGCTGACCAGGCGGCTGACGCCGGGTTCGCGCATGGTGACGCCGGACAGCTGGTGCGCCGCCTCCATCGTCGCCTTGTTGTGGCTGACAAACAGGAACTGCACCTTCTCGCTCATCTCCTTGACCATGTTGGCCAGGCGGCCGACGTTGGCCTCGTCCAGCGGGGCGTCCACCTCGTCGAGCAGGCAGAACGGGGCCGGATTGAGCTGGAAGATCGCAAATACGAGCGCCACCGCGGTCATCGCCTTCTCACCGCCGGACAGC
>Ga0265797_10007705_pt1 | contig 14581 bp, 11 predicted proteins | sample P2T30metagenome_FD_192433 | JGI IMG/M metagenome (GOLD analysis project Ga0265797, IMG submission 192433) | Plant litter microbial communities from East Loma Ridge, Irvine, California - P2 T30 | ecosystem: Environmental > Terrestrial > Plant litter > Unclassified | place: USA: California... | reverse complement strand
CATGAAAACATTACTTAACCGTTTCCCTCCTTTCTCTTGCCCAGGGACAGGCTCCAAATCTCGGGATGCGGCTCGTCGGCATGCAAGCCAATTCCAGCTGTCCAGACGAATCATCACACGGCGGAGGTCTCTTCGATCTGCAGGTACGTCGGGGAATTGCCCTGGCCTATACCGTTTCTGTTTCACGACGGATACGTGACTCTTCAATGCGTTCGCTGGCGCGCGGGGAAAGACTGGGCGAAACTGGGGTTGTTTGGGAATTGGCCAGAACTGATTCCGACCAGCGATATTTTAAGGACATGCGCATTTCGCCTCGCCTGCATTCGACGGTGCGTGTCTCGTGATAAGCCCCTTCACTCCTCGTGCTTATTTCTCGATCCTTCCTCGTCACTTTTCATCGATCCTTGGTGACTGCTATTGCACTCACACAAAAGCATCCAACACACTCGTTTAAACGAATACAATCCACCTACAACATGCACGCCTTCATCCCCATTGTCGCTCTCTTGGGCCTGGCCGCTGCTCGGGGCGACACTACCACCAGCGCTGCCTCAAGCACCAACTCTGCCGCCGACTCGACCTCGTCGGTTGCATCATGCATTGCAGCATGTGAGGTTGGCGACGTGGACTGCCAGGCAGTGTGCGTCAACGTCCCGGCTCCCAACGAGTCTCAAATCCTGGCGACCAGCGAGTGCTCGAGGAACGAGTGTAAGTCTGGTGATGATGATGTGGCAAACCTCTTGCTAACGAGATTGATAGGCACCCAGGGTGATTCAGGTGCAGATGATACCAAGAAGTACGGCGAGTGCCTCGCGTCTTGTGCAAGCCAGTACTACTACGTTAGTGGCGGCACCCCCACAGGTGTCGCGACTGCCCAGTCGTCCGCTACCGGTGCTTCGACTCCTGTCAGCGGCAGTGCTGGCACTACCACTACTTCTGGAAGCATGATGTCCTCTTCTGGTTCCGCTTCGCAAACCGGTTCGTCGGAAAGCTCGTCGGGCAGCTCCGAGAGTAGCGCATCGACCACTGCTTCCGATGCTGCGGGTAAGTTCTTACCGTCTTGTATTTACAGTATTCATGCTGACCTTGTCCATTAGAATCTGGAGCTTCATCTACCTCTGAAGACGGCGCCGAGTCCACTGGTGCGGCCACCTCCCTTGGCCTGAGCCTTTCGGGTAGTCTCATGGGCTTGATCGCTGCCGTTATGGCGTTGTGAGCTTCATCGTCCTAAGGTGTGACAGGACAAGAGGAAACCAAAAGTTGGACGACTTTTCGTGTATGTTCTCCCGGGGTCTCGTTTGGACGGTTGACAGGCTTGTCCGTAATACTGGAAAATTGTAGTTTAGTAATGTCATTTTCCTTACGAGCAGCGTCACCACTGATGTTCCCAAGGTCAACACCGTAGACCGTTCGTGATAATAGCAGTAGTACGGAAGACCATACTCTACTCAATAGATGGTGTAGAGAATGGCGAAGCAGCCTGGAGAAGAAGGATTCCATGCCAGGCCAAGATGTGATGGGCAACTTGGAAAGCTAAGGCATCCAGGCAAGCAAGCCTCCTCTCAATAGCCAGAGCCCACAAAGAATAAGGTTCGAGAGTACCTCAAGACGACGGGAGGCTGCAAGTCTTTTGAAACCTGTAAAGTGCACCACGTGGTGGCGACACCAGCCGTAATGTTATTCCCAACTTGCCGGATCATGGCATGCGCTGTGTGCTGGATAAGGAGAAGTGCCTCGGTGGTGACACAACCGCGCAGAGGGTGGCGTTATAAGGCGAGGAAGCGAAGCGAAGAGGCCTTGCGAGACTTGCAAGAGCGAATACTGGCAGAGAAGAGCAACACGTGCAAGCATCAGTTCGGCGAGGCGAGTCCAAAGATGGCAAGAGGACACACGATGGGCGAAACGAGGTTGCAAGGCTGCATCATCATCATGGAAAGAGTGGAAGACACACGCATCTTGCCGTCGAGGGCTGAGAACAAGGGAAGTCGACCGTGCCGGACTTGAACCGAAGGCGTGCCCAACGTCCAATGCCACAGCAGTTCTTCGCACGTGGGCTGTTTCTCGACTTCAGAACACTCATCAAGCCTCCGGTGCCCAGCTCGCCGAGACATTGGCATATAATGGCCATGTCCACTCCCACCGCGCCATACCGCACCATATCGCTCGCCACCACCAAAGCACGCCCGTCCGTGAGGCCTGCCGCTCCCTTTCGTTGAAGCGTGGTGGCCTTGGCCACAGTCTTGGAAAAGGCGATCTTATGGATCCTCTGCCGGCCAAGTGCGTGTTGCTGCGAGCGAACCTGCAACGATGGATTTCTGAACGGCAGTATGTAAAGGTCAAGTTTCTGCTCTATCGACTCGTTCCGATCGTTCAGCCGTATCACATCACCTCCTCTCTCCCTCGTCAATCCCCCATATCTCACGCAGCCAGCCGCGTGCGATTCCCATCTCGCCATGTCTGCGCCGCCCAACACCGCGCCTTATGACTGGATCTTGGCCATCACCACCATCTCCTTCGTTTTCGCGTCGGCCGGTAACGGTGCCAACGATGTCGCCAACTCTTACGCCACCTCGGTGGCTGCAAGAACCCTAACAATGCCGCAAGCCGGTGTGCTTGCAATCATCACAGAGTTCGTGGGAGCCGTCGCGCTTGGAGCGCGAGTAACTTCGACCATCAAGAACGGCATCATCACCATCGATCGGTTCGAGGGTCGTCCTACCGTCCTCATGCTTGCAATGGGTTGTGCTGAGCTCGGCAACGCTACATGGCTCATGCTCGCCACACGTCTCGGCATGCCCGTCTCAACTACTCAAACCATCGTCGGTGCGCTGTGTGGTGTTGGCTTTGCTACACAGTCGGCGATCTCTTGGGGATGGGAGGATGGCAGTGTTTCCCAGGTTGCTGCATCATGGGGAATTGCTCCTTTGATCGCCGCTGGCTTCGCTGCTTTGATCTTCGGCACGGTCAAGTTCCTGGTGCTTGAGCGCAAGGACAGCTTCAAGTGGGCCATGCGTCTGATTCCCATCTATATGGCGGGCACCGCCGCCATCCTTACGCTCTTCCTAGCCATGGAGGTGCCTAACAGCGCTATTGAGGAGGGCGGACCCCTTGCTGGACTCGTCCTCGGCATCTTCGCTGGCTGCTTACTCTTCGCCTACGTCTTCTTCATCCCCTTCTTCAAGCGAAAGCTCATAATGGAGGACTCCACCGTTCGCATCTGGCATATCTTCTATGGCCCTCTTCTCCTCAAGGAAAACACCAAGCTTATGTGGCCCGGCGAGAAAGGAGAGGTGGTAACCAACTACTACGAGGACTCCTATGCTGAGCAGAGAGCAGTTGGCGACAAAGTCGACGAGGAGAAGGGCACTCACGCCATTCCGTCGCCTCAGGGGTCCGCCATCGATGACAAGACTGGCAAGACTGGCGATATCGTCGCTGTAGCCCCAAAAAAGAAACACCCCGAGCCCGAAGAGCGCTGGCTCGAACCCGTCAAAGACCTCAGCTGGATCAGCCTCCAAAAGTGGATCAACTGGGCAAAATACCTCTTCCTGCAGGGTGTAGCCCGTGATGTCGTCTCCCACGACTCGGCGTCACTTCGCGCTATCCATGGAAAGGCCAAGCACTACGATGTGCGCGTCGAGCACATGTTCACTTATTGCCAAGTTATCTCGGCTATGATGATGTCGATTGCACACGGTAGCAATGATGTTGCCAACGCCGTCGGACCTTGGGCTGCGGTCTATCAGACCTATCTCTCAGGCGAAATCGACACCACTTCCGCTACTCCTGTCTGGTTCCTCGTCATTGCTGGCATCTTGCTCGGTGTCGGTTTCTGGGTCTATGGACACCGCATCATGCGCGCTGTCGGCAATAAGATCACGCAGATGAGCCCTACTCGTGGCTTCTCCATTGAGCTAGGTGCCGCTGTCACTGTTCTTCTTGCCTCCAAACTTGGCTTGCCTGTGTCGACCACTCAATGTCTTGTTGGCGCTTCAATGGGCGTGGCGCTCATGAATTTCGATCTCGGCGCTGTCAACTGGAAGCAGCTCGTGTACATCTTCATGGGCTGGGTCATCACTCTCCCCGCTGCTGGTCTTACGGCTGGGTTGTTCTGTCTGATGGCTCTGAACACTCCTCATTTCTAGTCTGATCAAAATCGCGACCAACTGTTTCCTATCGTGCATCACGGGCGTTCATCCTACTGGGAGCGAACAGGCGGTGTTCTGATTTCTCAGATTGCACGGTGCTAAGTTCGAACATCTGAGACAGACTCACGACCAAATAACATGCGCAATTAATATACCCTTCATATAGTGGGACAAGTATCGTTCGTTGTCAACCATTTGCTTCCACATTTGTGACTTCATAGCACTGACACGGTGCGAGGTGGCGATCCCCTACTAGAATTTGGTGGCATCCCCTGATTCTCCGCATTTCTCAACGAATACCTCTATTGAAAACCGCGACACTCCCACCTTGAAACAATAAGCATTCCCAGTTCCTGTATAGGGCACGCCCATCGTTATCAAGCTACAGAATGATTATCCTCTTTGTAAAACATGAACATATTGTTCTTACGCGGCTCTGCCCTGCCCTACCACCATCTTCACGGACAAACACCGCCCACCAGTCACCATAGTGCTGCTACTGGTCTTTACTCTTCACCGATGATGTTGACAATGCGTTTGCCCTGTCCGGCATCTGCTTCTAGGCCACTTGTGGTCCGTTTCGAAGGTGACGCGTATCTTGCGCGATCCACTATTTCCCCGGAGGATTCATGATTCGAGGTTTTATCTTAGTTAATGAATAGCCCCAAGCTTGCAAGTCAGTTTCATCTATACGTTCACGCAAAGGAAATCATCATATCATCACACCACATGCCTAGGGTTCTAGCATGGACTGAACTCCGTCGACTAGGTATGCAAATTCGCTGCCATGCAAGCATTAGTAGGGACCGCTTAGCCTCTTCTACTTCCTACGGGCCATTTCCCAACTCATGCGCTCAAGCCTGCTCAAAGCTCCACTTCTTATCAATAGCCCTGGTGTTTGACTACGGCTTCGTGGTTTAGCAGTTCAGTTCGGGTCGTACGCATCCTAGTCACAGACCATCTTCGCCTTTGCCGAAAACCATGGTACAACCGATCCTCTAGAGTGGCGTTTCAAAGCACAGCGTATACATAGATCGAGGAAGTAGGCCATTCATTCTTCTCAAGTCATCACACTCGCTTCACTCTTTCAACACCTTCACTCTCACTCACCATGAAGTTCGCCGTCTCCTCCGCTGCTGTTGCAGCGCTTGCAGCCAACGTAGCCGCGCAGAGCGTGTCTGGTGCTGCCGAGGGGTTCGCAGCTGGCATCACGGGCGGTGGAGTGAGTTGTTCCATGTTGTATCGAACGATCAATCAATACTAACCTACATCTTCCAGTCCGCTGAGGTCGTCACCCCGACCTCCAACGAGGAGCTGGTCTCTTACCTCGGAGACTCGAGCCCTCGCGTCATTCTACTGAGCAAGACATTCGACTTCACCGGCTCGAGTGTATCTGGATCAGGTTGCGCACCATGGGGAACTGGCGCGGGCTGCCAGACCGCCATCAACAAGGACGATTGGTGCGGAAACTACCAACCTGATGCACCATCCACTTCTGTCACTTACGACGAGGCTGGTCTCGATCCGATCATGGTGGCCTCTGACAAAACGATCATCGGCTCTGGCTCGGAAGGTGTCATCAAGGGCAAGGGCATCAGACTTGCCAACGGTATCAAGAACGTCATCATCCAAAACATTCACATCACCGAGCTCAACCCGCAGTACGTCTGGGGCGGCGATGCCATTACTTTGGCAGGTACCGACATGATCTGGATCGACCATGTCAAGGTAAGATCTCGACTGTACCTTCGACGACAACCATTCCGGAAACTGACAATCTTCTCCCAGACCTCCCAAATCGGCAGGCAACACATCGTCCTCGGTGAGGTCGCCTCCGGCCGTGTGACTATCTCTAACAGCGAGATCGACGGTACCTCAGACTGGTCGGCAACCTGCGACGGGTAAAGATTGAAGCCTTGATAACTTCCAATTACAAGACTGACCCTCCACTCGCAGACACCAGTACTGGGCTCTGTACTTCACAGGAAGTCAGGACCAGATTACTTTCAAGAACAACTACATCCATGGCACGTCCGGCCGCGCCCCGAAGGTCGCCGGCAACACTCTGCTGCACGCAGTCAACAACTTCTGGGAGGACAACACTGGGCACGCCTTCGAGATCTCCTCCGGTGCTCAGATCCTCGCTGAAGGAAACACTTTCTCCAGCGTCAAGGTATGTGCCCGCCGCACCTGTATACGAGGAAGCGCGCTTGCTAACAACACAAAAGGCGCCGATCGAGGATGCTTCTGCCGGTGGTAGCCTGCTCACCATCAACGACAGCACTGCTGCTGCTGCTTGCGAGCAGTACATTGGCCGCGCTTGCGCCGTCAACACTCTTAGCGACTCTGGCGATTTCACCGGTACTACCGACTCAAGCTTCTTGTCTAACTTTGGTAGCGTCGAGGCTGCTTCTGCTGATGAGACTTCTGCCGAGACTATCAAGGGCAGCGCCGGCGTTGGCAAGATCTAAGGTTGTGGATGGCCTGGCTCCAGCTAGCATTGAGCATCAAAGTGTCAGTTGTGACTTCAAATCACGAAGTGAGTCGAATCAGGTTCAGGTTATGCTGAAGTCGATGAGACCAATAATCATATTCTAAAGTTAGACCTCAATATGATAAAAGCTCATGTCTCCAGTAGACTCCCGTACTGCAGACCAGCTGTGGTCATCTCACTTATGTGCTTCTGATCGAATAACTAAAGAACAAGTCAGTAGTCAAGTCGAGCTGAGTGACCAACGTCAGATCTTTTGACTAACGTGGGTGTAGGTGAAGTGACGCAGTAGGGGATATGACGCACTTTTCTTATTTCTAATTTTCAAAAATCACTAACTAACTCACTAACGCCGTAAAACAAAAACTGGTTAAGCTAACTCATCTGATGAGTCTTCTTCTTCTTCCTCCGAAGAAATCAATATATATTTCGTCTTTCTCCCTCCTTTTTTCCCCTTTTTCTTTTTAGTACCTTCTTCGAGATCCTGAACTACCTTAAGGATATCTTCTTTCGTAAGGATATATTTGCCCTTTAAAGCTACTCTTTTCCCCGTCTTACGCGTTTCACGCGTATTAAGTAGTACGTCCTTTTCGCGTAGCTCTCTCCGGGCTAAGATCGCGTTAGTATCACGATCTTCGGTAAAGTTAATTAAATCCCGGATAAGCACTCGAGCTGAAATTGGTATATCTTCGTCATTTTGAACGTTATCACTAACGTAACGTAGGTTAAGAGCCCTAGGGGTACGCGGACTACCCCTAGCTCTTAGAATCCGAGATGTGTTACTAACGTCGTACGCGACTTGACTTTCCGGAGAGGGTGTCCGAGGGGGGGGGGAGTAAGGGTCGAAAGTAAGATCTCGGGATTAAACGGATAGATACCAGCTTTTCGAAAGCCGGATTCGATAGAAGAAGACTTAAAGCATCGCGTTCTAGCTTTAATATAAGCTGAAGTCCATTTCATACGTGGTAATCGTAAAGTCGAGTGTCGGAAAATTCGGTCGACCTCTAAGTTGATTGCTGTTTTTAGAGGTCCGAAAATCGTTAAATCAAGAGGCTGCGTTTTATGTGACGAGTGCGGTGGTAGTGGAAAAAGATCGATTTTCGACGTAATACAGAACGCGATAAACCGGGCCGTAATGTGAGAGGAGTGGCCGTCATAATAAGTAGGTGTCGAGAATTAGCTGAATTACTAACGTAAGGCTGAAAATGCGTTTTAAGCCATTCGAACCCGATTAGATCGGAAGTCCAGCCTTTCTTTGATGTAATAAACTTCCAACCTGCCGGGGTTTCGTCAGGAATCCAGCCTGAATTTAGATTTTCGCCTTTAAAAATCAGACACGGCGGCAGGGTCACCCCCGCGGCGTTTACGCATTCGAGAGAAGTAATCCACTCTTGTCGTCCCGGCTGTTTCTTTTCTCGGTATTGATTCAGCCGATCAAGTAGAATGACTGATTTTCTACTAGATCCGATCGAAAAGCCGGTTTCGTCGACGTTATAGATCGCACTAGGGGGATATTCATGTTCGCGCAAAAGATCCCCTAAGTTATTAAAGTACGATTTTATCGTCGAAAAATTAAGTGCCGTAGACCGTACTACGTCGATAGTACGTGAAAAGCATGTCTTAATTCGCGGGTGTCGTGTCCTAAAGCGGTCGATCTATCGGTCCGAGATAGGAGGGAATTGATTTTTATCGAAATTTGAACCCCGTTAAGACTAAATTTCAGAAGCCAAAATTTTGACTAACTTAAGAGTGATCGGAGTCCCTAACTTCGCGGCGCGGTAGATTTAGTTCTCGAGTGTTGATTCCTCGATAGGAGTTAGTATCTGTTAACTAACATGATTTTCAATTCTTGATTTTCGTTTTTGAGCTCGTTTTCGTAAAGTTGTCTCGGGAGTTTGAAAGACTAATGCAGCTCGGCGAAGCGACTTAAGTACACCGTTTACTAACGTATTCAAAGCGTTAGTTATATCTTCTTCGGTATACGAAGGCATAGAGAAGGAAGAAGAAACGCGGGGGAGTAAGCGGGGTTTATAAAGCTAACCTCGGTAAAGTGCGCCGCTTCCCCTACTGCGCCGCTTCCCCTACAGTCACGTTAACTTTATTTAATAGAGCTTGTTAAGCTTAGTAATATAATTACTTATTAAGAGACTAAACTCAAGAGATATACTGAAATATACTGTAATCTTAGTTATATATATTCTAAAATATACTTTTTAAAGAGTTTAGTCATATTTATAAATAAAATATTATATTTTTTTAATTCTAAAATTCTAAAATTTGAAAAAAGATACTAGTAAGCTAATTATTGACTAGTATAAGAAACTATCTTAAAATATCTCTAAAACCTTACTAATTTTGATATTTAAGTAATTTATTATTAGTCTATATAGTATTTATTAAGCTGACTTAATTTATATAGTATCAAAATATATAATAAATTTATCATTAGTTATAAGAAATAGCTTAATAACTATATTATAGTCTTAGTAATAGCTTCAATATCTTATAATAGGAATCTAGCTAAAAGAGATTCTATCTTTATATTAGCTAGTAACTTAATTAATAATCTTCTAATAAAGCTAAAATCTTTATTACTTCTACTACAATATTAAGGATTATTAGATAGTAGAAGCTATAGAATACTAGAAAGAAGCTTCTAATTCAAGTTAGAGAATCTAACGTGCTTCACCCCCGAACCGGTCACACTACCGAGCCGGTCAAAATTCCACATGGTCTACCTTTAACCACTAATTACACACACAATATTAGAGATATAAACACGATAGGAACTATATTATAAACTACATGTTCTAGCAGTATGCTTAAATGAGCCATATCTGCTATATCTACTTAGTGCCTTCACACGAGCAGTTCTTAGTTCCTCATTTAGTAATGCTGAATCAATATTTCCAGCATTAATCTGTGATTGCTTAGCAACCACCTTAGTCTGAATCGACTCCCGCCTATCTTGAACAGTTATTGACCCTCCCTTTTGAACCGTGCCTTTTCGGCATGCTCGATTCAGTTTTTAGTGCTGATTTTCAGCTCGAAGAGCTGCTACCTGTTACCGGAGCTCAGATAGACATGAGGTTCAGCGGGCACGTGACGGCCATGCCAGCTGGCGTAGCCAGCATACCCACGGCCCCCTCTTAGCGCGCAGCCTGCGTACTTCGTGCGAGGCTTAGGCGCCCCGATTGCTGAGAAGCAGCAATCAGTTCTGTCCTTAGCCAATTGTTTGGTAGAGGTGTTCTATACGCTGCGAGATACCTTTTAGATAGGCTATCCTATATCAGTTCTGATTGCTCCCCCAATTCGCAGCCTATAGGACCCAAGGATGTCCGCCTCGCCGGAGCACGCGTCTCGCGACCGCACCGCACCCCCTTCGTAGGAAGGTCGACTGTAGTTCCCTTAAGGGCCAGGCGTGATCCTAGAGACAGATGTGGCGGGCAGAATGAGCGACGTCGACGAGGACGACCTCGAGTCGCAGGCGAGGAGCCAGCGACGTAGACGCGACCTGCTACAGCAAGAGATTGAGATTGAGACAATGGAGCAGTAGTTAGCCGCCTTGCGGCGCCGCCGCAACGCAGGTAATACTCCTGTCCCCTCCTACGATGACCCCTCCGAAGACGGGCGTAGTAGCTAGGCGGCTAGCGCACGCTCTACGCATGCTGAGCATAGCGGTCTCTCGAACCGGCCGCAGTTGCGGAAGCCCGAAGTCTTTAAAGGCAAGACTTTGAAGGAGGCGAGAGAGTTCATTCACACCCTAGAGCTAATATTCGCTTTAGCTCCGAGTGCGTACTCGAGCGACCGGAACCGAGTGCTTTATGGTGTAATGTTTCTCGCAAGCGCCCCGCGTGAGACCTGGGGCTACTCGCATAGCGTGGCTGACCTAGGTGATTATACCTAGGAGGACTTTAAGAAGTTCGTGGTTAACATAGTCGAGGACCCTGTGAATCGCAGCCTGAGTACAACCGTAGCATACGAGAGTGCTAGGCAAGCTGATAACCAGACCGCTTAAGCTTTCGCTATAGAGCTAGCAACTCTAGAGGAGCAGATGGACCCGTATACGCCTGAGTAGCGTACTCGCCATCTCCTCGCAAAGCTGAAGCCTGCGCTACGCACCTTAATCGTAACGCATCACGAGGTGCCGAAGCGAAGAGAGGATTTGGTCTCTCTAGCTACTAGACTGGAGTCTGCCGGGACTCGTGTAGAGGTAGCGTATGAGCTGCGACCTAAGCGCGAAGGCGACTCGCGGTTAAGGCGTGATGCGAATAAGCGACGAAGGGATGTAATATCTCAGACCGCACGACCCGTTCCCTCGCAAGAGAGACCTATGCGAAGCGAGCGCTCCGACGATTGGAAGCTAAGGGCGACGTGCCATCTTTGCAATCGAGTCGGACACATCAAGAGCGACTGCCCTGATAAGGCAACGTTAATGACTCGTAAAGTGACCGCAGGCGAGAAGTCTGCGGGTCCCAAAAGAGACATACCAAAAGTCCAGTGACTCTCAGAGTTATTAGCGGTTCGGCAGGTGTTAATGCAGCGTGGAGCTGCCTCTTAGCCTGCTAAGCACCTGCGAGCAGCGGTGATGACGCCCGAGGGTGACAAGCGTGTCGCATGCGTTCTAGACGATGCGGCAGACGTGAATGTCATCTCGGAAGCCTTTACACGGAGAGTCGGCTTGAAGAAGCTGGATACTGCCCTTCCTGATATGGAGGGATTCCGTGGAGATAAGGGGAACGTATACGGAGCCTACCGTGTACGCATGCGACTCGCAGACTCTACAGGCGAAGATAAGCTTACTGAGGAGACTTTCTTTGGAGTGGACCTGAAGGGCCCTGAGGTACTATTAGGACGCCCGTGGCGTCGTCGATACGGTGTCGTTGTTGACAGCCGAGACGACTACTGGTGGTACGCCTAAGAAGGAGAGCAGCATGCGATCCACATGCGTGAGCCAGGCGACTTCTATCAAGATATGAAGCGGGCCCTAGCAGTCTTTGCAATCAAAGCCGTAGTAGCTTCAGATATAGACCTCCCTTCAGAGCTCGAGGAATACCGTGACGTCTTCCCGTTAGATGACGAACCGGCTCGACCGCTCCCTGAAGGCGTGGAGCATGCGATTAACCTGGAGCCAGGTCAGAGACCCCCCTTTAGACCATTATACAACCTCTCGGCCACTAAGTTGAAGGCCTTGAGGGACTATTTAGAGAAGGCTTTAGCGAACGGATGGATCAAGCGCTCCGCAAGCGAAGCGGGTGCGCCTATCTTGTTTGTGCCAAAAAAGGACGGTAGTCTTCGTCTATGCGTCGACTACCGGGGATTGAACGCGATTTCAATCAAGAACAGGCATCCCCTTCCTCTTATTAGCGAGACGCTCGACCGCCTAGGAGGCGCCTCCGTGTTCTCGAAGCTGGATTTGAAGGATGCCTACTACCGTATTCCTATCCGTCCTAGCGACTGCTGGAAGACTGCGTTTCGCACGCGCTACGGTTACTTTGAGTATCAGGTAATGCCTTTTGGTTTAACTAATGCACCAGCTATATTCCAGGCCTATATCAATAGAGCATTAGCTGGATTGGTAGACTGCTTCTGCGTGGTATACCTGGATGACATTCTGATCTATAGCAACTCGCGTAAGGAGCACGTGCGACACCTATGCGAGGTGCTCGCGCGGCTTCGCAAGTTCGGGCTATTTGCTAGTCGCAAGAAGTGCGACTTCTTCGTGACAGAAGTAGAATTCCTTGGCTATATGGTGTCTACCGCAGGCGTGTCGATGGATACTCGCAGGGTAGCTACCATCCAGGAATGGCCGGAGCCGAAGTCCTTTAAAGACGTTCAGGTATTCCTTAGCTTTGCTAACTTCTATCGAAGGTTCATTAGGCACTATTCGAAGATAGTAGCCCCTTTGACGGCCTTAACTAAAGGTGCGGTACGAGGCAAGAAGCCTGGGCCGATCGCATAGGGCATACCCGAAGCGCATGCGTTCCGCCAGGTGAAGGAAGCCTTTGCATCAGCCCCTCTCCTCCGGTATTACGAGCTAAGTGCGAAGATCCGGATGGAGACGGATGCCTCAAAGTTCGCCATCTCAGCGATTGTGTCGTAACTGCTGCCCGAAGGCGATGCGCCTGCGCAGTGGCACCCGATCGCTTTCTGGTCTAGAAAGCTAATCGTAGCTGAGTTGAACTACGAGACGCATGACAGTGAGCTTCTCGTAATTGTCGAAGGCTTTAAGGAGTTTCGCCACTACCTCGAAGGCGCTTCGCATATAATTGAAGTGCTGACCGACCATAACAACCTCCGGGGTTTTATGGGTGTCAAGCAGTTGAATGGACGGCAGGCAAGGTAGGCGACCTTCTTAGCCTTATTCGACTTTACGATTGAACACCGGTCCGGGAAGTCGAACCCGGCGGATGCGCCATCACGTAGACCCGATTACGCGGGCGCCGAGCATGCGACACGCTACCTACTCCCAACTCTGTAAAACAAACTCGTAGTCTGGGAGAATGACGTGGGTCTTGCTCTAATAGTGGGTAGGGTCCGCGCGAGGGAGAGTTATGATCTACCCTTGCGTGCCGTAGGCGAAGCGACTGAGTATATCGGGCTAACGGTGATGGTCCGAGCGATTGTCAACGCTGCTTTAGGTAACGAGAATGCCTACCAAGCACTAAGTGAAGGCCTAGCTAGCCTTGTGAAACACTTGCAGGAATAGAGCGCCGAGCTCGGAGAACTGCGCGGTACTGACGTATCCGCAGGCGAGGCGCTAGCGTGGCAACAAGACAACGGGCTGTGGTACTATAATGATAAATTGTATGTGCTAAACGACAGCGCGTTGCGTGCGGAGCTCATGCGTGTGCACCACGATGACGAGCTCGTAGGTCACTTCGGAGGTGATAAGACTGAAGCGCTTCTCCGAAGGAAGTACTAGTAGCCAACTCTCTCGAGAGACGTCCGAGATCGAGTGAAGTCTTATAAGACATGCCAGACCATGAAGTCGCGACGCCATCGCCCCTACGGCGAGGCGTAGGCGTCGCGCATGCCCGCTAGACCGTGGCAGGAGATCATAATAGACTTCATTACAGATTTACCTCCGGTAAAGAAGAACGGTGTCGAGGTAGACGCTATCCTCGTGATCGTAGACCGCTACTCGAAGATGAACGTCTACGTTCCAACCACTAAGCGCTATGACAGCGTAGAGCTTGCGATCATCCTACGCGACTATGTCGTTCGCCATTACGGCATGCCTAAAGGCATCCTTACTGACAGAGGATCGGTCTTTACTAGCTAATACTGGTCAGACTTCGCGTTCGAGGCGCAGGTGAAGCACAAGCTCAGCACGGCTTTCTACCTATAGACCGATGGTTAGACGGAACGTATGAACCAAACGCTCGAGCAGTATTTGCGTTGTTACTGTAGTGAGAACCAGACCGAGTAGGCCGATCGCCTCTCGCAGGCTGAGTTCGCAGTGAATAATAGCTTGTACCATGCGTTGCGCATGAGCCCCTTCGAGATCTTGTACGGATTCAATCCGGAGATCCATGCAGCACCAGCTCGGGACGAGCTTTACGAAGGGGAGGTACCAGCAGCGACCGAGCGTGCGCGCACCATGCGAGACACGGACGCGACGCTGCGCGAGCGCTGGAAGAAGGCATAAGAAACCCAGGTCCGAAACCAGGATAACCGACAGAAACCAATGACGTACAACGTCGGCGATTTGGTACTACTGTCGACGAAGAACCTGAGACTAGCTGTGCCGAAGAAGAAAATAGGAGCCCGCTTCGTGGGTCCGTTCCGAATAAGAGACGCAATCGGTTCGCGAGCGTATCGCTTGTCGCTCCCGACCTCTTACCGGATCCATAATGTCTTCCATGTGTCCCTCCTAGAACCCTACTACCAGCGCGCAGGCGAGGAGCCTGATGACCCCATGCCACTCGCAGTCCAAGAG
>Ga0265797_10007703_pt1 | contig 14582 bp, 26 predicted proteins | sample P2T30metagenome_FD_192433 | JGI IMG/M metagenome (GOLD analysis project Ga0265797, IMG submission 192433) | Plant litter microbial communities from East Loma Ridge, Irvine, California - P2 T30 | ecosystem: Environmental > Terrestrial > Plant litter > Unclassified | place: USA: California... | reverse complement strand
TATTACGACCAAGTCGTAAAACCCCTTCGTTGATCAGGCGCTCGATCGTGGCGATCACGTCGTTGTGGCGCGCCTCGCAGATGTCGGCGATCTCGCGGCTCGACATCGTCTGCTCGGCGGCGCCGGTGTGGGGCAGGTTCAGCATGCTTCCCATGTCGTTTCCTTTCTCATTTAGGAGCCGCGTCAGGCGGCATCCTTCTCTACGTGTTGGGGCTTCAGGGTGCCGGTGCGGGCGATGGGGGTGCGAATCATGCGGCTAACTCCAAGGGTAAGAAAATACGCTGCTGCGCGGTTGCGAAATGCGCGGGGTCGCTCTCGATTCCGGTGAACACGCGGCCGGTGTTGCGGCAGGCCACGCCGGTGGTGCCGCTGCCCATGGCGTTGTCGAGCACGTGGTCGCCGGGGTTCGAGTAGGTGCGAATCAGGTATTCCATCAACCTCACCGGCTTCTGCGTCGGATGGAAGTTCCCGCGTTGCTTGTCGCTGGAGAAGAACTGGTCGCTGCGCGGGTACCGGCTCGTCGAGTCGTACTCGGTGAGCTTCAAGGCCTTGCCATAGCACTCGCTGTTGACGGTCTTGCGCTTCGCTGTCTTGCGAGCGTGGCCGTGCGTGAACTGCGGGTTATAGGTCGGCTGGGCGGGTGCGAAAACCAGCACCGATTCGTGCGCGCGGAGCGGTGCCTTCTTCGCATTCAGGAAGCCGGTGGCGTTTCCCTTCTCCCACACCCAGTCGTACAGGAACCAGTCCGGCTTGCTCATCACCAGCGCGCTGGTGAACGGCTGCATTGCAGTCAGCACCACGGCGCCACGCGGCTTCAAGATGCGGCAGTACTGCTCCCACATCGGCGCTAGGGGGATGATCGAATCCCAGGCGCAGCAGGTGGTTCCGTAGGGGAGGTCGGCCAGGATCAGGTCGACGGTGCCGGATGGGATTTCCTGCATGCGCTCCAGGCAGTCGCCGAGCATGAGGGTTGGTGTCGACATCACGCTACCTCCATGCTGCGCTGCGCCAGGAACGCTTTGCTCTCGCCGATCTGCCCGGCCTGCGCCAGCAGCGCGATGCACTCGGCCAGCAGCTCGCGCTGGGTGCCGTACCGCGCCTCGAAGCGCGCCTTGTACGGGTGCACCGCGATCAGCGTGGTATTCGGCCCGGTCCCATCCTGGTGGTGGCCCGCGCACAGCGGCAGCACCAGGAGGTGCGCGCCCGGCTTCGTCCGGCCGTCAATGTGGTGGATGCTCACGTCCGGGTTGTGCCAGCCGTCCTTGCGGCATGCCGCGCAGCCCAGGCCTGCGATCGCATTCATGAAGCGCGCTTCATCCGCCGTCGGCGCCCGCCCCTTCATCCCGCGCGAGCTCATGGCCTTGCGCAGCTTCACCACCGCGTTCGCTTCCTTCCGCTCCGCGCGCTTGAAGCCGGCAGACTTCAGCGGCGTCTTGCGCTCGAGAGCCGTGCGGCGCATCAGGCCTTGCCCCCGCTCAGATGCTTGAAGCCGAAGCCGGCCGGGCGCTGGAACCGAGGATCAACCTCGCGGATCCCGCGCGAGTCCAGCATGTACGCCCGGCGCAGCGGTGGGCGCTCGAACGCGTTGAAGGCCTCGCGCGGCGCGGCGATCTCGCCCATGGGCTTCACCTTGACGATCCCGGCCAGGCGGTCGTAGTGCGCGCGCGCCAGGGCGCTGCAATCGACCCGGCCGTCCTGGATGGTCGTCAGCCAGCCGGCTCGCAGGCTGCGCTGCACCGCCTCTACCTGCTGGTATGGGGTGCCTCCCACCCCAGCCTGGGCAGCGAGCATGCTGTCCGGCGTGGCGCCGTGCTCGTAGAGGTAGGCTCCCATCAGGTCAGGCATCGAGCCGGGCTTGGGGCGGTAGCTCATGCGCGCACCTCATGCTGGCCGGCGCCGAAGAACGCAGCCACCAGCGGGTCGCGCATCGGCGGGGTGCGGTTCAGGCGGATCGAGAACTGCACGTCGTGCTTCATCAGGTGCACGTGGCGGGTCGAGTCGCGCATGGCGATGCTCATCGCCGACTTCGACGGCTTGGCCGCGCGGATCGGCGCCGTGACCGTCAGGTCGGCCAGGTAGGCGCGCGCCTGCTCTTGGGTCACGGCCAGGGTGAACACCTGGCGCACGACCGAGACAGCACCGTCGAGCGGGACGGCCAGGGCGATGATGCCGGCGCCGCTCAGCTCGCGGACGTACTTGCGGGAGCCGGCCGGGCTCAGGCCCAGGACCTCGGCGAGCTCAGGCCCGGGCAGGTCGCCGACCAGCAGCGCGGTGACCACGGCGCGCAGGCGCTCGATGCGCTGGACGGTCTGGCGGTGGGTGACGCGGAGACGAGTCATGCTGGCCTCCCGGCGGCGATGAGGTCCGTCTTCGTCAAGGTGTGGCGGTAGATGGTGTCGGCCTTGTAGACGACGTCGCCCTCGCGGAGGTGTTCGTTCTGCGCGATGAGACGCTCCAGCGAGGTGGCGGTGAACGGGCAGATGAAGATGGACCAGAGGTCAACGGCGGACATACCCGAGGCGGCCAGCTGGTGGGCGCCGACCAGGCTCAGGCCCATGGCCTCGGCGCGCTTGACCTGGTCGAACAGGTCGACCACGGCGCGGTGGTGGTCTGCATCGATGCAGGCGGCCGCGTCGTCGCGCTGAGGCTTGAGGTAGGTGGACATGGTCCGGGCCGCGCCCAGCAGCCCGATCAGGACCAGCTTGAAGTGGGCATCGCGGCTCGCGAACAGGGCGTGCGAAGACTGATCTTCGCCGGTTTGCGCCGCCGGCGAAATGGGTTGTGCTAACATGCGTTTCTCCGTTGTTGTACTAGTTTCAAGAAGCCCGGTTGCCGCCGGGCTTTGTCATTTCTGCTGCACCTTCCCTACATCGACCCGGCCGAGCGGAACTGCTTGCGGCGGTCGCCCATCAAAGCGCGCAGGTCGCGGATCGACATCTCGCTCACTTCGTGCATGCGGATCAGCATCGAAGCGCCCACCGGCAGGCGGCCGTGGCGGATCTTGCTGATCACCGGCGGCGCCACTTCCAGCGCAGCAGCCAGGCGCGCATCGTTCTTCAGCCGCATCGTCGTGATCAGCGTGTCCAGCAGCGCAGCCGGGTTGAACGCCTCGGCCTTTTCGTTCACTGCTGCTGCGGTTGCATTGCTCATCTTTCCTCCGTGTTCTCGTTGTATTGGTGACGGCGTGCCCCGCCGCCTGGGCACTGCTTACGTCGACTGGTGGGCCTGGGCACCGGCCAGCGCCGCCTCAAGCGCGCGCTTGGCTGCCGTGTCGGCCTCGATCGATTCGGTCACTTCCTTGATGGCAGTGCTGAGCGCCTCGGGGGTCGGCGCGCTGATCGCGGCGATCACTGCCGACTTCGCCTCGCCGCCCTCCTTCACCATGGCCTGCAGGTGCGCCATGCCGTCGAAGCGCGCCGGCGCCACCGCCTCCAGGCTGCGGGCCTCGGCGCCCAGCGAGCGGAACATCTGGTTCAGGCAGTGCAGGCGCACGTCCACCGGCAGCACCGCCAAGATCGCCGGCACCATGTTGGCCGGCAGCGTGTCGCCGGAGTCCAGCCAGCGGAACAGCTTCTGCGCCGCCTTCTTCGCCTGGGTGTAGGTGTCGCCGGTGAAGACGAACTCCACGCCGGTCGCGGCCTCGCCGCCCAGCTCGGCGTGCGCATCGATCACCGCAGCGCCCACGGCCTCGCGGCTGACGTTGCCGGCGCGGCGCCAGGCTTCGATCTCGTTGCGGAGGATGCTTGTGATGCCGTTTGGCTGAGGATTGATATTCATGACTTTTTCTAAATAGAAAGTTAATCTAACGACACTGAAGAACTGACCACGACTATGAAAACGACCACACACTGCACTTCGCGCCAATTGCCGCAATGCGCCGAACTGGCTTACAGCTTTGGCGCCGGCGCGGCTACTGGCAGCGAGTCGGAGGCGCGCCGCCGGGGCGCGGGATTGGTGGACTCAAGAGTCGCAAACACTTCAGGCCTTGCAAGGCGAAGGAATCGCAGCTGAGGCTTCGGGATGCCATTGACCCTCCACTGCGATACTGCGGAGTCGGTCACGTCACACATCTGTGCAACCTTTGATGTCCCGCCCAGGGCATCGATGATCTCGTCAGGCGTCAGGTCTTTATCCATGTCGATACTTTAGCCTACTAAAGTTGAACATGCAAGCACGCTAAAGCGAAAAACATTTAGAGTGCTAAATATGGATGACTTAGCAATACGCCTGAAGCAGGTGATGAAAGAACTGAATCTCACGACCAATGCTGAGCTCGCTGACTTCTGCGGGGTTTCGCAAGGGCTGGTAGCGCAGTGGTTCTCGGGAATGACGAAACTGGGCCCGAAGCCGTTGAAGGCATTCGCTCGGACTCAGTTCAGCCTGGACTGGCTCACCGATGGGAAGCTCCCGAAATACCGAGCCCCAGCGGCTGAGCCAGTCTCGGATGTTGACGACGCGCCGGCAATCGTCGCTACGCCGCGGCTGATCCCTGTGGCCGGCCGCGTGCAGGCGGGCGCCGACGGGCTGCTTCACATCGATGATTTCCCTCCAGAGCATCCGGAGGGCTATATGACCTGGTATACGTCCTGCGTTGAGGCCTACGCGCTGCGCGTGCGCGGCGAGAGCATGAGTCCTCGGTACCTTCCGGGCGAGTTCGTGGGTGTAGATCCTTGCGCAGACGTCTTCCCCAGTGATGAGGTGATCGTGCTGCTCGAAGATGGTCGCCGAATGATCAAACGGTTGCTGTGGAAGCGGGATGACCAAGCATGCTTTGAATCGGTGAACAAGGATTTCCCGAACATCGTCGTCGACATCGAGGAGGTCACTGCGCTCCACCTGGTACTGGGTCATATTCCGAAATCAGCGTTCAGGCCCAGCGTGTGAAAGTAAAGACCGCATCCTTCGCGCCTCACGGCGCACCGATCCGGATCGCGATTGTGGATTCGCCGTGGCTTCAGCCAGCCGCCGGAGATCAACTCTTGGCCCGGCTCCAGAAGCACTTCCCGCTGGAGCCCATCATGCTCGTATCTGTTGAGAGGGATGGCTTCGCTGCCTACGCGCCGTTTCAGACCCACACGTTGCTAGCACTACTGCAGCTCGAGGAACTGCCGCTACGCGAGATCGATCTGCAAGTGCCGCCGCCAGATAAGGATGAGCCGCTGCCTTTTTAAACATTAGGGCGGTTTTCATAAAAAGCGACTGTTGATAAGTGTGAATAATTGCAACATTCTGATCCACGAAACCTCATCGTGTTTTCCTCTACTGGATTTTCAATGAAACTGTCCGCCCTCCTCTTCTTATCCATTGTTCTTGCTCACGCTAGCACTGCGCAGGCGCAGCCACAAAAGAAAAGCAGCAAGCCTCGCACGGCAGTTTCAAAGAGTATTTATGCGAGCACGCCAATTGATGTCGATGCTGAAAATCTGCCGCCAAACTATCGAGGTCACAGCTGCCGCAGCATTGCCAAAAAACTATCTTCACTGAAGCTGGAAAAAAGTGAGTTTGAAACAACAGCCGCTTATGAAGATCGCCTAGCATCCTTAGCGACACTCCCGGTTTCTGGGGCGGTTTTACTGAAGGACGCTGTAGCCTTCATTCCTGAAGTTTCTTTGCTGACAGAGAAATATGACGCAGACCAGGGGACACTTAATGTTCAGACGTACTGGGGTCTTAGTATTCAGGTCCTGAATTCCTCACTGGTCCTGTCAGAGAAAATTGAATCTGATTTGAGATCAGCAAAGACTTACGAAGCAGCCAATGCATACGGCAGAAAAGTCTTAGTACAAAGCTCAAGTTACGACACCTGTGGAATAGCCTTCGCTAATCACAAGTCGCGAGAACACCCGCCTACTTCGATTAACGAGTCGTTCACAATGGCACCCGATGAGGCCCGATCTGCCAAAGGAAATCTGACCCTCATCTATATAGGGACATTTGCGAAACCAGATCATGCCCGATTTGTCGACACCATAAAACCTACCATTGATCGGCCCAGGGAGATCCTCTGGTCTGGCGATGCGGTTGTAATCGATCTCGCTCAAATCTGGATCATCAACCGTACAACAGGGACTGTGTACAAGAAGCTTTTTATTTAACGATTGAGTGCGAGGCGCAGCGGCACGCCTGGATGCCGATACCGGAGTCAACCTTGAAACTCGAAACGAAGTGCCCGAAGTGCGGTGGCAACCTCGTCAAGAACACCGCTGAACTCGATCTCGACAACGACGTCACCTGCTCCACCTGCGGACATACCGCCAAGCTCGACAAGTTCATCACCCGAGCCTCGCGCGACCGCCTCCAGAAGGCGGTCAATGAGGCCGCTATCAAGGCGCTCTCGAACATCCGGGGTTTCAAGAAGTGACACGACCCACTCCAGTTTCCGCTGGAATAAGCCCATATCTGCCGTCAGGGTAAAAGCTTCCATCCAATCCTCCAGGCCCCGACCGCGGGGCTTTTCTGTTCAGCCAATATCGCTCACGCCGGTGCTGGCTATATGCGGCCGGCCTGCTGCAGCTGTTCGACCACGCGCTTGCATGCGCAGTCGATCAAGTATTCCTCGCGTGGGGTCAGTACAACAGCAGGTGCCGGCTGTTGCCGCTCGGCGCCATCCAGGCCTCGGCGCGCGCGGGCGGCCGTTGCTGAGTTCACGAGCCCGATTTTTTCCTGCAGCTGGTTCAGCATCGCCTGCGTGATCTGCATGGCGCCGAGCCTTGTGGCCCAGCCCTTCACCAGCGGGTATGGCACCCCGAATACTTCGGCCTCAATCCGCGTCAGCGCTTTCACCGAGCCGCGGCGTTCGAGGTAGGCCGCCAGGGTTAAATTTTCGGGCATTTTCGGGCCTTTTTTTCTGCGCACCCTCTATAGGTACTGTTGAGGTTCTTGTCCTTGGCTGATCAACCAGGTGTTCTAGGGTTATCGGTTTTGCTTGATCCCAGCAGAGCCTCGGTTCCAGAGCGGCACCCTCCCTAAAGGCCAGTCAAAAAGACTCGCTTTCGTGGAGAGCGCCTGCATCCCATGCTTTCGCCTTCGGACACTTTCGCTTTTCGCAGACTTTCCAGGTGCTTCCACCTGTTCCCCCGGCGCGCTCTACGAACTACCACCCACGCGTTGCCCTTCCGGCTTCCTTGGCATCTTCAGCCTGGGCGTCGGCGGTTTCCCCTCCCTGCCCCAGGCGTGCAGCCGCCAAAACTTTAGGCGACGGACTCATTTTAGCACGAACTTTAGTCTGCTAAAGAAAATTCTTGTGCTCGTTTATTTAGGATGCTAAAGTACATCTCACTGAAGCGAAGCCGACCGAAGCGGCGACATGAAGAGGAAACCGATGAGCACTACGAACGAAACCGAGATTGACCAGCAGGACTGGAGCCGCGCCGACCGCACCGTCGCCGGCCTGATGATTGCCTGCGCCCTGGGCTTCATTGCCGGCGCCGTGATGGCGCTGTGGAGCTGACCATGACGACCTGGACCCAGGAATACATGAAGGGCGCCATCCGCGACGAGATCGCCCTGGCGGCTGTCCACGCGCGCTGGGGCCGCCGCTTTACGGCGCCGGTGTCTCCAACGCTGGAGACGGACCTGTGCCAGCCAGCGCGCCGCGGTGGCAACCTGCTGAGCGCCGGCGGACAGCGCCTGGCCTTCTCCACGCAGCCGAAAGCGCCGCCGCGCTGGCGCCGGAACTGGAAGGCCGCCGGCGAGCTGTCGACCGAGTTGGGCTTGAGCGTGCGCCACGACCTGGAAGAAGGAACGGTCTCCGCAGGCAACGGCAGCCGCCGCCGCGACGTGACCGAGGCCTATGCCGACCACCCGACGAAGGACGCCGCCACCTGGGCCGCGATCGTTCGGGCTGCGATTCAAGTTTGCACCGAGGCTCGCGAGAGCCACTGACCACCACCTAGGGAGAACACCATGCGCTTTCGAATCACGGTCCGCGATGAGAACGACCGCCCGGTCACCTACACCGCCATCGGCGATCGTGCTGCGCTGGAAGCTGCAGCGTACGACGCCGGCGCTATGGGCGTGACCATGTTGGTGCTGCCGTGAGCGAGCGCCAGATCTCCGCCCGCGTAGCCTCGTACGCGATTCGCTGCCTGACCGCCATCGGCCTGGTGCTCGCGATCCTCTACACCCAGGCCTTCGTGGGGCAAGCATGACGGCGCGGCGCAAGGGCCGTGGCTGGAGCGGCGCCGGCATAACGCGGCTCGAGCGCCAGCTCGGCGGCAACACGGCGCAGGACCGCAAGGACGTCGCCGCAGCCGCGGCTGTCCCGCGCGGCCAGCGCTTCCGCCAGGACATGGCCGACATCACCACCGCAGCACCGCCGCCGAAGAGCGCGGATCCCGAGAACAAATAAACCATCAACCACCAGGCGAGAGAACATGGACACCACGAACAGCAGCGACAACCCACAACGGCGCGCCGACGACCGCAAGCCGGACGCAACTATCAACTGGGAGGAGCCAGGTGCGCCAGCGGTGCCGCTCTCCCCTGCCGCCATCCTCGGCACCGACGAGTTCATGGTCTATGGTCGCGCAGGGAATCGCCGCGTGGACCTGGAGGCCAAGCTGAGTGATGCCCTCGCGGCCAGCATGCCCGACCCTGCCGCTACCTCGGGCGATGCCCCGGACCTGCAACAGCTCAAGGCGCTGGCACTGGCGGCAACGCCGGGACCGTGGGAACTTAACCTTGTCGAAAACGGCGGCATCAAGCACTTGTGCCCAGCTGACGCAAAGGGGGTATCGATCCTCACCGTCGTTGATATCGAGGGTATTCCATTCGGCGCCGTCTACGATGACAGCGACGCCAACTTCATTTCGGCCGCCTCACCTGCCGTTGTTCTCGACCTGATCGCCAGCATCGAGCGCGCCACCGCTCCCCATGCTGGCCGCCCGCAACAGATCACGCTGCCGTGGGGCGAGACCTTGCGCTACGAGGCGCGTACCACCGGCGAGCCGGGCTGGCTGCTGTATAGCCGCGACGAGAAACTCATTTCAGGCTTGTCCCGCCCCGACGTTGGGATGATCGAGGCAACGATTTCCGCAGTGCTCACCGCTCCCCATGGAAGCGCAGCGCCTACCGAAGCCGCGCCGGAAGCGTTCTTGGCCGCTGAGCTTCCACCGGCTGAGGCCGTCTACCGTGTATCCGATGTGGCCCAGCGCGCCGCAGCGCCTGCTGATGCTGCTAAAAGTTTGGCCGGCGAAATGGTGGCGGTCATTAATGAACTTGGGCTGGACATATTGCGAGCAGAGATTGGCGATGTGCTCGGGGCAATTCGGAAGCTCAAGGCACCGACCCAGTCGCCGGAAAACGTCACCATGCCGGAAGAAATGCCTGATTACGTCGGCGGCGAAATTGTCTCCCATGTTTTCCGTGAGGGATTAAACAAGATAAGCGGCCCCAGCAAGATTTATCGGACGGTCCGCGAAGCATTGCGCAAGCTTGGTGCACAGCGCGCAGCAGTAGCTGCCTCTCAAGCTGCGCCGGTAGGGGGCGAGGTGCCAAGCATCGACTCGTCGGAGTTTCGCCAGAAATTGCGGACTTACCACGATGAAGCCTCCTATGGATCGCTTCGACTGGCCGACAACAGCATCATCGCCTACATCGACGGCAAAATCCGTGCCGCCGCATCTACCGCACAGGCTGCGCCGAAATTGGCTGATGATCTGGCGCACTGCCGGGAATCGTTGCGCCGTCACAGCGCCAAGCTGGAAGCCGTGTGGGACGACATTCGCGAGGTAGTTGCAAAGTACAGTGGCCAACCATGCGAGGGCGAACCGCTCGACCGCCTGGACGAGCTGCTGGCGCGCCTCTCAGTCAGCGCCGAAGCCGCACAGGCTGCGCCGGTATCGGGCGGGGACCTTGACGAGCGTGAGGCGTTCGAGGGGTGGGTGCCGACCGGGGAATTGACGGAAGAAGTCATGCGCAAACTGGCAGTCGAGCATTCGGCATCATGTGCGGCGCCCTATAGCTACGAGTTCAACGGCGAAGGGCTGAAAAAGTTCGTTAAAGCGATCCGGTCTGTCGCACCTGTCGAGCAGGGCCAGGGCGCAGCCCCTGTGGGCGCAGGCGTAGTGCCGGAAGGGTGGCGCGACTTGTTGCAGCGCTGCCTTGCCGCAATGAAGCACGCGGTGACGTTCGGTGAAACCGGCCGAGGCCGCCCGCCCGCGCAAACCTGCATGTTCGAGATCAAAGAAGTCGAAGCCATTCTTGCCGCCACCCCTACCGCAGCTACAGCCCATCCTGTAGCGGCAGACGATCAGGTGCGCGACCAGGCGCTGGAAGAGGCGGCGAATATCGCCATCAAATTCACGGCTATCCCGCGCGACGTACTCGGCCCGGCTACCTCGCACATGAAGGCATACGCCGCAACCGGAGAAAAGATTGCCGCCGCCATCCGAGCCAAGAAATCCGCGTCTCGCACTACCGCACATGGTGGTGCGCAAGGAGATCGCAATGCATAAAGAGCGCCCAATCCTCTTCAGCGCGCCGATGGTGCGCGCGCTGCTCGACGGCAGCAAGACGCAGACGCGGCGGGCCTTGAAAGTGCGATGCCAGGAGATCGGCGAGCGCGACGACGGTAGCCGCTGGCCATGGTCCGAGCACCCGGACAACGCTGGCGACCACTGGCACGCCTGCCCATACGGCCAGCCCGGCGACCGCCTGTGGGTGCGCGAGACGTTCAGCGACATCTACGGCGCTGGCGGCGACGAGGTGCGCCGAAAGCAGGAAGTCATGTACCGGGCAAACGGCGAAACCGATCCATACGTTATCGGCGGCCGCTGGACGCCCAGCATCCACATGCCGCGCTGGGCCAGCCGCATTCTGCTCGAGATAGTGTCGGTGCGCGTCGAGCGGCTGCAGGAAATCAGTGCCGACGACTGCCGCGCTGAGGGTGTCGAGTCGCACGAGGTGCGTCAGTTCATGCTCTACGGGGCCAGCCCAGCGGAACGCGCGGCGATCTACCGGGACGCGGCCGTTGGGCCATACCGTGGACTCTGGGAGCGCATCAACGGCGGCGGCAGCTGGGACGTCAACCCTTGGGTGTGGGTGGTCGAGTTCAAGCGGGTAGCAGCGACTACCAGCCAGGGAGAGGCCAAGTGAGCCTGTCGCGGCAAGAGCGCACGCAGGCGATTATCGATTCCTTCTACAAGGCGCACGGCCCGTGCTGCGCGGGCTGCGACTGGTGGCGGTGGCATAACTCGCTGGTCGGCGAATGCATCCGCACCGCACCCACGCCGGGCGTCGAGCGATTCGCCATGCTGGGAATTGAAAGCAGCAGCCTGACGCCTGGCGCGGGCCACATCATGACGCCGCGCGAGCACGTGTGCGGCGAATTTAAAGACGAGGACTGAACCATGAGCACTACCACCCAAGGCGCGAGAGCCGAACAATACCGCAAGAAGCCCGTTGTGATCGAGGCGATCCAATGGCCTGGCACGAAGTTCGAAAGCGCGCCGCCGCAGTGGTTTCGCGATGCGATGTATGCGGATCCAGGAACACCCGGCTTTGTGATCCGGATCGGCGACAGGATCCTGATCGAGACGCTGGAGGGCCAAGTGTGGGCACAGCCCGGCGACTGGATCATCCGCGGCGTTAAAGGAGAGCTGTACCCGTGCAAGCCCGACATCTTCGCCGCGACCTATGAACCGGCTGCCCTCGCCGCCCAGCCTGCCGCCCCTGTAGTACCAGAAGGCTACGTGCTGGTGCCGAGCGAGCCAACCGAGGCAATGGTGCACGCAGCAGAAGACCTGCCGGCGCCGCGCATGTTCGGCAAAGTCTACCGCGCCATGCTCGCCGCTTCCCCACAGGTAGAAGTAGCACCGCAAGCCGAGCAGGTGGCGAAGAAGGTGTTGACTGACGAGCAGATCATCGCGGCATGGGATGCGCAGTGGCGCACGCACGGTCACGAACCTTGCAAGATGTCGCATCTGGATTTCGGTCGCACGGTCGAGGCGATGGTGTCCAGCCGGTGCCGCGCGCAGGGCGGCGCTACACAGCCCAGCAACAGCGAATCGACGGCTACCCGCACAGCGGAAGGGGCGGACAAGCGCGATGCGGAAGGAAGTGCAGCATGAAAACTGCAGAACTGGCCGGCGCGCTGCTGGATTACTGGGTGGCGCGGGCGGAGGGGTGGACGTTTGGCCCGCAGCACAAGATACTGGAATGCGATGTTTGGCGCGACGCGGATGGCCGCATCGTCGGAACAATTCCTGCATCGGCGTACCAGCCGTCCAGGGAATGGGTAAATGGCGGGCCGATTATTGAGCGTGAGCGGCTGATAATCCAGCCAAGGAACACGGACTGGGCTGTCTGCGACACCGACCCTGCAAAGGGCTATCTTTACGAACTGAATGAGGTAGCGCGGTTCGGCTCGACTGGGCCCACCCCGCTGGTAGCCGCCATGCGCGCCTACGTGACCAGCAAGTTCGGTGACGAAGTTCCGGACGATCAGGTCGCCACCCACCAGGCCAGCGCACCTACTGGAGGACAAGCCAATGAGTAGCGAACGCAAACACCTTCAGGCCGCCCTGGATAACGACGCCCTGATCCGGCTGGAATGGAGCGATGCCGTCACCCTGGAGACGCTCCAAGTAATCGAGCAGGTGCTGGCCATCCAACTACAGTCGGTCCGGAAGTCGATCGAGCGTAGAAAGGCGGGCAGCGCACCTACTGGAGATTGCGCCGGGCGCGCGGAATAGGGAATGGAATAGGAGAGGATGATGAACGACATGTTTTTGAGTTCCGAAGAAATTGCGAGCATGACATCGCGCGTGCAGCGCGCAGCGCAGGCGCGGGTCCTGCGCTCGATGGGCATTGCACACCGGGCCCGGCCGGATGGTAGTCTTGCTGTGTTGCGCGTGCACGTCGAGCAAACGTTCGGCGGCGCGGCCGCGCCAAAGCGGAAAGCGACGCCATCCGAACCGAACTGGGGAGCACTGAATGCCGCGCGAGCGTAAGCCGGAAAACAAGGGGCTGCCGAAGCGCTGGCGCCATACCCACGGCGGCTACTACTACCAGGTGCCGAAAGGCCAGGAAGCCGCATGGGATGGCAAGCAAACGTTCCGGCTCGGCGGCAGCCTGCCGGAAGCCTACAAGGTCTGGGCTGAGCGGCTGCAGGTGGTCGACCAGGCCAAGACCGTGGCGGCCCTGCTCGATCGGTATGCACTCGAGGTTATCCCAACGAAGAAGATCACGACACAGAACCACAACAAGGTGGCAATCAAACCGGTGCGCGCCACCTTCGGCCCGATGGCGCTGGCCGACATCAAGCCACGGCACGTCTACCAGTACATCGACCGGCGCGAGGCCAAGACGGCGGCACGGCGCGAGATGGAAGTGTTGTCGCACGCGCTGACGAAAGCGGTGGAATGGGGGTACCTGGACCGGCACCCGTTCAAGGGCGAGGTCCGGCTGGAAGGAGAGAAGGCGCGCACGCGCTACGTGGAAGACTGGGAAATCGTCGAATGCCTGTCGCTGGAGTCGCGCCGAAAGTCCGGCAGCGTGCTGGCGGCCCAGGCGTACATTCGACTGAAGCTGCTGACCGGCATGCGCCGCGGGGATATGCTGCGAATCACGATGTCCGACCTGCAGGATGATGGAATTTTCGTCGAGCCTGGCAAGACGGCCGGCTCGACGGGCAAGCGAATGGTCATCACCTGGTCCGAGGAACTGCGCGAAGCGGTGGCGCTGGCCAAGGCCGCGCGGCCGGTGCAGCTCTCACCCTACCTGTTCTGCAACCTGACTGGGGAATGCTACTTCAAGGACAACGGGCGTGCCGGCGGATGGGAGTCGCTGTGGCGGAATTTCATGGCGCGGGTCATGGAGGAAACCAAGGTGACGGAGCACTTCACGGAGCACGACCTGCGTGCCAAGTGCGCCAGTGATGCGGCTACCTTGGAGCACGCGCGCAGCCTCCTGGCGCACGCCGACAGCAAGATCACGGACCGTGTTTATCGGCGCCGGCCGGAGGTAGTGAAACCGCTGCGGTAGCGATTTGAATAGTACAACCTGATTCTATAGTACAGAGACCAAAAAAAATCCTCCGAATCTGGAGGATTTTATCAACGAAATCAGTCGTTTATGTTCTGGCGGAGAGAGGGGGATTCGAACCCCCGGTAGGCTATGAACCTACACACGCTTTCCAGGCGTGCGACTTAAACCACTCATCCATCTCTCCTGATGGGTTCCGCGCATGCGTTCACGCGAAGCCGCCTATTATAGCAAGGATTCTCGACTGTACAAGAGCATCCTGACAAGCATCTTGCCATGATGCCGCATGTGCGCCTGGCGAGGACAGTCGAACGACCCAACCGGAGAACACGATGGAAATGAAGAAGATTAATGCCGGCAAGCTGCGCGCCATCGGCTACGACGCACGCGAACGCACCCTGCGCGTGGAATTCGACGACGGCAGCGCCATCGACTACGCCGCCGTCGGCACCGAAGTCTGGCGCAAGCTTTCTACCTCGGGCTCGCCCTGGAGCTATTATCGCGACAACATCGAAGAAGAGTTCACCGGCCGCCGCGGGCGCGCCGCTGTGTCGACCGACAAGAAAACCCTCGACCGCGAAGCGCTGATGAAAGCC
>Ga0265797_10007702_pt1 | contig 14582 bp, 14 predicted proteins | sample P2T30metagenome_FD_192433 | JGI IMG/M metagenome (GOLD analysis project Ga0265797, IMG submission 192433) | Plant litter microbial communities from East Loma Ridge, Irvine, California - P2 T30 | ecosystem: Environmental > Terrestrial > Plant litter > Unclassified | place: USA: California... | reverse complement strand
TGTTGCAGGATGCAAAGAAACTCTGCCGGAAGTCCCGTTGGGAATGAACGTGGGGATGTTAGTACCGTAATTCCATGGTGTGAGAGTCAATGGCCGGATCATGAAGATATGCTGGCTGCGTAAGCTTACGGATGTCATTCCTTATATCCATGTATCTAAGCTTCTAAAAGCCGAGGATGTGTTCCAACGCCGTCGTAATCCATCGGCCAAGCTCTTGTCATGCATTGGGTTGCGCCTGCGGTTGCCTGTGACGACAAATCCTATAGGACGCCTAAACGCAGCTTACAAATGTCCTCTTGGCAGAGCCTTCGCGATAATGTGATGCTCGACGGCTGTTGTCGTCATGAGAGGGAGGTTCTAGAGTGATCATGCCACATAGGCTGAGTATAAGAGGTAGCCGCGCATCAGATAGAAAGACCCTATCGTACTTCGCATCGTATAGCTCGCAAGATTTCCAGTCTGGTCTCTGACAAGACCACTATGTCGCATCTCCAATACTTCGACTATCCTGGTTTCGGTGAGCGATCAAAACGGGATTTGAACTACAGCCAAGCGGTCCGCATCGACAACCGCATCGAGGTATCCGGCCAAGGTACGTCGCCCACTGTGTATAGACTATCCGATGTTGACTACATCCAGGCGGCTGGGATTGCACGACCGAGGAGTATCCAGAAGAACTTTCGAAGGAGGTTGACCAAGCTTTCGACAACGTCCAACGTGCCATTCGCCAGGCTGGTGGGGAGGGCTGGGACCAGGTCTACAAAACGCGCTTCTACGTTACCGTACCGATTGATAAGATTGCGGAGCCGATCATCCGGAATATGAAGGAAAGATGCAAGAACCACGGGCCTCTCATGACGGTGGTGCAGGTTGTTGCTTTGTATAAGACGATGAAGATTGAGATAGAAGCGGAGGCGCACTTGGGGTGATTTGCGCAACAACCTTGGAAGCTTGGAGCGCCTATCGTTTCTGGTAGAAATGCAGCGTATTTAAAGCGACATACATACATAAAGAATACGAAGCCCATAAGATGTGTGATGTGTATGTGAACGGCGCGCAAAGAGAAAGTCAGTGTCTCGTACTCCCTGTGGTCCCAGCACGTCATCGTCATCGTGGCTGCCCGCTAAGTGGGGCCATGACTGCGCCACAGGTCACAACGATCACTCCCGGTAGCCTCTCTCTTCCAGTCTCAACGACGACCGAGACGCCACTAGAGTAGCATCGGCAAATGAGAAGAGCGTTCTGTTCATCAATCGCGGCGTTGCAGATGTCAGAGAGCTTTCCGCGGCCATTCACCCGCCTGCTCGTGCGCCACGGCAGTCGCCATCGCCATCGTTGACGACTCCTCCTCAGCGCAACAATGCCCAATCGATTCCGGAGTAAGCTGGAGAATGCCGGAAGAAAGACGGGCAACTGCCTACGGACAGTGGCCTGGCAAACATCCAAATGCCTCATGTGGACAGTTTGCGCGCCTTGCATCTGTTGCTTGCTAGTATTTCTGAGCCCTGGTCGACATGGAAGAAGACGAAATCTTTCACACGAGATAGTACTACCAACGATGCCGACACCTCGCAGACGCGCACTCTCCATGTCAGGGGACTTACAAGAGGACCAAAAGACGCTGGCCCAGCCTCGCTCAGCGCTTCTGAGCAAACTACCGTTGGAGATTCGGCGCATGATCTATGAGATGGCTCTGGGAGAACAGACCATACATGCGTCAGTTTTGGACGGAAAACTATTGACGCGAAGGTGCACACTTCGAAATTGCCTTTGCTACATGCCTTGTTCACCAGGCCAGAAGCTACAATTGGCACTCCCTCTTCTAAGAACGTGTCGGCAGATGTAAGTTGAGTCAGATACAATTGTAATTGTACAGTCGCAGTACCAGTACAAGACTAACATGAACCGTTCTTAGTTATTCTGAAAGTATCGAATATCTCTACAAAAGCAACGAGTTCTTCATGTCCACGGACTTGGAAGACTTTCCAACAGCAGGCTATCTCTGCTACTTCTTCCAGCCCCAACGTATCGTGCAAATCAGCAATCTTAACATCGAATGGGACCTTGATCGCAATCAATACTTCCAAGTCAACTTGATGCCTGCGCATCACCGAGTTGAGTGGTACAGATTGTGGGATGGGCTCAGTAAGATGACTGGTCTCAAGAAATTGCACATCAAGTTGTACTTCTGTCTCGACCTCTGGCAGGGATGTTATGGTGAATTTTGGGAACAGAACAGCAAGGAGATTCTGCAGCCTGTCAGGAAAATCACGGCCCCCAGAGACTTTGTCATCACTCTTCCAAATTGGCGATGCTCCACTGAGATCGATACCGGCGAATCCAACTGCGTCTTCCAGCTACCAGAGAGGGACGACCAGGAAAGCAGCGCGTCCTGACGCGTCCAGGGATGACCCTCGGACGATCTTAATCATACGAACGGCAGCTTCTCGGGAATGGCTGTGGAGCATTGCGGATGCTCATAAGACATATGGGGCTTCTTCAAACTCAAGCCGAGGGGATACAACGACCTCGCAAAGGCCAATCGGATTGACGATGGGCCAAAGTCACCGCCTGGTGGAGTACAAGACTCTAAGAAGCAAAACGCAGCCAAGACACAACATGACGGTGACGCACAGGAACCATGCACCCAACCTCCCACGAGCGGCTTGAACAGGTCTTGCTCCGCCCGCTCTGCCGGCGCGCGTATCTTATCGCATCGTTGATCAACGTGACAGGCGGCGTGGACTTGGCAGCTTGGCGAGCTAACTCGTCCCGTATAGCTTTCCACAACCATCTCGTTCTCCGTCCGCCATCATGCACAGCCAAGAGCTTCGAGCTAGGGTAGCTCCACCACGTGCAGTAGCTGAGTAGCTCAGCTCGAACACCTCGAGCCGTGCGGCGTCCTGTACTTCGGCGTCTTTGATCTATCCGAGGTGTTGTACAGCTCTGGCCTTTTCCCGGCGCAGATAAGAAGCGACATGGCCGCCAGGATGCTTGTCCTGCAGGAACCGTTCGCTCTTGCAGGTTCCCGGATACTTCGGGGTTGAGATCTGCTCACGATGCGCTCTTTCATTGCTACCTCCGTCCTCGTCGGACTCGCGTCCGCTGCCGCTGTACCTGTTGTTGCTCCCCGTGGAGACGGCTATGGTCATGGCCATGGGCACAGCAAGTTCAACGTCCAAGTCGGCGTCCGGCCTTACTACCTCGTCGACAACATGGACGAGAGTCCGTTGAAGGAGAAGCTGGAGAGCTGCTCGGAGCAAGAGTTCAAGACCTCGGACTTTGTCCTTGCGCATCGTGGAGCGCCGCTTCAATTCCCTGAGCACACTCTTCAGAGTTACAAGGCTGCGCATCGCATGGGTGCTGGCCTGATCGAATGCGATGTTGCGTTCACCAAAGACAAGCAGCTTGTCTGCCGCCACGCCCAATGCGACTTGCACACCACGACCAACATCCTCAACACCACCCTCGCCGAGAAGTGCACGACCCCCTTCTCGCCCGCCGCCAATGGTACTGCTGCGTCGGTCAAGTGCTGCACCTCGGATATCACTTTGGAAGAGTTCGGCACTCTTTGCGGCAAAATGGATGGCTTCAACCCCAATGGCACAACGGTAGAGGAGTACATGGACGGCACACCCTACTTCCGCTCCGACTTATACGCGCAAGACTGCCCCAAGCTCATGACGGTCGACGAATACATTCCCCTGGTCGACAGCTGGGGTCTGAAGTACGCGCCCGAGCTGAAGACCCCCGAGGTTGAGATGCCTTTCGATGGATACACACAGGAAGCGTATGCTCAAGATCTAGTCGACAAGTTCCGCGAGTACGAGATCGATCCGAGCCGTGTGTGGCTGCAGTCTTTCCTGCCCGATGACGTCTTCTACTGGATCGATAACGAGCCTGAATTCGGAATCCAGGCTGTCTATCTCGACGAGCGCGTTGATACTCCCGAGGGCTACGCCAATGCCACTGCCAGCATCCCTGAGCTCGCTGCTCGTGGCGTTAAGATCATGGCGCCCGCTATGTTCGCTCTCACCAAGTTGGATGATGACAAGAAGATTGTGCCTTCCGAGTATGCCATTGCTTGCCAGGAACACAACTTGGACATCATCGCGTGGTCATTTGAGCGCTCTGGATGGCTGCAGGTCGATGGTGGTGGTTATTACTACCAGTACGTTGCCAACCGCACCAACAATGATGGCGACATGTACGACGTGCTCGACGTGCTTGCTAAGGATGTGCACATCTTGGGTATGTTCTCGGATTGGCCGGCCTCAGTAACCTACTATGCCAACTGCATGGGGTTGTAGGCGACACAGCCTTATATAGATCCTAACAAGGATGAAATATATCATACATCGCTCAAATGATCTCGCTCGCAATAAAGCAAAGTGATCCTGTCTTACTTGGCATCTTCCGAAGCATCAGTTGCTTGGCCGAATATCCTCAACCTCACAGTGCTCTCCCCCATATCCCAGTCCGTCCTACAACTTGGATACGGTAGCACGACGATAGCGTCGCGCGGCCTCGTCACCATCCTCACACTATCCAGCAGCAAATCCTCTAGCTCCATCCACTCGCTCTGCCACAGCCATTGCGGGCTGGGATCCATCAGAATCACCCGAAGATGTCTCAATCCCTGCATATTCGCTATTATCGTCCACGCTTTCTCCCAATTCGCCGTGTCGTCGCGATAAACGACGCGATTCGAGGGACCGCGACTCATATAAGGCAGCGCGCGGATAGCCCAGCGGAGGTGTAGCGTGCGAATCGAATTGAGGCGCGGTTGTGGGATCGAAGCGGGGAGGTAGAGTAGGTGCGTGATGTGGAGGAGGGAGAAGGTGTGCGCGCGATAGAGATACGAGATCGCTTCTGAGTACCTAGATTGCAGAATACAGTCAGTCTCCATGATGCCATTGTGATTGCCATGAGAAGGGGAGGAGAATACATACATGCGCCTGCAAGCCCTCAGTACAGTCGGCCCACCAGGGTACAACCTCGCGCCCTTCTTCCCAAACACCAGCACGCGACACATGTACTCCCTCCCGCCGTCTCCCTCGCTGTCGCACAGGAAATGGCCGAACCGCTTCTTCTTCGTGCTCAGTGTCAGATGCACAATCTCTGCGCCCATGACATGTTCGTACACCAATTGCCGCAGCTCAAGCGGCAACCGCGTGAAGAAGTCGCTCTGGCCCTGCGCGTGCGTGCGCGCATCGATATCGACATCCGGCTCTGATGTTAGACTGATAGTGGATGCGCGCGGGCGCACAATGCCGTGCTCTGGCGGCGAGGCTTTGAGCGAAAACGGGTTCCGGCTTTTAGGTTTCGAGGTCGACGGGTCGGTGGAGGGCATGTCGGAGGGGGTCCAGCGTATGCCGGGGAGGCGGCTGAGGAGCGACTTTGGGGGCTTCATTGCGGGATTGATGGGGTGGAGATGGGGAGAAGGCGGTGGTAACCTGGGGAAGGGTGCAATGAGAGAGATGGCATGGCACGACGACGGCCCCCTTGCGCGGGCGCGCCAGCATCAGCCGCGGCGCAAAGTTGGTCAGAGTGGTGATGGCGATAGGCTGGGGAAGGGTAAGCGTGCGGGGTCTTGGCCGCCAAGCTTGTTTCGAGCAAGCTTCGTCTGGGGGAGTGGGGGAGGTGCTGTGCCCGTGGGGTGGTAGATGGTCTGCTACTTTAGCAAACTACCTACTGTAGGTAGCCATTGATATCGTCTTTCCATACGTGCGCCTGTTCTTGCCTTTATGTGTTCTGAGAGCGATATGAACACCCTGGCCTGCTTTCCGATGATCGCGTGAGAGGTACCGTACGTGTGGAAACTCGCGTTCTATCGCTCAAACAAGTATCGCGTACTCGCTGTCTTGATCGACCGTGTACACTACACCAAGTAGCCAATACCGTACATTCTGGCATGGAACCATTGATTTGGTCATACTAACAGGCAAACTTCGACAATGCCATGATGATGCAGTAAATCCGTCTATCTCCATGGCAGAATTGGCAAGACCCAATCAGGCAACTTGCCCGCCTTCTGCAATTTCAGCTGACCGGCAAGACCATGCCGAAAGATGGCAACGAAAGGTACAACTCTCGAGGAACAGCTTCGAATGCTCCCATCCAGCTCTAACCTCCACTGCATCTGAATCAACTGACATACCGGGCCATCCGGACGAATACTGTCTCCAAAACGCCACGCTGTATTGGTACTGGTATACGGCACAGCCACCTGCAGTCATGAACCAAGCGCGCTTTCCCGGGGCGTAAAGTCACTTTGTCATAGACAAAGCCCCACGATAGACTACAGCTAAACATCTCTGTCATGTCTAAGCAAGAAGGTGGCAGCATGAGAAAACGACTTCGCGCTTGTGAAGAGTGCCATCGTCTGAAGATCAAGTGCGACATCAGCACCAATCCTGACGCGGCAAGCTGCGAGAGATGCACCCGCAACAACCTGGAATGCGTCCCTGCAGCACCGCGCCTCCAGCGCAACCGCATCCAGGAGCTAGAGGCGCAAATCCAAGAACTCAGCAATCTGCTTCAGAAACAGAGCAACAACAGCCCAACGCCAAGTCGCTCCCCTGGCGGACTCTCCACCAACACGCTAGGCCGGTCGCCCGATAGCCTAACAGACAACCACTACGAAGCCATCTTGTCGTTCCTTGACGCGCGCATCTCACCTATCCAGCAACAGCACCTTATTCAACTCTATGCGCACCGAGCAGGATCGGCATGGCCCGTCATACGCCTATCCGGGGATCTCGAATATCTCCGCACAAAAGCTCCCATCCTACTTCTCTCCATCATAGCATACACAACTACGCAAGAGGCGCAAGGCGTAGATCTAGAGACGCACGATGAGATAATACGCGAAAGTATGCATGTCCTCGGCGAAGAGGTTTTGGGCAGGGGACAAAGATCACTTGAACTTGTGCAGGCGCTGCTCATAGCCACGTACTGGAACAAGCTTCCGCGAAGAGGTCTAATGGGCAGTTGTTATCAAATCTTGCAGCTAGCCGCAGACATGGCCATCGATGTGGGCATCGCGGGAAACTCGCTCCAGCCCACTCCCCCAGCTTACTTTTGCCGGCATCAGGACGCGGGATCGCTGGAGGCACGACGTACCTGGCTAGCCTGCTACATGGCACTCTCGAGCTCGTCGATCAGTACGCGCAGGCCGAATCCATACCCTTGGAACGCTTACCACGAGGAGTGTCTCTTGTACCTGGAAAGCCAAGGGGATGCTTCTGATATGCTGCTCTGTCAGCTCGTTCGCATTACGCAACTGGACCAGGAGATTTCCAATCAACTATATCTCTGTCAGATTGCTACGTTTGTAGACGGCAACGATTACAACACGTATGCCGTTATCGAAACCATGAAGAACAAGCTCGAAGCGTGGGTCGCTCATATCCCACCTAGCCTTGCAACGTCCCAGACGCTCAAAGTGTGGTGGCACGCAGCCATGGTCCACCTGTACGAGCTTGTGCTGCACACACCCACGAACAAAGCTTCCTTCGCTGCGCCCTTCATCCCAGGCCGCATACCCGTCAAAGACTTCCCCAAGCCAACCATCATCATCGCCCCGCTCAAACCGTCGCTCGAAGCCCTCGTCCAGAACTGCCATGCCGTCCTCGACACAGCCGCAGAAATGGATCCAGCTCTGCTTGTTAATTTTCCATCATTCTGCTTCGCACCAACAGTCATATACTCGCTGTTCGTCCTCGTCACCGTCATGGTAGCTTCGACCGACCCCGCCAACACATACGGGCAGTGCCTCCCGAATAGTTGCTTCCGCATCGAGGAATTTGGCCTCAAAATGCGCAATCTGGTCATGTACATGAAGGTCTTGGATCCTACGCTGAGTTGCTTCACCACGCGTATGTTTGACGCGACGAGTTGGTTGGAGCAGTGGTATAATGACTACACGGCTATTCTGCAGCGGTACGAGGCAAATCTAGTTAACTAAATCGCACTACGAGGGTATCTTATACAATTGCAGCGTCTTCTGAAGTTAAACGGGACGGCGAACTTTGGCCGTTGGTGTCGATCAATTCATCCGTCGTGTTACTGTTGATTGGTGCACACGTCCATGGATGCTTGCTGCCGCATGTCGCATGCATAAGCGTAATCAGCCACGTTCTGGCTTTCAGCCATCGGTGTTTTTTCGCCTGATGCTTGATGAGATGACGTTTTAAACAAACGGAAATGTTTCTCTATGGTTGCGATTTAGTGTTCTACTGGTGATAATGTAGTCATCGCGCATAGATGTTCGAATACACATTCAGCTGACACGCAATCTCGCAGTAGGCAACCTGGCTAAAGTCCGCTGTCTCGTCCGCGTACGCTAATGACGGTATGGAGGATTCTCCGTTCCTGCATGAGAAAAACGCCCTGCGCTGATGCTCGTTGCCTCACGATGTGTCGCGGTGATCTGGTGCCGCTCTTGTTCAGCAGATACCTTGTGTATACGTCCGTTAAGGTCGCTGTAATTTCCAAGTACTGTGAACAGAGCAGATCGAATCGACTGTCACCAAAGAATGCTACTCTTTGTAGTCTAGCGTCATCAGGCGAGCAGTGAGCTATAGCGAAACCTAGTAGCCTCTCGCTTACATCTTCAACCCCCCTCACTCTCTCCCCCCATCGTGACTCCCACCTTGCACAAGCAACCGACAATCGACACCCACGACGCCACAACGTTATTTTTGGTACCCCCACAAGTACTTTAACCACGACTTCTGGCGAGTTCCTGCCGTCCACCCTAGCCCATCGTGTGTTTAGCTACGGTTGTTGCAGAACGACAAGTGGATACCGGCATGCACGCTCCCGCACTGCCCCCCTGCTGATTCGCCACATCGTACACTGGGAAGGAAGGCATAGGGCTGGCAGATCAACCAGATGCCTGGCTTTCAACGTCAAGAATGCCCAGGTGTTCTAGTAAAGCCATCACGATGCCTAAGGTGGTTGATGATGCTATATTTGGAGCATGCTGCCTTGATCGTGCACTTCTGGATCCAGACTATCATGGACCGACGACCTCAAGATGCCTAGTAACATGTCTTTGCAGTTGAGGTAGAGCAGGGCGGTGCTATATTTGCCACAGGTTGCATTGATCGTGCACTGCCGGATACGAATTGCCATGTCTTGGCTGGGGAAGTCGAAGATGTCATGGAAGTAAGCACGCAGGAAAGGGTAACCGGTGAGTGAGATGAGGGTGCACCCGTGGGTGGAGAGGTTGGGTGTAGTCTGGATCATTGGGAGGGAAGACGTATAAGAGAGTCTGTTCCTTGGGGTTGAGGACGACATCACAGCATCGCATCTTCAACTTCAGGGCCTACAAAACATTATCTTCTCCAACACCTCCTCATCCTCCAACGATCACCATGCGTCCATCTCAAGTCTTCTCCTACGCCATTTTGGCAGGAACCAGCATGGCCCAGGGCGACATTGGTGCTCTCCTGGCTTCACAGCCCGATCTCAGCACTCTCCTCGAGCTCGTTGGTCTTGTGGATGGCCTTGCAGACACGCTCTCTGCCGCTTCCAACATCACCATCTTCGCTCCTACAAACGATGCCTTCGCAGCCGTACCACGCGATGTACCCGAGGGCCAGGCCATTGAGAACAAGAACGATACCATTGCCATCGGCGCCCTGCTCGCCAACCACGTCTTCAAGGGCGTCTACCCAGCCAGCGTCATCACCGATATCCCAACGTTTGCGCAGACACTCCTCGATAGCTCGTATGTGAACGAAATCCAGCCTTTCTCCAACTTTACGGGTGGAGCCTACAATGAGCTCGTCAAGAATGGAGAAGATGTTTGTGTCATCTCTGGAGAACAAACCATCTCTACGGTTACTGAAGCTGTAAGTATACTGATCTTCGAAAACGACGTTCCTTGCACAAAGGTACTAACACAAACCCGCAGGACATCATGCTCGGCGAAGGCATAACAATCCACAAAATCGACACGGTCCTCTCCTTCGGCGCGCCCTTCCAACTCTTCACCTACCGCTCCGGCTACTTCGCCATGAACGCCGCCCTCGAAGCCGCCCAACTCGCCATCGACTTCGGCCTCTCCAGCCCCTCAGCCACCGGCCTCAACATCTCCGACTTCACCATCTTCGTGCCCACCAACGAGGCCTTCGAATCCATTGGCTCTGTGCTTGAATCCGCGGACCAGGCGACGCTGCAGGAGGTGCTCAAGTACCACATTATTCCTAGCAATGTCATCTTCTCGACTGCGCTGGGTAATGTTACGGTGAAGAGTCTGCAGGGCGCGGATTTGGTGTTTACGGTGCTGGAGGATGGGAGGGCTTGGGTTAATGGCGCGGAGATTGTTTATGCTAATACTATTCTTTTTAATGGTGTGGCGCATGTTATCGATGGGTTAGTTCTTCTCCTTTCCAGCCCAAAGAACACACGTACTAACTTTCCATTTCCAGTGTCCTCAGCCCTCTCGCTCCTTTCGACCGCGCCTCTCTAGAGCCATCTGCCCCAGCATCCGACCGCGTCGCTTTCGAAGGCGCATCTTCCGTCTCTGAACTCCCCTTCTCTAGCGCTTCTCTCGCTTTTGGAGGCGATCTTATGACCTATACGACCACACCTGAGCTTCTCAAGACCGTTGCTGCTGTTGCGACACCTACCTCGGGCGTCGACGCTACTACTACTGGCTCGCCTATGGAGACCTACACTGGTGCTGCGATGGCGATGCTGCCTGGTGCGGGTATGGCTGTTGCTGGAGCTATGGGAATTGCTGCTGCGCTTGTCTAGAGTGAGAATGAGGGAGTGGTGGAGAGTAGGATATGACGGTTACTCATTGAGGCAAGAGTCCGCATACGAATGCGCACGCATAGATGACAGACATACCACCTAGATTTCTTTGAGGTGTTTTCCTTAGCAGGCATAGTTGTAGTGATCTCGAAATTTGGTAATCAGCAAGTGCTAGAGCTTGTAGCTAGTAACCACTTTCTAATACGATAATTGTATCCAACATCTTCGTCTCGCTGCAAAACATTTCTGCTTCGTGGTCATCGAATCTTTGGGCGCGATGAGGAAGAACGAACGACTTCGCAGCGTCAGAACCATGACGTTGAGCCAGAGATCGTTGCACAGTACCGCGGGGTCCACTTCAGTGTAGGGCGTGGTAGGGCGTGCCGTGGAGAAATCGTTATCAGTGCGCTTCTGACCCCCTGCTCCCAATCTGAACGGTAGTAACGAACTAGTGAGGTATCTCAGCGAGCAGGAATACGAGGCCGGAATTAACAACATCTGGTGTAGCAATGTCGTTTGCTGGCTGCAGAAGGTGCTGAACTCTTGGATCAAAATTTGGAATGCATCCAGAGGACATTCAAGAGTATGTTTTAATTAAATTAATCTAGTTCCAAGCTGTTTTATGTGTATAAAGGTATCGAATTGTTGATGCATCTGATGTTGGAGGAGAGGTACAATTCCGGCCAGACCAATCACAGCAGTTGAATCGGACCCACCAGAGGCGCATGTTGGGCCGATTCTGCGGCTCTCCGCGGCCCTTTTGATCGGTAGTTTTTCTGGTTGGCTCCCAACCGAGCCGCTGTTAGCACTCGTGATAGTCATCAAACACCATCGCAGATGCATGTCGTGTGTGTCATCAAATAAACCCTGGGCCGTGATTTGCTGTGTTTGATGCGAATCGTTGTCATCGCGACTGTACACGTTTTGGCCATTCTGGTGTGCGATAATGCAATTCGGGCCGACTCAGAAGGCGTTGTCACCGCCGTAGTCGGCATCGTGATGGCTGCCTTTGAGAACGGGCAAGAAGAAAGTGGTTGTAGTTGCCTTAGATAGCTGAGAAACTGCATTGTATATTTTTAAGAGTGTTGACTGCCGCAGAAGGTTTGAATGTACTGTGATCCTAACTTCTAGTTGATAGTAATAAGTTGCATGCTTCATGAATAGAGACTGAATCACCAGCTGCGTACCGCATTTGTTGCGGAAAGGATATTGACAGCATAATGGAATTTTCATTCTAAGATTCCAGTGACATCTCAAGCAATAGGAGAGTAGCCTCCGTTGCGCCGCCTTTGCCCTGTTCCTCTGCTTGACCCAAGTCTTGGCGGCGACGAGCCTACCCTCCCAAGTCATCGAGGACATCAGGGGGAACTCCTGGATCGAGGCCGGGCATCGCAGGATGCCTTCGGGTCAAAGTCTGCTGATGGAGACAAGTGATCCAGCCATTACGTACGTCTTATCTTGACGAGGCCGGTGGTTTTCCGTGGCCGGTTTTGATTCCGGCCTCGAAGGATATAAGCTCGCTGTCGCCGTCGCTGTTGACAGAAGTTGAATTTCATCTCAACTCCAACATTCGGCGCTCGGACAAGATATCCAGCATCAAAGCCTGAATACCTTCAGCATCTTTGACTTCTCTCACTCTTCAATACCTCTTTGCACCATGTCTTCTTCAACCTTTGACTTCCCTGTCATGAAGGACACCCGTCCTGATGACCGCTCCCTCCCCGCCTTCATGGTATCCACCACACGAGGCTTCCTTCCTCGTCAAGAACCCATCGTTGAACTACCAAAGGAGTTCGCTGCTCTTGAGTCTATCCTGCAACGCATGCCCATCAAGACACTGTCAGGGGAGCCAGGTCTACTTGCCAACTTCACCTTCGGCGACACCGTACTCAAGGAGCTTCCTGACCTTACCCCAGAGGTAGAGAAGTATCGCGATGACCTGGTTGTCATGAACGCCCTGTATCGTGACTACTCTTTCTTGGCTTCAGCATATCTCTTTGAGCCTTGCCATGAGAGGCATGTAAGGGGAGAGGAGTATGGTCTGGGTCGACAGTCGCTGCCGAGATGTATCGCATTACCTATCGTCAAGGTTGCTGAGATGTAAGTAGCAATGCTTTCTCCTATCCTCATGTGGTGCTGGTCTTATGTCCTCGTCTCTTTAGCTTCACCTCCTTCAAGGAATCTATTGGACACCCACCTCTACAAGGATCACGATTTACACTAGAGTATATGACATGGCTGACATTATCGCGTGCGCAGTGCTGGTTTCAAGCCCTTCATGGAGTATGCTGGATCGTATGCGCTCTTCAACTACCGTCTGGAAGATCCATCACGGGGGCTTGAGTACGACAACCTTCGCCTGATCCGCGCTTTCGAGCACGGTTTGGATCCCACCTCATCCGAGGCGGGCTTCGTTCTTGTCCACATAGCTATGGTCAAGGAGTCTGGTGCGCTTGTCACAGGTGCCTCTGAGATGCTTGAAAGCTGTTTGGCCAAGGACCGAGAGCGATTCAACGACGGCCTTCGTACTCTGGTGGGTGGTCTCAGGAACGTCAACGCCGTGATGAACAGTAAGTGCATTGCTTGGGTGCGTGAATTCGCGACTGACGAGATTAGCCATGTGGAACCGTAGCAAGCCACAAGGCTACACCAACTTCCGTACGTTCATCTTCGGCATCACCTCACAATCCATGTTTCCCAACGGTGTCATATACGAGGGCGTGAGCGAAGAGCCAATGTCTTTCCGCGGCGAGTCTGGTGCCAACGACAGCATGATTCCCATGTGCGACAACCTGCTTCAGGTCCAGATGCCGGAGACACCCCTTACAGACATTTTGAAGGACTTCCGCCAGTACCGCCCTGGCAACCACCGCGAGTTCCTGGAGGCTGTTCGTGACTGCGCTCAGCAGTCGGGCGTACGCGAGTTTGCGAAAGGCGATTCTGTCTCTGCCGCGCTCTATCTCCAAGCTCTTGACCAGGTTCGCGACTTCCGCTGGCGGCATTGGTGCTTCACCCGCGAATACATCCTCAAGCACACTTCGCACCCGACTGCGACAGGTGGCAGCCCGATCGTGACTGTAGGTGCTTCCTCGACTCGACTGTCCTTACTCTTACTGACGCGCAATAGTGGCTACCCAACCAGCTGACAGCAGTACTCATGCAAATGGCGGAGACCTTTGAGTACTGCAAGACCATCAATGGTGTCAGCGATATCATGGACACAGTCAACCACCAGCGCGAGTCGCTGAGGAAAGAGGTGGAGAAGTACTGCGGGGAACGAGGTGTTGCGGCATCATGAGAGGGCACACTTCCCTCGTCGACGGCACTACCCGTTCTCTTGTAATTCATAGCCAAACCATGATGCATTTACTTTATGCCTTCTTTATCATGTGTGCCTTTGTTGGAGTGCTGCCTAGTCGCGACATTTTCGTGTTCCGCCCTTTTTGATGATGACTCGCGTAAACTCAGCGATACGAGGGCGTAAACACGTATCGTATGACTGTAGCGACAACACTACGGATGACGCCGCAGTCATTGTGGACCACGGAGGCTGTGAGTGGTGTAATGGCGGTGGTTCTGGGATGAGTCAAGACGCGCTACCGCGTGAGTCTCAGCGTCATGGCTCCGGCGGGCTTCTATCGATAAGTAGGCCCCCGGATCTCCCTAGCAGCTCCCCATCGCCATTGCCAGCGCCATTCCAGCACTTGCCACCCTTCGATGCTCACTGCAAGACAACTCATGGAATATTCACACTCCTTCCACCTCCCGCGAATACCAAACGTCTTATTAATACGGCGGAGTTTACGAAACAC
>Ga0265797_10007701_pt1 | contig 14584 bp, 10 predicted proteins | sample P2T30metagenome_FD_192433 | JGI IMG/M metagenome (GOLD analysis project Ga0265797, IMG submission 192433) | Plant litter microbial communities from East Loma Ridge, Irvine, California - P2 T30 | ecosystem: Environmental > Terrestrial > Plant litter > Unclassified | place: USA: California... | reverse complement strand
CGTAGGCGCGCCACTTGCACATGTTACCCCAAAATACACCAGCCACATGTGGCGGCGTTTCAGCCATCTCAACGAGCTGAAGCAGCCGAATCTATTTTTTAAGCATGGCAGTGTGAAGAAGGTGGATCCAGAAGCCAAGGTCGCAGAGTGGTGCGATCGTGATGGCAAGACACAGCAACAAGCATACGACTACCTCGTCATGGCGACAGGACTGAAGAGACATTGGCCTGCGGTTCCCAAGTCCGGCAGCTACGAGGAGTACATGAAGGACGGCAAGGCCTTTATCAAGAAGATCACTGGCAATGACACATCTAAACTTGAAGGAAGAAGAGTCGTGGTCATTGGTGCAGGCGCTGTCGGTGTCGAGTTTGCTGCCGAGATCAAGAGCTACTACCCCCAAATCGGCGTCACTCTTGTGCACTCGAGAGCAGAAGTGCTCTCGTCCGAGCCCCTACCATCAGATGTCAAAGAACGCGTACGCATATTGCTCAAAGAAGAAGGTGTCGAGCTTGTCTTGGGCAACCGTGCTACGATCGCTGAACAATCCAACGGCCAATTCAACGTCGCACTGGCGAACGGCGATGTCCTTACGGCTGACTTCGTCATCGACTCAACAAAAAAAGGCATGCCGACGACGGACGTGCTGCCAGATGAGTGTCTGAACGAGGACAAGGAGGTCATGGTGCACCAATCGCTCATGTTCAAAGACACCATTCCTAACGCATCGTCACATTTCGGCGTGGGCGACGTGATCGCATGGTCTGGCATCAAGCGTGCAGGCAGTGCAACCGTGATGGGTCAAGCCGCTGCTCAAAACATCTACGCATCAATGCTGAACTCTGAGCTCTCAGAAGGCGCCGAGAAATACACTCTGACTGAGTTGCCAGCCTGGGCAGCCGTCATTGGCATTGCAGTTGGAAAGCAGTGCTTGACGTACGACCCTACGAACGGTATGAAGTATGGTGTAGACATTATGCAGGCATACTTTGGCGATGACTTGGGATGGGCTGCGAACCTGAAGTACCTTGGCTTGACAGATGTTGTGGAGAAAGAGAAGGCAGAACCAGTCGAGCAAGCGAAGATGGTGGAGGTCGGGATAAAGCCAGTCGAGGCTAATGCTTAGAGGCGTTGATCAGGATCTGTATGCGTATTGACGAGGGCGGATGGTCACCGAAATGAAGTTTGCAGTCAATGGCGTTAGCGAGAAGCTTCTTCTCCAGCGCTTCTTCCAATCTCCAAATCCACGGTTGCCTGATCCATCATGTAGTGTATGTAACATTTGACTTGTTGCACGCAACCAACTACCACGCCACGTACTTGGCAAAACGCCTGATCACTATCTTTACTCCGCCGCTTAGCGACTCCGCCCCGCACATCTACTTGTTCACTAATCTTCGCATGCTCATACGAGCTATGCGACAGTACGTGAACGCTTGCGACGGCAACTTCTCCTATAGCTTGGATTACGCTAGCGGTGGAGCTCCGTAAACGTGTCAAATGAAGGCAAGATGACTGCCAAGATTCGAGACACGAAGCTCCAGGTCGTCGTAATCGCGCGCCCGGCTTCAAACAAACGTCTCGGAGTCAGAGACAATCTTGCGCTTTCAGAATGATGCTGCCTTGTGCGGAACAGAAGGAACTCCGGCAGTGCTTGGAAGATGAGGATATAAAGGTGTCCTGAGCAGCCCGTACTGTATCACAAAAGCAGCGCCACGCAACAACCATACTTCCCTGCATTAAACCGTCAAACCATTTCATCCATTTGTCATCACAATGTCCGCAAAGCTCATCACCGTCTTTGGCGCAACTGGCGCCCAGGGCTCGTCGGTTCTGCGCTCCCTCTCGCAAAATACCACCACCCCTTTCACCCTCCGTGGCACGACCCGCAATTCTTCCTCCGCGTCGTCCAAGACCCTGCTCAAGCAAGTTCCCAGGCTTGACCTTGTGCAGGCCGATGGCTGGGATAAGGCATCTATGGTCGCCGCCTTTCGCGGATCTAAGGGCGCCTTCGTGAACACGAATAGTGACGACTCGGTGTTCGACGACCCAAGTGAGACACGCACGGAAGTCGACCTCGGCAAGATTGTCGTAGAAGCGGCAATTGAAGCCGGAGTAGAAATATTGGTGTACAGTGGTGCAACCAGCGCGACGAAAACCTCTGGCGGCAAGGTTGCGAACCCAACTTTTGATGGTATGTATTGCCTTCACTTTCTTTCATCGTACATGCTGACGAGGGACGCAGATAAGTACGCGATCGGTGAATATGCGAAGTCGACAGGCGCTTTCAAAGCCGTCGTCATTGTTGGCGCTGGATCGTACTTCGAAAACTTCCTCAGTCGCGATCTCGCGCCCATTTTCGGTGGCTTTCCGTACACTCCATCTGAAGACGGTACCCTGGTACTTCGCATACCAAGCTGGGGTGGTAAAGAGGAAGTCCCGTTCATCTCCATCGAGGATGATTTTGGCGACATCGTGCATGGCGTGTTCCTGGAGCCCGAGAATTATACTGGGAAACTCGTGCAAGCTGTGAGTGACATCAGGTCGTACGCAGAAGTTGTGGCAGCCTTCGAAAAGAGTAACGTGCAATCAAAATCTGCCTTTACAGGATCTCACTGACTGTTGCAGCTACCGGGAGGAGAGCCGAATACGAGGAAGTGCCGAAGTGGCAGGACCTAGACGTCTATGGCGTCCGGGCGCTCGAGAACGTCAAGCTCATATTTGGCTTCTGCCAGGCGTCCGATGGGCGCTACTATGGTGATCAGACCGATTCTTCGACAGCGCGTGAGCTGAAGAGAAATGTCGCAAATGCGTCAAGGAGGTCGGGATCAGGCGCTGTCCTTCGTACTCTTGAGGGCTTCTTCGCCCAACACTTTGGTGGTGAGTGATCTCGTGTCAGCCAAGTGCCCCATGCCAGACCGAAGATCGTATTGGACTGCCGCCTTCAAATAGTAGATACTCATGACATCCCGCCGTTTCCTTTTTCTTCCTCAGCACACAAAACCGGCTTATACACTCTACCTCTTCACACATGCTAGTATGCTCGTGCTCAATCTTGTGCTTTTCTTGCTCATTCTTCGTCAAAGGTGTTCCGTCAGCACAAACATCGCAGGTGTACATGAGTACCGCAGCGGTTGCTTTTTCGAGATCCCCAGGTTCAGCCTTCTTGTCAGGATGCATCCAGCGTATCTGTGTTGTTGTCGGGAAGAAGAAGTCACCAAGGTTGCCTGGCTTGGGTGATTGTGGAGGGGAGGGTGTCTTGGTGTTGTTGGGATTGAATTGCCATGGTGCCTTGCCCTGCCACGGTGCGCTCGGGAGCGGCTGTGGTGGTGTTTGTTCACCCCTAGCTGTCGCATCGGGTTCGGTTGGGGCATCTTCCATGGCCGAATCGATCTGCTCGGTTGTCGGCACTACAATTTCGATGTTCTCTGGCGTCTCTGGCAGGGCGCTCGCTTGCGTCTCTGGTAACGGGTGCGTATCCATCAACGCCACGACCAGCTCTTGGTCAAATCGATACTCCGGCAGATCGATTCCTTTTCTCATACCTATGATCCAGATCACTTCGTCCTTATCGCGCGGAGTCATCATTCTTGCCTTCGCGGTGCGGGTCATTGTGTCGAGGAAGTTCTTGCTGACGACCGCGAAGTAGGCTCGCTGGAACGCCTCGCGGACATCTTCGGGAACCATGTCTTGCACTTCGAGTCTGAAGTCACCTGTGCTGCGGCTACAAGACATCACCTGCTGATAAGACTGAGTTTCGCTTATTGGAAAATGCTTCTCGCTCCAGGCCCTGGAACCGCCATCGACGACACGAGTGTAGTTTCCACGCATCTTGGCTACCAGCACTTGCATCACTTCCGAAAGTAGCGGCTCTTCGAACGTTCGAGCAGCCAGTACGAATGGCTGGACGCCGTCGCGATCTTCAGCTTCAGGGTCCGCTCCACCATCTAAGAGCACCTGTAATCGGGCGACAAGATCCACGGCGGGGCATTGCTCTATACACTTTCTCAGCGGAGGTTTTCCATTGACGTCCGCAAGGTTTGGGTCCACGCCGCGTTGAAGCAAGGAGTGGATGTCGCGGAGCGTATCTGCGGGGTGTCGCTTCGCATCCGGACAAGAAGCGATGATCTCATCGAGGATGCTGCTACTATTCTGCAAGACCACAAAGCTGTCTACTACGAGCCTGGCAATAGTCGGCGTAGAATGCCATAGCACTTGGTGCTCGAAAGTGAGACGTCGCATCGACCCGCATGGACAGCCATCAAACTTGGTCTGTAAGTCTGCACCTTCACTGACGAAGAGCCGAAGGCAATCGACTTCTGTGACGGACAGAGCAGACGCCCAGTGCATGGTGGTCTTCCATGGCTTTATGAAGAGCTCAAAGGTTGACTGCGTCGAGCCGTCAGCGAGTCCCACGTGTATGTTGGCTCCGGCCTCCAGCAGCAACCTCAGGACCTGGTTACATCTGTCGCGTACATCTGGCTTAAAGTACTCATCTGATCGACGGTTCAGACACAGTTGCAAAGCAGTATGGATACCTCCATGGGTCGGAGACGGTGCAGCGTCCTCGAGATTGGCACCTTTGCGAAGGATGATGCGCACGACCTCGGGATAGTTCCAGAACGCTGCTTGGAGAAGTGGCTTCCATGCAACTCCCGGCAGGCCGTCAACTGCGGACCTGCCGGGCATCAAAAGCGCCTGAACGGTGTACGGGCGACCATTCTTGATGGCATTGTGAAGCGCAAGATCTGTTCCGAGCGGATGCTGTGACCCTTTGGCACCATGTGCCAGAAGTATCCAGACTTGTGGACCACATGGCATGGCGCAAGCGATATCGAACAGTGTTTGATCAGGGTGCTGCATGATGACTGTCTGGTCCATGATTGGATGGCCGAAAAAATGGCTGTTTGGCGTGTCGAAGGGCATGCCAATAGGATCGTTGACGTGGTTCGAGTTCTCTACAATCAATTTCTCCAGCTTTGTGTTGTCGCTATCTAGCATGGCACCCAGCATGCCCATGACGACCTCCGTCGCTCGTGTTCGAGCACCTGACCATGGGTCGACGGTGGGTTCGAGCCTGCATCCAGGGTTAGCAGTTTGTTCTTTAGGTCTGCCGGGCTAGACTCACGTGGGTACCATGGGTGCCCGCTGTAATAAGCCCATAAAGGTAGACTGAGCCTGCGCCAATTCAGGATCAGGCAGTAACTGCCATCTATCAGGCTTAGCGGGAACGGTTGGCGGTTCTGGTCCGATAGTAGCACTCGAGTCCCTCTCCTCTCGATCGTCCTCTCGGCTCGCTTCTCTGCTCACATTGCGCTCTGCAGCCGTTCTGCGAGGCTTGTGTCGCATAAAGCCCCATTCTTTCAACTTCATCCGGTACGCTCGCGTGCTTGCCACAATGTTAGTAGGGCGAGACAAATAGATGCGGAATGATGATACTCACGATGCTCTGAACTTGTACTTGCGCTCCATAAGCTCTTTCACGTCTTCGAGGCTTTTCTTTTGTGTGAAAGAGAGCTCACGGATCTCATCCTGGACTGCATTCCAATCTTTGGTCATCGGGAATCGTAAAATTACACACTGGATGGATGGTGTGCGCGCGCCGACAGGATGTCATGTATTACGTGTTCGATTCGCAATGGCCTGGCGTCAAAATCACAACAGAGACAGTAAAAGAGGAGAAGAGAAGCTGCAAGAAGGTATGTGATCATGCGATAGACATGCATTTATGCACATATCGTGCTCGCGAGTGAAGTGCAGAAACAATGAAAGTGCAAAACCACGCAGGGGCGCAGCGGCCGCTGAGGGACGCGCTAAGAAGAGGGTGGGGCTTCATCTGAGCTCTGATTGGATGCTAAAAGACGACCCGGCGTCCGAGTCGAAAGTGCAAAATTGGACACGACCCTATCCCGCCTCCCGCCTCCCGCCTGGCCTGAACATCCTCCACTGTGCACTTGTCCAGCACTCTTATGTCGCAAGCACTCCTCGAGTGTGACAAAGGACTTTGCGCGTCTTCGTTTCGTCGCTAGCCACAAGCATGCCATCCCCCAGTGCCACCAGTGCGCAGTCGCTCGTCTCTTTTCAGTCTCAAAAGTTCACGTTCAATACGTCCTAAAGGTGACACGATACATGCGAGCGCCATCGGAAACGTCTCGTTCTTCTTTGCCATATTATACCAGCACCCCATCGCCCCTCTTATCCATCCACTCCTGCATCTCGTACGGCCGTCTCTTCAACACCATTCTCTCCTCGTCTGTTTAAGGCTCACACCTCATAACATGATCATCGTTCTCAACCAAGGGGAAATGATCAATGGCTTCTTCTTTGGTCCAATACTGCTTGCTGATAGTGCCTTTGCTGTAGAGATAGACTTCAGCTCTCGCAGTACTGTGGTATGTAATCCACTTTCGACCAGGCATGACGTGGGGGCCGGCATAAGGACTCACGGTGCTGAAACGACAGACATAGCAGTGTCTGTAGCCCTCGGCTTCCTGTGCAAGGGCGAGATCACCCATGCGCCCTAGTCGATCCGGCAGGAGCCTAGCAGCGTTATTGCCTGGATGTAGCACATCCCCGTTGAGATTGAGAAGTGCAGCATAGCTGAAAATGTTGCCGGCAAGATGGCCGCGCTGGTGGAGTGCTAGTCTCAGGGTGTCGAGCTTAGACATGTGGCTGACGAATTCTTTGATGAGTAAAGAAATGTCCTTCCACGGAGCCGTTACGAATGGGGTTGAGTCCTCTCCGAATACTTCCAGGCCATTGTCAACGAATATTGTTGCCTGTCGGACGCGTGCCTGCAGCTCTCCTGCTCTGGTATTGGCCGCAAGTTCCAAACCGAAGCCTTTTACCTCTACGTTACCGTCCACGGTGCCGGTAAGCCCGCGGAAAGAGGTGGCCTGGCTGTACTCGGTGTTGACTTGTGCGTTGACCCGATGGACGTTCAAGATTGGCATATTCGTGATCGTCACCACGGCTGTGTAGTGTGCATCTCCGAAAAGGGTCTGCGGGACATCAAGCTTGGTCTGCCAACTGGTCACTTCGGTCCGCGATAGGTGGCTGTAGATCATGTCCCTCAACTCTAGTGGAAGACCAAGCAGACTGGCTCTTGGAAATGAGGGTCTACAGCCTGCCTCTATGCGCGCGCAAGCAGTCGAGTTGCTATCGATGATTCTGTCCGCCATGTCTGGGACTCGTCAACTTGTAGATGTGAGAGGGTGGGAGTGGTCGTCGAAAACTTTTGTATGCTGGACCGAGTGGAGAAGGTGAGAGGAATTGCTCAATGATGAAGGCTTGGCGGCAAACGAAAAGCGCTAAGATCGCCACCTGCAGGTAGGTGAGGGATGTGCACGTGGCCCGCTGCCAAAATTTCACAACAGCTACCCTTGCTGTCCACTCTCGTCTATCGCCAGCTAGATTTGAGGAATGATGGCGAGTTTGAATAGACTTCAAGTAAGTGAGAAGTCCTTATAAAACGTGTTAAGAATATACAGGCTACATTTTGGTCGCTCTCTAGCTAGGAAGGGCTTCCCTGGTCATCGATCACGAAATCTTGCCGCACCTAGTGAAGCCACTCTTTCCACTCCCGTAGTTTGCCACAAACTTTCAATAGCTCCTGTTCCTCATTTCGATTCATATTTATGTCGGTGGGAGCCTCTTCTTCATACTGAGAGCACTCTTCGATCCTCCACGGATGATGGTCCATCATGTACGAGCCGTAGTGGCAGACCTGGATCCGGTCGAGGTTGTATGAAATGGTGCCTTCCCAGTACCATTCATCGGACGAATCCTCCGAGATACCAACGCGATAGCCTTCTCCGTGTCGTTGGAGCGGCAGGCCATATATCTCCGGTGGTGGCGAGAAAGCGGTGCGTAGTTGAATATCTGGGTTCAAGCCTTGCAGACGAGACTCGAGATCTTCGCTGTAGACTTTTGCGAGCGTATTCGAACGAGTGAATCGAAAAGACCGCAACAACGAACAGTGTGAGCACAGTTCTTTTGCGCACCACACCATTGCTTCCTTCGTCTTAGTGTCCGACACATCGAGGAGAACTATGTCGATGTGGCTGACGTGTGCAAACAACTGTAACACAACATGACTGAGATGCGGCTCCGGGCGACCGGAAACAACACCTTGGCCCCAGTGGAAAGTCGCCGATATGTTGTTGAAGATAGTGGATTCCTTGTACTCTTCGGACAGCCTGGTGTGAGCGTGGAGGACGGCACTGTAGGGGAGATGTGAGAGCCGCATCCTGTAGATGTCTTCGTGCACGAAATGACTGCAATTGGCATGAGAGGCCCACGTTGGATCGGTCTTCCTGTATGGCATACCTGGATGGTTGCGCAACTTCATAGGGTGGTGGAGATACCCGTATATGATGTCGCGAATCTCACGCGGAAGGGTGAGCAGATTCGGCGTGGGCGAGGCCCTTTCCATGTAGTGACTGCTCCCTTGAAGGTAGTATTGGTGGATGCTGACTCCATGGGGTATCGCAGGTTGAATCTGAGATTTGCTATAGAGCAAGAGAGGTGGGACGACTGGTGATTGGTCCTGAGAGGGAATACGGTAACGAGCGCGAAACCTGTCGCGAAGCTTTAGAGATAGCACGCGTAAGCGCATACTCGGCAAGCCAAATGAAATGTGAGGATCGACTTGAGCAAGAATTAGATGTAGCCGAGAATTGACAATAATTAACGAGGGAGAAAAATTGAAATAGCTCAAGGTGACGCCGCGGCGGTTCCTGCACCATGATTCGCGCTACGCACAATCACCCATTGCGGTCAACTCACTCGCACTCTTTGTACAACGATAACACTGACTATAGCGACATATCGGCCGTAGCAGGCGCTTGCTGGTCCTTCCCTCCTTCGCACTCAAATAGCCACGCCCTCCCCTCTACCCCATAAAATGCGGACTTTTCCTTCCAGCCAGCTGGGAAATGAACGGTCCGATCGTTTCCAGTATCGCAGTAATCCGCTAGCTTGTCGTATTTGGAAAGCAATGGGTACACTCCATTCACAAGCACAACAGGCTCACTCGCCAAGTACGAACCGTTCTCTTGCACTCGATTGCAGCCGCTTCCATGCCCAGAATTGACTTCGACTGTACGTAGCTTTGGCGCCAGTTGGTGGATGATGCGCACGAAGCCACCAATAGTCGACCACGAATCGACGTCGCAGTTGATGTCCGTGGTATCCATGTGAAGCTCGACGTGTCTTGTGCGTCTCACGATGTCTTTTGCATGAGTTTTGCCATTTGGGTCGCTCTCATTTCGGTGTTTGATGAGACCGCGTCCAACGTCGAGAGCAATAGTCATGCTTTGGACCAAGGCACTTTGACTGTATTCGTCATGGATCTGAGTGCATGAGAGCAGGACGCTCAACAACGGCGCCCTCCGAACCTGGCATGGGACCGTGTAGGAGCCATCTTGAGGGAATGGAAGGATCTTGTAGCTCCAATCGAAATTAATAGGTTGGTACATGTGGCTGTAAATGATGTTGCGAACCTCCCGGGGCAGAGTGAGTAAGTGTGGTCGTGAGGATGTCATTGTGGTTGATTAAATCGATGAGATTCGGTCGGCAACTGAGCTTGAGCGACTGAGAATGTACATGAAGAACACTACCTAAGTAGAGGCTTCCGACTTTGATGTACCTACGTTGCACAGACATGGCGAGCTAGTCCGAAGTGGGAACAGCGAATCAATGAAGAGCGAATACAAATCGACATCAGCATGGCCAAGGACGACAGTCAGCATTGATCCTTCAAGTGTTCGGGCACTCGTTCCTTTTAAGGAGTCGGGGTCACTTCGGCGCCTGGAACGAAATGTACAGCGTGTTCGCGCACACAATAAAAACTTAAAAGTGGTTCAGAAGTCAACAAGACGTTGCATGCGACCAAAATCATGCAAAATAGACTACCGAGAAGCTTTTGGATGGTATGAGACTTTTTAAAACGCTTGCGATTCTGAAAGGTATGCTCCAACCTGGAGTAGATTTCCTCAAGCCCAGCTCTTCACCTCTTCAACGCCTCTCATCTCAAGCCACTCAGTCATTCTATAAGGTGCTCTCTCTAACCACTTGGCCCTCTCTTCATCCACGATCATTTTGACGCATCTATTATATCTGCGCATTGGCCATTTTGCAACGAGTTCTTCGACAGTCCATAGCCACTTGGTACAGTTATTCGGGTCCCGCGCGTACATATATACTCCGATTTTGCGTACGCCGTGCCGTAAGACGTTGATCTGGCCTGGCGATGCACTAGCCACTTGGTGTGGCTGGCTGTGGTGGTCTTCGTGGTTGTACGTTCCACCTTGGCCGACGTGGTAGCCCTCGCCGCGCTGGGCCAGGGAGATCCTGGGAAGAGCGAGTGGCATCTTTGGTAGAAACTCTTGAGAGGAGCTGAGTCGAGTTGTAGCTTTTAATAGCAAGCGATCTAAGTGTTCATCGGGGATTGTGGGCGCCACAAAGTGGTATTGCTGACGCACGGCCACGCGAAGAGTTGAGAGCAGAGAAGCCTTGCTTGTAATGTCGTCGAGCAAGCTGAGTTGATTTTCCCAGTCCAGGTTTCTCGACGCAGTTCTCGCATGTATCGTGAGAAAGACACTGAAGTGTCTGACATGCACGAGGGCAGCATTGATCGATGCACCCGAGTCGGGCCGTGGCCTAAAGTGGGACGCTTTGGTTGTATGGAGGGCAGGGTCGACAACAGCTTCCAGATTTAACAAACTCGCCTCGTAATATTCAGCATGTATCTGGGGATGTATGCGAAACACGTGCGCGATGGGAGAGTTGATGAAGCGGAGAGGCACGGGCTCGATGATTTGAACGCCGTCGATGCTGAAGGGCGCGGACACCTTGTCGCGATCCCAATTGAAGTCGATTTGATGTGTGAGGAAGCTATATATGCCGTCACGCAGTTCTCGGGGAAGACCGAGCAAGTGCGCTTCGGGATAGGTGGACATGGAAGCGAACGAAGGAGAGAGCTCAACGGAAATAATTGGGAAAGATTCTGTGAATGATGAACATCTTATTATTCAGTCATTGCTATTAAAAAGAACCGTTTGAATTGATGTGCTATTCTTTTTAAGATTGGTTGCCTAGGCGATAGGAGGGTTCTAAAAGTAATGGGCAAAAACGGACGGATCAACCAGACTTGGCGGCTCTAACCCCTTCTACCTACACCGTCCAACAACACTTCGTCTCTTTCTTCATATGTATCATCCAGTGTCCCCAACGTATCTATCAATCAAGGTCCGCTCGCAATTCTCCAGGACGGCCTTGCGTCTCACAGCTGCAACCGACTGCGAGTCTATTCAGGAGTATGTGACGCAAATTCCTCCGTGATTGGTGCCTCCCCCAACTTGACGACCATAACACTCCGCTTCACCATCTACCCCATCCATTTCCATAACCATGCTTCTAGCTTGTCAGGATCCCTCTCCTCCCTTCATCCTCTAAAAGCGTACGGCAAGCCATTCACCCGCGGGATGTCAGCATTTGTCCAAGCTCGGCTGCCCAAGCTTTGTATTTGGCCACTCTTGCAGAACCTCCGAGTCCGTCCAATACACTTCGGTCGCACAAGGATGTCTATAAGAATAGCAAGCGAGTTTTGTTGGGACGTGTACCACGGCGAATTGGTCTGCAGAGGTACCCATGATCATGCGGTAGCTAAGTCGGTAACCTTCGATACGCTGCGCGAGTGGTAATTTGCTGATTGTGGGGTATGGTGGCTTGAGAAACTCCGAGTCGTTGAAAGATTGATAGAAAGAGTCGGTGTGTGGAGCGCCGCCAGTCTTGTAGCGCATGGCTATCTTGACGCAAGACAATGCTGGCACGTACATGAGGATCATTGCCAGGAAATCGTCTACATCTTCTACAAGACGTCCCCTGATTTCCATCCAGCTCGCTGTATGGGCTTCGCCACAGTCGATAAAACACGTAACTCGAGCTACGCGAAGTAAGAGCCCTGATGCCGCGGCACTAGGACGCCCTTCGTAGCCGAGCATGTACTTCGGTTTGCATGTCGGGGAGACTTCGTCAGAGTCCAAGTTCTTTGAAGCTACACGCAGAGTCAATGCCATATGTTTGAACACACTGCATTGAAGATACTCATGCAGGCGCGAGTGCGTGAGGAGAACACTGAGTATGGGCGCATCGTAGATCTGTATTTCGATTTGCTTCGACATTGGAGACCCTCGGTACAAGCTGCCTCGAGACCATATGACACTGAGGTCCCGGTGCAGGTACTGATAGATGTGGTCACGAAGTTCGCGCGGCAAGGTGAGTAGAGTGGGCATGGTATGTTGAAGGGTGTAGGGCCGTGGCGGTTTTGCGCGGCTGAGATGCTGAGTGGCGGCCGCCGGAAAAATCAAGTCGTTGAGAGATGAACAAAAATATACGAGAGGTTCGAAGGCTCAAAGCGCTCAAATCATCGGTGGTGGCGCGGCAGGTCTGCCACTAGCCTCGGCGACCTCACGAGGGCGCAAACGAGAATATGCAGATGCAGGCTTGTATTACTTTCACCGATGACGACGGTCACTTTGATCCAAACTGCTGTTGTATACTAGCGCAACGCGAGTCCTTTCACGGTCACCAGGTGCGGCAAGAATTCGTGATCGATTAGATCAGGGATGCCCTACCTATAGTACGATTAAAGTATAGCCTGTGCATCCCCAACACGCTTTATAAAGATATTCTACTTACTAAAAGTCTACTACAGATATGCATGCTTTAATTTTAGGTTGTGAATGTCATCGTAATCCTTGAAGTTGGTAGCTAGTGCTGCCTCCATCCATCCCGAAGTATTACAGCACCTGGTGACCAAGGTCTAGCTTCTTTACGAACGACAACGTCGCCCCAGATGCATTTCTCGCTAATGCTCTACAGTGCGGTGAATGCTGTTCCCTCAACCATGCTTCGTGATTGCTCAACGGCTGCAAAAAAATCCTCGTAATGCTTCTCAAAACCACGCCAGCGCCTCCTCGCGTCCTCGTTTCTCTTTCCAACCTTTCAAAGTCCAGGGCAGGTCGTCAAAATCATCGTAGTCACTATCTACTGTCGGTGTAGGAAGCTTTGAATTTGGCCACTCGCTCAAAATGTCCTCTGCGCACCAAAATTGCACGGCCTTTGGATCTTTGCCATAAGCATAACAAGCAAAGTCCGTACACTCATGGTACAAAGTCAGGATTTCGTCGCCCGGCTCATAGCTATGTGTCAACCGATAGCCCTCGACACGCTGCACTAGAGGCATGCTTGCGATTGTTGAAAGTGATGGTGGCAACGGAACCCAGTGAGGACCAGGATACGTGGTACCAGGGTCGTGTATGATTCTGCCGTTCATGCATTGCAGTGCGTATCTAAGAGATCGAATGTTTGCAGCCCTGGCGGAGAACAACTTGATAAGATGGTTGACATCCAAGTGGAGCTCCAGGCTAGGCCGTACCGCATTGCTGTACCCATAGACGCTGCCGCCTTCGATATATATTGTGAGGTCCGCGATGCTAGCAAGCAGTCCGTCCGTAGATTTTTCGAAGTGACGACCGTGGCCCACATTATACTCTGAACCAAGCGCAGCAGTGGAGCGTGTCCTGCCCATCAGGGGTGCTAAGCGCAGAGTCACCGAGAGACGTTTGTATGTAGCGGTATCCATATACTCCTCCTTGATACGAGAGTGCGTAAGCAGGAGGTTGAGCAATGGTCCCCCGTTGACTTGAATATCAACCTTCGCGAATAAATTGGTTCTCCAGACATTTTCCTCTTGCGTCCATCGCAGGCGCATATCTTTGGTGCAGTAGCTGTAGATGTGGTCGCGAATCTCGCGTGGCAGATCGAGGAGGTTGGGCATCGTATCTGCCAGTGGTGCGGTAAAGCTCGAGCCAAGGAGACAGATCAGATGGAGTGTCAAATATGAGGGTAAAGTCTTGCTGGAGATGTGGCCGGGGTAATAATGATCGCGTCGCCAGGCAGCAACGACTACCTAACTAAATTAGGCAAGCCGAGGCCTTACTGGTAAGTTAAGCCGAAGGTCTTGGCCAGTACGGCGAGCAATTGACTTCCCTCCCCACAGTCCTACAACCAATACACGATCTGCGACCCGCCCTTCAAAGTACCAACAATCTTTGGTCGAATGAGCCTAGTAGCTTCTTTCTGCTGACCACAATGAAGTTGACTCGTCTAATTCTCAAACATGACCACGACCAGCCCCTCGTTGCTCACATTGCCACGAGAGCTCCGAGACCACATCTATTCGTATCTCACACAAAACTTAAATTTTTGCGTCTTCTACGACATCGACAATCTATCCGAAGTGCGCTCAGAAAAGGCGTTTACCATTCACATCGAGAATGCTCCAATAGCGGGCGTGCTGCTTTCGCACCCACGCCTCCACAACGAGTATCTGGAAAACCCAATCTTCAAGACTCTTACAGCAGCTGTGTACATTGACCCCACCTGCGGCATCCACAACGAGCGACCAGCCCCACAGCTTCCAGAGCTCACGGCCCGCCAGGCAGAGAGTATCTTACGCAAAGTGCAACATGCCATTATCATCATCGACTTCAGCGAAGCAAACGTGGGCTATCACAAGCCC